>Ga0114996_10009964_pt1 | contig 10348 bp, 5 predicted proteins | sample ArcticOcean_MG_C_4_FD_87039 | JGI IMG/M metagenome (GOLD analysis project Ga0114996, IMG submission 87039) | Marine microbial communities from western Arctic Ocean - ArcticOcean_MG_CB4_134 | ecosystem: Environmental > Aquatic > Marine > Oceanic | place: Arctic Ocean: Canada Basin | collected...
CCGCGGATGAACGCCGTGTTCGTCTACGACCCTGCGAAACACCGTGCGCTGCTCTTCGGTGGAAACACCGAGGGCAACATCATGGCGGGATATCTTCCCCAAAACGACACCTGGGAGCTCGACCTGACGACGATGGCCTGGACACAGCTCAATGTCCCCAATCCACCCGCTCCCCGTCTCTTCGCCGCTGCGCTCTGGGACGCGAAACGCGAGCGCCTGGTGTTGACGGGAGGCGCTGACGAGAGCGCATTCGGAAACCAGGCGGCCTACTTCAACGATCTCTGGGCGCTGGATTTCAACGGCGCGGAGCCCACGTGGATCGCGTTGGAGCAGGGCGAGTTCATCCCAGACGGGCGCTTCTGGGGAGGCATGATTCACGCGGTGGAATCCGACACCTACATGCTCTTCGGGGGACATGACGACACGAACCTCGGAAACCGCAACGATGTCCAGGCCCATCTCCCCGAGGAGAGCGCATGGATCACCATCCACGCCGGCGACACCTGGAACAAGCCCGCGAACGGCTTCTGCAGCTTCCCGCCCGACTTCACCAACGTCGACATGGCCTCCCCTGAGCGCCGCAGCGCACACGTGATGGTGGCCGGCGCCGACAAGGCATGGATCGTCCACGGCAAGACGGACTGCGGGGTCGTCGACGATCTGGTCGAGATCGATTTCGAGACGGCCGAATGGACAACACTCAGCCCCGCCACCGTGGGCGTCTCCTGCATCCGCAAGGGCGGCGTAAACTGCAATGACCTCTGCTTCTAGGCGCCTCCTCCTCACCTTTCTCGTCGGGCTCGCGACCCTCGGCTGTGATTCAGGCGGCGACACGTCCCCCGACACCCCCGACTCCTCCACGACGGGAGAGGAGGGAAAAGAGGGCGTCGACGACGTCGGACCCGACCCGGCGCCAGACGCCAGATCCGACGACGCCGACGTGGAAGATGCGGAGCCCCCCTTCGTCCTGGGAGTGAACATCACAGGTCAGAGCATCCCCGGCTCCTTCACCGAGCTCCCGGAAGGGGATGAGCTGCTGGTCGAGTTCGGACCCCAGGGACTCTGGATGGTCGTCCTCGCGTTCAAAACGAAGGACCTCTTCGAAGGCCTGCTCCTGATCAAAGCGGCCGTGGAATCCGAGGGGGTTCTCCAGGGAGAATTCACGATGACCGGACAGCAGCTGCTTCCGGGGCCTGGAGGCTACGCGTACTTCTACAATTTCTTCCTGGTGGTCTCGGACCCCAACGTGGCCGGATATCCGGGGCTCGTCACCTTGGCGGTGACGGACGCGACCGGATATACGCACGAGGAGGTCCGAAACGTCCAGTTCGTCGGAGGCCTCGAAACTCTCCAGGATTGACAAGAGAATTGAACACCCGACGTCGCCAATGCTAGGATCGGCGCCTTCCATCCAAAAGGGCGAGTTGTGCATGAGCGATGAGACCCCCAGCGAGGAGCCGATCTCCCTCCGCCAACTCAATCTCCAGTACCTGAATCTCCAAGTGGCCCGAATGGAGCGCTTCGTGGACGCCGCGCTCGCGACCCATTACGGCCCCAACACCATTCAGTTCAACGACATCGCGCACCGGCATGGCGCCGAGGCGCCCCTTGACGCGATCCAGGCCGAGCTGCAGACGCTGGCTCAACAGTCCGCCGCGATCGACGAGGAGGTGCGCGAACGCGGCGGGATGATTCCGCTCCTGGAGCTCATCACAGCCGCCGCGCTCAATCCCCTGGAGACTCAGCTCCTGCTCCTCGCTCTCGCCCCTGTGCTCGACGCCTCGTTTCGCAAACGCATCGCGCTCCTCCAGGACAACATCCTGAAGACGCGCATCGACGTGGACATCGCTCTTCGTCTGTGCACACGGGGACGCTTGGAGCAGCTCAACGCCCACGCTCTCCTGAGCCCGGACGGCGCGCTCCGAACTGCCAAGCTCATCCAACTGAAAGCGCCCCCGGAAGCGGGCGATGGCTGCGTTCCCCTCGTCGCCCATGAGCTCCAGATCCCCGCACGGGTGGAGAGCCATATCATGGGGGAGGATGCCATCGACGCATCCATCGCGCCCTTCTGCCGGGTCGAACTGCCTCTCAAGCAAATCGAGCAGGTCGTGCTTCCCGAAGACGACATGGAGTCCATCACGGGACTGCTCAACCACTACGCGACCTGGCGAGACGACGCGGAGAAGCTCGGTTTGCGCGACGTGTTGCCCGTCGGACGCAGCCTCGTCCTGCAGATCACGGGACCTCCTGGCACGGGAAAGAGCCTCCTCGTCGAAGCCATCTCAACCAGCCTTGGCCGCCGCCTGATCACCGTGGAAGGGACCAAGCTCGCGCAGGAAGACAAGCGCTTCGACGAATATGTGGACAAGCTCTTCTTTGAGGCCCGGCAGCGCGGCGCGATCCTGACCATCGACGGAAGCGAAGCCGTCTTCAGCCGAAAGAGCCCCCGGGCGTCCGCTCTCTATCATCACTTCGAGCGCCACGAGGGCATCGTGTTTCTGGTCACCAACGACCCCGGAGATCTCGATTTCTCCTTGGAGCGCTGGGTGGCCTGGCAGCTCAAGATCGAAACCCCGGAACCTGCGCTGCGCGAACGAATCTGGAATCTCCATCTCCCCCACGGCTCACCGCTCGCGGATGACGTGGACGTGAAGGGCCTCGCACAGCAGTTTGAATTCACAGGGAGCCAAATCCGCAACGCGACCCTGGTGGCGTTGAACCGCGCCATGACTCAATCCGAGGGGAGCGTGCTGATCGATCAGGCGATGCTGGAGAGCTCGTCCCATGCGCAGCTGCGCGCCGACATGGACGAGGTCAGCGTGCGTAGTCGCGTCCAGCTCACGCTGGACGACATCGTCCTCCCTGAAGATGAGCGGGCCCTGGTCGGGGAAGTCCTCGACGCCTGTCGCGTGCGAAATCACGTGATGACCCATTGGGGATTTGGTCAGCGCCTCACGACAGGACGCGGGCTCTGCATCCTGTTCTCTGGCGAGCCGGGGACGGGAAAGACCCTGTGCGCAGAGATCATCTCCAGCGAGCTGGGGACGCCCATTCACCGCATCAGCATCCCGCGGATCATGAGCAAATGGATGGGAGAGACGGAGAAGAACATCGCCAAGATCTTCTCCAAGGCGCGTGCGAGCCACTCGATGCTGCTCTTCGACGAAGCAGACTCCCTGTTCACGAGTCGCGTGGACGTGGAGTCCTCGGTGGATCGCTTCGCCAACATGGAGACCAACCTCCTGCTTCAGGAAATCGAGCGCTTCGAGGGAATCTGCGTGCTGACGACGAATCATGAAAAGAACATCGACGAAGCGTTCCGCCGTCGGATCCAGTTCCGGATCACCTTCCCCTTTCCCGACGCGAAACAACGAGCGCAGATCTGGAAGACGCTGGTTCCGAAGGAATGCCCGATCGAAGAAGGAATCGCCTTCGACCTCCTGGGAGAGAACTTCGAGTTGAGCGGCGGCTACATCAAGAATGCGATCCTCCGCGCAGCGTATCGGGCGGCGGCCGCAAATGAGTCGATCTCGATGAACCACATCCAAGACGCAGCAGAGCAGGAATGCCGCAACGCCGGGAAGATCTTCCGTTCGGTGGAGCCCACGCGGCTCGGCGGCTACCTCTAGACGACCCGTCTCACGCCCTCGGCCAGGAGCCAATCCCGCAACCTGTCCCGCAGGTCCCCTTGCAGGACCACGTCCTCGTCCACGATCCGCGCTCCACAACCGAAGTGTTTCCGGAGGCGCTTGCAGAGCGCCTCCAGGGAATCGGGGGGCGCGCTGAGCCCTGCGAGCACGGTGATGGTCTTCCCGCCGTGACCTTTGCGCTCCATTCGAAGGACAGCGCGATCCACCGCCGCCAGCGACCACTCGGAGTTCACGGTGTCAACGAGCTCTCGAGGACTGCCTTCTTCCCCCTCCGAGCCCGCGGAGACCCCCTCCAGCAAAGAGGCAAAGGGGTTGTTTCCAAGCGATTGGGTGTCGCCGAGAGCGACGTGGTCCTTCTTGCGTGCCATGGAGATCAGCGGGACTTGCGCTTGAACGACCAGGTGAACGTGAACCGGGCGATCACGTTTCCGTCGTCGTCGGTACCCACCGTGTCCGCCTCCGCCACCACCGGCTCGCCGTCTCCGACGGTCTTCAAGACCGCCGCCGAGAGTTGATTCCCTGCGGTGCAGTGAAAGGTCGTGAGACCCGTGGCCTTCTTCACGAACTCGCCCCGCATGCCGATGACGAGGATGGACACTGGCACGGGGCTGGCCTCCACCGTGACCATCGCGAGAGCGCCCGTGGACATCTCCGCCGCCATGGAGAGCGCCGCGAAATAGGTCGACTTGAACGGATTGGTCGAGAGCCACCCATAGGGAACCGAAACGGCGCACTCGGAATCGTCTATACGCTGCACGCGCAGACCAGCAAAGAGCGCGAGGGGGAGCTTCGTGAACATGAACGCCTTGAGCATCCACGGGCTCTTCAACCGACGACGCAGCTTCTCCGCACGTCCACGCTCCAACCCCTCCGGTGCCACCACTGCGCTCATGATCGCCTCCTGCCATCTCTTGAATCGCAAGCCAATGTACCGAGGTCACCCCGTCTCTGACAAGGTAGCCGTGTACGAGAAGCGCCGCGCTGATGTATGCTCCCGCCATGAAATCACTTCCACTGATGCTTTGTCTGCCGCTCGCCCTCTTGATCGCTTGCGAGGGCCCAGAGCCCGAAGCGCTGGCTCCCACCCCCGCTGGAGCGGGCGTACGCATCGTCTATGCACCGCTGAAGCGCCCCGACGCAGACATCCCCTTTCCCAACAATGCAGCGACTCGCCTGGACCCCGACAGCCCTACTGGCCGCCGATTGAACCTGACTCAAATAAGTCCACTCGCGAGCGAGAGAAAGCTACGGCGCCACCTCAATGAGCTGGATGGATTCAGCCTGATTGGCCCGATCACGGTGACGTTTGAAGACGCCATCGACCTCAGCACCGTGACCCATGAGAGCGTCCTGCTCTACGACGTCACGCCCGGCTCCCCCGAGCATCTCCAGTCGATCGCGCTGGATCTGGGAGAAGGCGCATGGCCCATGGACATCAAGCCCCGCAACGTCTTTCCCTATGAAGCCAACGCCGAGCTGAAGACGCTCGTGTTCCCGGCAGACAACACGGTAGATGGAGAATTTGTCCTCCACTGGGAGGTCGCCACCCACACGCTCATCGTCCGCACACGTCTCCCGCTCCGCCCCGGGACCACCTACGCCGTCGTGCTCACCCAGGACATCCTGGACACGGCGGGACTCCCCATCCGCTCCCCCTTCTCGTTTGTGCATGACCTCAAGCAGGCTCCGGATTTGATGCCGCTGGCGGGCGTGGTGCCGGGGGGGCGTGAAGCCGTGGCGTTCGCGTGGAGCTTCACCACCCGAACGATCTCCACGCCGCTCGTCAACGCCCGACGCGGACTCTCGGGAGAGGGGCCGCTCCACTGGATCGCGGAGGACTTCCCCTCGCGCTTCCATCGCTTCGCCGACCTCACGGTGGAGCATGACGGCGACGGCTCCATCGAGGGGCTCCCCGAGGATCCCCGAGACCATCGATACATCCTCCAGCCCGCGTTCATCCCCCACGCCATCGGTGCGCTCGGCGACGTCATCGGCGGTGGACTGAGCACCCTCCCGGTCGAAGACATCGACCACCTCGTCTTCGGCTCCCTCTCTTCCGTGGATCTGCGCGATGCCGAAGGCGTCTTTCGCGGGGAGGCCCCCAACGCCCGCGCCAGCGCCAGCGAAGGGGACGTGCCCTTCATGATCATGGTTCCCAAAGAGACGGAGGCCCATCAGCAGCCCTTCCCCGTGGTCGTCTACAACCACGGCGCCCGCACCTCACGACTCGAGCCCATCCTCATGGCCAACGATTTCGCCCGGGCCGGGTTCGCGGTCATGTCCATCGACGCCGTCGGACACGGGCCCTTCGGCGGAGACATTCGGGCGCTGCTGGAGCGCGAAGCCCAGGAGTTTCCCCCGGAGCTGGTGACGGCCCTCGCGGGAATCATCGCGCAGGGATTCATCGGCGACGACTACAGTCCCACAGGAAAGGACCTCGATCAGATCCTCGCGGATGTCGAGTCCGTCGGCATCTGGTGGGAGCTCTTTGTCGAAGGCCGCTCCGAAGATCTCGACGGAGACGGTGTCCTGCTCGGAGGGGATGGCTACTTCGTCCCCGACCCCTTCCAGCTGGCCGCCAACGCTCTCCAGACGATCACCGACGCCATGGGAGTCGTCCGCGTTCTTCGCGAGCTCGATCCGAATGCTGTCCCCCCGGAGACCCTCAGCGATCCCGCGACCGTAGAGGAAGCCACCCTGATGGCCCACATGTTCGCCGGAGACTTCGATGGCAACGGAGTCCTCGACATCGGCGGCCCCGATGTCGCGCTCCATGCAGCCGGGACGTCCCTCGGCGGGATCCACACCTCCGTGCTCATGGCTGTGGAGCCTGAGCTCAAGACCGGCGTGCCCATCGTCTCGGGCGGCGGCATGACGGACCTCCTGCTCCGAACGGACCTCGCCGACGCCGTGGATGCCATCCTCGCGGACAGCCTCGGACCGGCCATCGTGGGGTGCCCCATCGAGATCGAAGACGGCTCTGTAGAGATCGCGCTGAGCTGGAATGGATGGGCGCAGAAGTGCAAGAACCCGGTTTCGGTCCAATTCGCGGAAAACGCCACGGGGCTGAGTCGGCTGCCCGCGCTCCAGGGAGGGACCGTGGACTTCATCAATGAGCGTCTCCTCAAGGAAGGCGGTCCCCTCTACGCGGACGACGCACACCACACCGCCCTGATCCACGAAGACGGCGGGTTCAGCGTCACGGTGGCCGCCGACGAGGGAGATCCCCTGGTGCTCATTCTCCGTGACACGGAGGGCGTGGAGCAGGCGCGCCTGTCTCTGGTATCTCGCCACGACGGGATGGCGCGCATGCGAAACAGTTCTCGATTCCGGCGCGTGATCGCCGTGGCGCAGACGGCGATGGACGGCGCGGATCCACTCGCATGGGCCCGCCACCTCATCCGCGAGCCGCTCGATGGCATGGAGCCCCGGAACATCCTCCATCTCGCCGCGATCGGCGATACGACCGTGCCCTTCTCAGCCATGGCCGCCTGGGACCGGGCAGTGGGACTCCATGGGCTGGAAGAAGAGGACGCATTCGCCGTGTTGGATGCCCAGATCGACATGGACGCGTTCAACCCGAAGACGCCCTGGGACATCGATGACCTTTTCGGAGACGGCACGGGGATCGGCCCCTTGGCGCCGATCGAGACAACGTCGGGCGTGAGCGCCGTGCGCCATGCCGCCACCGGCGATCATGAGTTCATCGCGCTCAGCGACCCGGACGCGGACTTCGACTTCGGGGGGTATTACCGCCAGCAGATCGTGCATTTCCTGCAAACAAACGGCGCGGAGATCACGGATGACCCCTGTCTTCTCGACCACAGTTGCGACTTTCTTCCGTGAAAAACAGCGAAAATCAGTTGGCCTGACGGCGTCTCCAGGTATGCTGCGAGCGGTCAAACCCACATTCATCCATCGAAAGAGGACGGACATGCAGCGTTCATGGGCACTTTTCGGGATTCTCACATTGGTCTTGCCACTGACGGGATGCAGCGATGACGCCATATCTGGAGGGGATGACGGTGAAGAGACAGGCATCGGGCTCGAGACCGGCGCCACGGACGGAGGCTCGGCCACCGGAGGTGAAAAGGTCTCCGACTTCGGCGAACCCTGTACGGAGAACTCCGAATGTGAGAGTGGATTCTGCGTGGAGGGGCCCACGGGGTTCATCTGCACACAGACATGTCTCGACAACTGCCCCGAGGGATTCTCCTGCAAAGCGATCGCGAACACCTTCCCGGACGTCATCTTCCTGTGCATGCCGAAAGTGCTCAACCACTGCGCGCCCTGCCAGGAGGACTTCCAATGCCCGGGTGGACTCTGCCGCGAAATGGCGGACGGCGAATTCTGCATCGCCCCGTGCGCGACGGAGGAGGAGTGCCCCGCGACCCACGCGTGCACGGACATCGGTCTCGAGTTCACCTACTGCATTCCGACCACCGGCTCGTGCTCCTGCCGAGAAGACACGGCCGGACTGGAGCGCACCTGCGAGAACGTCAACAGCCTCGGCACATGCCACGGCTTCGAGGTCTGTGACGCGGAGCTCGGCTGGATCGACTGCAGCGCCGAGGATCCGATCAACGAGATCTGCGACTACCTGGACAACGACTGCGACGGCCAGGTGGATGAAGATTTTCTCTTCGAAGGCAAGTACGCGAGCTTCAAGCATTGCGGAGGCTGCAACATCGACTGCAGCACGGGCATGCCCAACGCGACGGCGATCTGCAACGACGCGATGGAGACCCCGACATGCGTCGTGCAGTTCTGCGACCCCGGCTACGCCAAGCTCAACGACTATCAATGCATCCCGACGACCGTTGGACTTTGCGAGCCCTGCGAGGACGATGAGCAATGCCTGCTGGATGGCTCGCTATGTGCAGAGGTCGGGGATGGCACCTACTGCCTCTCCCCTTGCCTGGACGCGACCGACTGCCCAAGTGGATTCCAATGCCTGACGATGGAGGGCGGCACGACCCAGTGCATGCCTACGACCGGCTCCTGCAACTGCTCCACCGAAACCCCCGAGCTCGTCAAGAGCTGCTCTGAGACATCCTCCCCTCCCGGCGCCCCGGTCACCACCTGCTATGGAACCCAGGCGTGTCTGGAGACAGGCGAATGGGGCGAGTGCACCGTTCCGGAAGAGACCTGCGATGGTCTGGACAACAACTGCGACGGCATCATCGACGAGGGCTTCCTGGACCCCGAGAACAAATACTCCTCGCTCGAGAACTGCGGACAATGCGGCAACAACTGCTCGTTTCTCTCGTTTCCGCAGGCCAGCCCGGCGTGTGATGATTCGCTGGCGATTCCCACATGCGCCATGAACTGCAACCCTGGAATGCACGATGTAAACGGAATCACCGACGATGGATGTGAGTGCATCTTCCAGTCCAACGAGGACCTCCCGGATCCCCTCGCCCTGGATTCGAACTGCGATGGCATCGATGGCGAATTGATCAACGGCGTGTTCGTCGCGAAATACGGGAACGATACGCTCCCCGGAACCCTCCTCGCCCCCGTTCGGACCATCCAAACCGCGATCGACCGCGCCCAATCCGAAGGGAAGAGGGACGTCTATGTGGCCACAGGGGTGTACATCGGCTCCATCGACCTCATCAGCGGAGTGCACGTGCACGGAGGCTACAGCGGCGACTTTCATCAGCACAGCCCGCTGATCTACGAGACCGTGATCTTCGGCGGACCCTCCTCGACGCTCTCCCCCGGAGCAATCAACGCCGCCGGAATCGCCGGCGGCCTGGGCGCCACGCTGGCTGGATTCACCGTGTTCGGAACCGAAGCCCTGGGCTCGGGGAGCAGCAGCTACGGCATTCACCTCCTGAACTGCGACGAGACCGTGATCATCTCGGAGAACACCGTGTACGCAGGAGACGGAGCGAAGGGGCTCCGCGGAAACGACGGACTGGATGGAAATGACGGCAATGACGGCACCTCGGGTTCGGATGCGATCGATGGCTATTCCACGCCGTGCTTTGGAGTCAATCCGGGCGGAGACGGGGGGCTGCTGACCTGTGAGGGCGTGAGCGTCAGCGGCGGAAAGGGAGGTATTTCCACCTGTCCGGACTACGATCAAGCCGGCTCCCCACAGCCCAAGTCCTCTGACGGGCTCTATGAGCAGACCATGACCATCGAGCATGGTCAGACTGGCGAGGGCCCGGGTTCGGGGGACGGCGGAAACGCCGGGTTTGACTCCCTCTTCTGGACCGGAGAATCCGGCTGCGGGATCTGTCGCACCCCCAAATCCTCGGCAGGGTCCCTCTTCCTCAAGGGCGCGGGAAGCGACGGATCCAATGGACAAGACGGCTCCATGGGCACGGCCGGCGGCGGATGCACGGGCGGAGGAAGCGTGATCGCCGGACAATTCTGGGGACCCAAGAGCGGCCAGACGGCCGGAAACGCGGCCGATGGCAGCGGAGGAGGAGGAGGAGGAGCCGGCGGCGGAACGGAGAACTTCGACTGCTCCCAATACAACGATTCCGATTACGGAGGCGGCGGAGGCGGCGGCGGAAGCGGCGCATGCGGCGGGACTGGGGCCTCTGGCGGCACAGGTGGAGGGGGGTCTTTCGGGATCTTCATCACCTACACGACCCCGCCGAACACGATCCCCGTGCTCTACGGAAACGCCGTGCACACAGGGCAGGGCGGCGACGGGGGCGACGGCGGGAGCGGCGGATCCG
>Ga0114996_10009965_pt1 | contig 10347 bp, 10 predicted proteins | sample ArcticOcean_MG_C_4_FD_87039 | JGI IMG/M metagenome (GOLD analysis project Ga0114996, IMG submission 87039) | Marine microbial communities from western Arctic Ocean - ArcticOcean_MG_CB4_134 | ecosystem: Environmental > Aquatic > Marine > Oceanic | place: Arctic Ocean: Canada Basin | collected...
GCCGACTGACCGGGTTGGGCCCTTCCATGGTGCCATGGGGCGCCGGGCGAGGCAAGGTCCGAGTTGCCATCTCCGAGAGGCTGGAAAAAGTGCATCGACGCATCGATAACCCATGACAGAGGTACTCCCTGGAGGACCTCGCTATTCCTCGCTCGAGACCCTGAGTGCCGCAGTCACAGCCTGCCGTAAGTGCCCTCGCCTGGTTGCTTGGCGCGAGGAGGTGGCGAGCACCCGTCGCGCCTCCTACGCGGACCAAGAGTACTGGGGACGACCCCTCCCTGCTTTCGGTGATCCCCAAGCCCGCATGCTAATCGTGGGCCTCGCTCCCGCCGCCCACGGGGCGAATCGCACCGGCCGGATGTTCACCGGAGACCGTTCTGGGGATTGGCTTTACCGCGCCCTCCACCGGGCTGGCTTCGCCAACCAGCCTCACTCGGTATCCAACGTCGACGGGCTCGTGCTGAGCGATTGTTTGATCACCGCTGCGGTCCGCTGCGCCCCTCCTGGCAATCAGCCGCTCACGATGGAGCGGGCTAACTGCCAGCCCTACCTGGAAGCAGAGCTAGGCCTCACCCCACGCGTAAGCGTGATCGTCGCGCTCGGTGGCTTCGCCTGGACCCACTCGCTCCGGGTGCTCGCAGGGCTCGACTGGACCGTGCCCAAGCCGCTCCCCCGATTCGCGCACGGCGCGACGGGCGATACCCATCGCCCGCTCGCCCTTGGGGGTGCTCCGGTGGCACTGCTCGCTTCCTATCACCCCAGCCAACAGAACACCTTCACCGGCAGGCTGACCGAAGAGATGTTCGACGAGGTGTGGACGCGCGCACGGGAGTTGCTAACGGAACCGCATCCTCGCCTACGTACCCGGCCGCCCCGGCCCCCGACCTCCGTCAGCCCGTCGTGACAAGCACGAATCCAGCAACCACCGTTAGTGCGATGGCGATGCTGTAGGTGAGGATCGCGATGAGTTGGCTCAGGTGGTAGAGCTGCAGCCCGTCGTACATGGTGTAGCGGAACCGGTGGGCCCAGTGGAAGAACGACAGGGTGGCCACAGCGAAGAGGGTGAGACGCCCGATGGGGTGCAGGAAGAGGGACCGCAGCCCCTCGTACGACGGAGCCTCCACCCAACCGAGCGGCACAGCGATCCAGAGCACTGTGACCGTGGCAGGCAGCAGGAGGGCGGCTATCATCCCTCCACCGCTGAACATTGCCCACAGCACGGGCTCTCGGGACCGCCGAGCCATCAAGCCACCCCCACGAAGAGCCAGACGATGACCAGCGAGAGCACGAGCCAGACAGCGTAGTGGCCCACCCATACGACGGCCTTGGGCACGCGCCACCGGCCCAGCCGGAGCACCAGCGCCTGGGGTGTGAGGTTCAGCCACGTCACGGTGTGGAAAAGCAAGGTCGCGAGCAGGACGACGTGCCCGGTCACCACCGCCGGGTGGGAGAGCCAGTTCAACAAGCGGGCGTGAGCCGCAGCTCCCTGCCCCAGCGCCCAGACCTGCACCAGAAGCAGCCCCGCGGCGTAAGCCACGAACAAGCTGGTGAGCTCGCGGCACATAAACTTGATGTACGAGGCACTCCGCACCCACCAGAAGATGGGCACCCGCTCCCGGTGCCACTTTGGGTGGTAGCGCCTGTAGCTGGCGTTCAGCGCTTTCGCCATGGCATCAGCGCCGATCGGAACCAGTCCACGGTGGCATCGAGCTTGTAGCGCTGAATAGCGCCGGCCGGATCCACCTTCTTGGGGCACACGACGGAGCAATCCCCCACGAACGTGCACCCCCACATGCCGTCGTGCTGGGAGAGGACGTCCATCCGTTCCTCCCGGCCCTGGTCCCGGGAGTCCAGGTTGTAGCGCTGGGCCAGGGCGATGGCGGCAGGTCCGATGAACTCGGGGTCGAGCTCGTAGATGGGGCAGGCCGCGTAGCAGAGCATGCAGTTGATGCACATGCTGTACTGTTTGTAGTCCTGCAGCTCCTCAGGTGTCTGGAGGTACTCGCCCTCCGCCAGCGGCTTCTCCTCCTCGCGGATGATCCAGGGTTTCACGCGCTGGAGCTTCACCATGAAGTCCCGGATGTCCGTCACCAAGTCCCGCACGACGGGGAATCCCCGGAGGGGCTCCACCCGGACCGGGCCAGGGAGCACGTCCTCGACATACGTAGCGCACGTGAGCACGGGCTTCCCGTTCACCATCATCCCGCAGCTCCCGCACACGCCCATCCGGCACGCCCAGCGGTACGAGAGGGTCCCATCCATCTGGTCCTTGATGTGGTTGATGGCGTCCAGGACCATCCAGTTGTCCTCGTACGGCACATCGAACACCTCGAAGGATGGCTCCTCCTCCGTTTCCGGGCGATAGCGCAGGACCTCAACGGCGACCGAGTTCACCTTTATTTCCCTCCCTTTTCTGGCGCTGCCGCCCTGCCGTACACTCGCTCGCCGGCCGGCCAGCGGGTGATCGTCACCGGTAGATAGTCAATCCGGGGCACCTCTGCCGTTGCGTAAGCCAGCGAGTGGGCGAGGTAGTCCTGGTCGTCCCGCTCGGGGAAGTCGGTGCGCTGATGCGCGCCCCGTGATTCGCGGCGTGCAAGAGCCGAGTGGAGGACGGACTCGGCGACGTCAAGTAAGTTCTCGAGCTCGAGCACCGTCTGAAGTTCGGTGTTGAACGTGAGGCTCGGGTCCTCCATAACCACATCGCAGAATCGCTCCTTGAGTTCCTGCACCTTTTCGGTGCCCGCCTTGAGGGTGGCCCCGTCCCGGTAGAGGCCAGCGCTTGCCTCCATCGTGTCCTGCATCTCCTTCCGCAGGTCAGCCATCCGTTCCCGGCCGCCCCTCTTACCTAGAAACTGCTTTTGCAAGCGGGCCTCCTCCTGCAGCCCCTGGGCCAGCACCGATCGGGACGGTGCCGGCGCGCCGGCAGCGTACCGTGCAGCGGCCTTCCCGGCCCGGGCACCGAACACCAGCAGCTCGGTGAGCGAGTTGGAGCCCAGGCGGTTGGCCCCGTTGATGCTCACGCAGGCGACCTCGCCGGCGGCGAAGAGCCCCGGGATCGAGGTGGCGCCTTGGAGGTCCGTGTGGATACCACCCATCATGTAGTGCACGACGGGCCGCACCGGAATCATATCCTTCACCGGGTCGATTTTCTCATATTTTAGGCAGAGTTCTCGCACGAACGGAATCTTTTCGTCGATTACGCGCTGGCCCAAGCGCCGGACGTCCAGATAGACCACGTGGCCGTAGCGGGTCTCCACGGTGCGCCCCTTCTTCAGCTCTCCTACGAAAGCTTGCGAGAGCCGATCGCGTGGGCCCAGCTCCATAGAGCGCAACACGGGCCGTGGTTCGGGCGTGCCCAGGTCGTAATCCTGCAGGTATCGGTACCCGTCCTTGTTGACCAACCACCCTCCCTCCGCTCGTGCCGCCTCAGTGACCAAGATCCCCGTGAAGGGGAGCCCGGTGGGGTGGTACTGGACGAACTCCATGTCCTTGAGGGGTGCCCCAGCCCGGTAGGCCAGCGCCATGCCGTCGCCGGTCTTGATGTTGGCATTGGTGGTGAAGGGATAGACCTTACCGCCACCCCCGGCGCACATGATCACGGACCGGGCGAGGATCGTGTGGACTTCGCCGGTCGCCAGCTCCACAGCCACGGCCCCCTGGCAACGCCCATCCTCGACGAGCAGCCGGGTAACAAACCACTCATCGTAGCGCGAGATGGGCGGGTACTTGAGGGTCGTCTGGAAGAGCGTGTGTAGCATGTGGAAGCCGGTCTTGTCCGCAGCGAACCACGTGCGCTCTGTCTTCATCCCTCCGAAGGGCCGGGTGGCGATGGTCCCGTCGGGCTTCCGGCTCCACGGGCAGCCCCAGTGCTCCATGCGGAGCATCTCCTCAGGAGCCTCCCTTACGAACATCTCGACGGCGTCCTGGTCGCACAGCCAGTCGCCACCGCTGATGGTGTCGTACGCGTGCTCATCAAGGCTGTCTTCGGGGCGGATAACGGCCGCCGCCCCACCCTCTGCCGACACCGTGTGACTCCGCATCGGATATACCTTGGAGGCCACCGCCACGCTGAGCCCGGGGTTGGTCTCGGCCACCGCGATGGCCGCCCGGAGCCCTGCCCCACCACCCCCGATCAGGAGGACGTCGTGGTTTACGGTGTGCATCGGCCCACCGGAGAGCTGGCGCTTCTTGGAGATGGCTTCGGGACGCGGGTCATGCTCAGACCTTCCTCTATTGGTCGAGTTGCGGTCATGAGTCTCTAGCCGGCCCGGAAAAGCGACCCCCGGCCCTTGGCCGTACCGCCTGATTTTAGTAGTTGGAACCGCTCTTTGGGGGAAAGCCGACGGCAACCTACCGGCGGTGGTGGGACGTGTCAACGCGACCAGATGAGCCTCGCACGGAAGCCTGCGCTGGAGAGGGTCAGCTGGTAAGCCAAGGCCTTCACCCCTCCGGAGGGGATCGCGTAAGTTGGTCTGGGGGTGACCAAACAGGCACGGCGGAGCTGGCCGTCGGCCGTCAAGCACAAGCGATTACAGCGCGTTTCTCAACGCTCGGTCGCGACCCCCAACGGCCGCCGTCTATGCCAGTCGGTGCGCTGCTGGTACGCGTGCCCCAAGGCGAGCACTCCAGCCTCCCCCCCGGGCGGCCCCGTAATCTGCAAGCCGATCGGCAATCCATCGCTCGTGACACCACACGGCACAGATACTGCCGGGAGACCGAGCGCGTTGAAGGGACGGGTGTTCCGGAGCGTAACGAGTTCCAATGCGCGCAGCTCTTCGTCGGTCTGCGCCAGAGAGGTTTCGAACGGTGGCACGGCCGTGGTGGGCGTCACCAACAGGTCCACCCCGTGAAAGATCCTGCTCGCTCGGCGACGCAGCTCCTCAATCCGCCGCCGGGCCTCAATGTATGTAGGCGCGTCAACGTCAGCGCCCAGCTGGATCCGATCAAGCGTATCGGACTGCAGGAGGTCGGGCGATCGGCAAGCCGCCTCACCATGACAGGCATAGATTTCGGCCCTGAAGACGGTCGTGTCCTCGTGGGCCGGAACCTGAAGATTGGTCTGGCTCGCGGTGATCTCTGCAAGCACCGCAAGTGCGGCGTCCAGCGCCGCCTCGACATCCACGTGCAACCCTTCGAAGAAGTGCGCCCGGGGGAGGCCGATCCGTACACCCGCCGTCCCGGTCAGGCCCGCCTCGTAGTCGGGAACGTCCAAGTCGATGCTGGTGACGTCCTCCGGATCGTATCCCGCCATCACCTGGAGCATGAGGGCCGCATCCAGGGCGGAACGCGTCATAGGTCCTACGTGGTCGTTGGAGAAGGACAGGGGGATCACCCCGCGCAAGCTGACCCGGCCGTACGTCGGCTTCAGCCCGACGACATTGCAGAACGCCGCCGGCTGCCGGATGGAGCCTCCCGTGTCGGAGCCGACAGCGGCGTAGCACATCCGCGCCGCCACCGCCACCGCAGAGCCAGACGAGGAGCCGCCCGCGGTGTACCCGCTGGCCCACGGATTCGAGACCGGACCGAACCTGCTGACCGCTGAGCTAGCGCCGTAGGCCAACTCGTGCATGTTGAGCTTGCCCAGGCAGACCGCACCGGCTTCCCGCAGGCGGCGAGTTACCTCCGCGTCCCGGACCGGAACCCGGTCGGCGTACAACCCACTCGCCGCCGTGGTGGGCACCCCCCTTGTGTCGATCAGATCCTTGAGCGCGATCGGAATGCCGTGAAGAGGCCCGCGCCACCGCCCCCGAGCCAACTCCGACTCGGCCGCACGTGCCTCCGCCAGTGCTGCGTCGGCCGTCACCGTAATGAAAGCGTTGAGAGCCGGATCCACGCGCTCGATACGCTCGAGGCACGCGCTCGTGAGCTCCACCGGGGAGACCTCACCGGCACGAACAAGTTGAGCGGCTTCGCTGAGATCGAGCCGGGTCAGGGCCGAATCTGCCACTGGTGTCATGGCTCGAATCTACCGCAGATGAGGACCGTGGATACCGACCGCCTTGCCGGCGCCGGCGCATTCCGGCGAAACTGTGGGGTCAATAACCCACCCTCCACCCAACCTTGCCATGAGCGACACCACAGCTCCGAAGAACGTGCCCCGGGGGCTCCGCCCGACGCTGCCCAAGCGGCCGGAGATGGACGAGGACGCCTGGGCCCGTATCCAGCGAGAGCAGGATAAGATGAAGGAGCGTGAGTTCGTGCGCTTCACCGTGCTCAAGTTGGACCCTGCTTGGCGCCGACTACCTCAAGCGGAGCGCGAGAAACACAAGGACGAGTTCGAGGCACTCGTGGGGGAATTGGGGAGAAGCATGATGGTCTACGCCTACTCCCTGGTGGGGACCCGAGGCGATGCCGACTTCCTCCTCTGGCAAGCCAGTCGCTCGCTCGAGCAACTGCACGCTCTCGCGGCCGCTCTGAACGGGACAGCGTTAGGGGGATGGCTCTCGCTCCCACACTCCTACTTCGCGATGACCAAGCGGTCCATCTACGTGAATCGCTACGAGGCAGAATACATCTCCAAGTACGGTGGCGACGAGCCCCTTGATCGCGCCCGCATCGCGATCAACCCCCAAGGCTCCAAGTATCTGTTCGTCTACCCGATGGCCAAAACCCGCGCCTGGTACGAGCTGCCCCACGAGGACCGCCAGCGCATGATGGACGAACACATCCGTGTGGGTCATGCGTGGCCCGACGTGAAACTCAACACAAGCTACAGCTACGGCTTGGACGATCAGGAGTTTGTGGTCGCGTTCGAGTCGGACCACCCTGGCCGCTTCCTCGATTTGCTGATGGCGCTCCGGGCAACTGAGGCCTCGGCCTTCACGCTCTTCGACACCCCGGCCTTCACCGGACTGGCAGCGTCGATGCGCGACACGCTCGACGCGCTCGGGTAGGGGAGGGGAAATCGGACGAGCAGCGGTGGTCACCGAGGCGCGAGCCCAGCGGACCTTCGCCAACCGCGCCACCTCGTACTACGAGCTGACCAAGCCTGGCATCGCAGTCTTCGTCACGATTCTGGCCGGGGTGAGTTTCTTCGTAGCGTCGCATGGCCGGCCTGACCTGTACCGGCTGCTCAATACGATGTTGGGTACTGCGCTGGCGACCGCGGGCTCGCTCGCCCTGAACCAGTACGCGGAAAGGGACGTCGACGCGCGCATGAACCGCACTCGCACACGACCTCTCCCATCTGGTCGGATGGAGCCTCGTGAGGCGCTGGGATTCGGCACGCTGCTGCTGGCGTTGGGCGTCGCATACTTGGCCGGCGCAGTAGGCTGGATCCCCTCACTGCTGACCGCACTTTCCGCAGCCGCATATCTGCTGGTGTACACGCCGCTCAAGTCACGCTCATACATGGCAACATTGGCAGGAGCCGTACCGGGAGCATTCCCGGCGTTGATAGGTTGGACTGCTGCCACCAGCCGCATCGAGCTGGGGGGAATAGTGCTGTTCGGCATCGCATTCCTGTGGCAGCTCCCGCACGTCCTCGCGCTCGCCTGGCTACTCAAGGAGGACTACGCACGCGTGGGATTTTTACTCACACCCACGACTGATCCAAGCGGCGCCCGCATCGGGCATCACATGGTCTATCACAGCGTCTCACTGCTGCTGCTGTCGGGGTTCCCGACTCTGCTCGGGCTCGCTGGGGCCATCTACCTGGCCGGTGCTGTGGTGCTAGGGTTGACCATGATCGCGCTGGCCGGAGCCGCCGCCGCCGACATGAACCGCGCGAGCGCGCGGCGCGTGTTCCTCTTTTCTCTCCTGTACCAGCCCCTCTTGATGGGCTTCCTCTTGATGGACACAACGCTCCCGTGAGCCCACAGCGCGTGGCGATGGTGGCTGCTGCGCTCGCGCTAGCCCTCTGCGTCTCACCTGCCGCGGCCCAGGCCACGGCAGGCGACTCGATCGTGCCGCATTTCGCGTGGCCGGTGGGAACGGTGGCGCGAGTTCAGTACACGCAGGTGATCGAGCGGGATGGTGATGGCGACCGGCCGACCCGCATCGAGTTCGAGGGCGATTACACCCTCCACGTGCACGAGCACCCGCCTGGACTACTGGTCGAGCATTTAGATCCGCTCGCCACCCGCTTTCGGTCGAGCCCCGTGCTTGCTCCCGACGACCCGCGCCGCATGGTCTACTCCACGATAGGGCTGGTCGTCCCCGACCTCGTGATATCGAGGGACGGCCAGCTACTTGGAGTGGAGGGGATCGCCACGCTGTCATCGGCGAGGTCGTGGGGCGGCAAGCTCCGACAGCTGACGTTCAGGCGAGCGGACCCCAACTGCTGAGGACCGCTCGCGAGCGCTGGAATAACCAGGTGGGAATCTGGACGGAGGCCGTACTCCGCATGGGCGAGGCAGGCGCGGGAGAAGCGACGGAGGCCAATCCGTTGTTCCCTTCGCTGGTGGTGCCGTACGAGTACCGGTTCGCGTTGATCGGGATGAAGCCGTGCGGTCCGGCCGGAGACAGTTGCACCCAGATCGAGCTAGCGTCTGCGCATGATCCCGATGAGCTCAACAACTCAATGACCGAAGCCCTGGCCAGGGTTGGGCTCGGAGACCTCTCTTTCGATAGTCTTGTTCAGGATAGCAGGGTAAGCCTCCTCACCGATCCCGAGACCCTCCTCACCTACGAGTTCACGATGACCAAGCTAGGTGCAAGGAATCCTCGACGAAGGCGGGCAGGCCCGCGTGTTCAGGCGCTTGGACGAGACACGCTTGGTCTACACGTACGAGGGTGAGTAGAGCTCCTCACGGGTGGCTCAGCCCAGCTGCGCCACCCGCGCGTCGGTGATCTCGGGCAGATCGCTGAGCCTCACTAACACTTCGGGCGTCACCGCGCCGTCCACCGCCACCGCGGCGAGCGCGTCCCCTCCGGCGGCCAAGCGAGCCTGGTGGTACTCTGCGATGTTGAGGCCCAGATCGCCCAGCAGGGTGCCGACCTTTCCGATCACCCCAGGAACATCCTGATTCTTGAACACCAGAAGGCTTCCCTGTGGCACCACATCGACGTGATAATCCCCGATTCGCACCACACGGGGATACTGCTCTCCGAGAATCACCCCAGCCACTCGGGTGTCGCCCCCCTCCCCGAACACTTTCACCTCGACGAATTCAGTGTAGTCGGCCCTACGGGCGAGCTGGTGGCTGGAGACGTTGATCTTGCGGGTCGTAGCAAGGTGAGGCGCGTTTACAAAGTTGACCTGGTCGTCCCCCAGGATCGCTCCGAGAAGACCCATCAGGACGTAAGAGGTGAGCGGCCGGGGCGCCTCAGTGGCCTCCCCAGCGTAGCGCACCTCAATCCCCCTGAGCCCCCCTGAGGTGATCGCCGCGGCGAGTCGCCCGAGGTTCTGGCCGAGCTCGAGTAGAGGAAGCAGTCTCTTGAACGTCTCGCCACCGATCGCAGGAGCGTTCAAGGCACGCGACAGGTCGCCCTCTGCAAGCGCCGCCCGCACCGCCTCAGCGATCTCCTCGGCCACCAGCTCCTGGGCCTCTGTAGTCGAGGAGCCAAGGTGGGGTGTGAGCACGAGATTGGGTGCCTCCCTGAGCGCACTTTCATCGGCAAGCGGCTCGTCCTCGAACACATCAAGAGCGGCGCCCGCGAGGTGCCCATCTCCGAGCACCTTGGCCAACGCGATTTCGTCGACCACACCGCCGCGCGCCACGTTCACTAGGAAGGCACCCTTCTTGAGTCGGCGCAGCCGTTCTTCGTCGAACATGAATTTGGTCTGGTCGGTGAGCGGCACGTGCAGGGACACCACGTCCGCGCGCGCCACCAACTCATTCAGTTCGACCCGCTCGACCTCGAGATCCCTTGCCCGTTCCTCAGTCAGATACGGGTCGTGCGCAACCACTTTCATTCCGAACGCACGCGCACGCCGGGCAACCTCGCCCCCGATGCGGCCCGCTCCGACCAGGCCGAGCGTGCGGCCACGAAGCTCGACACCTGCAAACCTCGCGCGTTTCCATTCTCCGGTACGCACCGACCGATCCGCCGCCGCCACCTTACGCACCGCGGATAGGATGAGCGCCATGGTCAATTCGGCAGCTGATACCGTATTCCCGGCCGGAGCGTTGAGGACCGCGACGCCCTTTTCCGTCGCAGCCTCCTGGTCGATGTTGTCGACCCCCACCCCAGCGCGCCCGATCACACGCATCACCGGCGCCATAGCGAGCAACTCCCGGCCCACCTTCGTTGCGCTCCGCACAATCAACCCATCAGCGGTCAGCAGGGCAGCTTCGAGCTCGGCCTTGTCGGCCACCGAGACCACCTCGAAGCGGGCGTCGTCGAGCAGAGGCTGAAGCCCCGATTCGGACACTCCGTCGGCCACCACGACGGTGAACCCGCAGC
>Ga0114996_10009968_pt1 | contig 10346 bp, 10 predicted proteins | sample ArcticOcean_MG_C_4_FD_87039 | JGI IMG/M metagenome (GOLD analysis project Ga0114996, IMG submission 87039) | Marine microbial communities from western Arctic Ocean - ArcticOcean_MG_CB4_134 | ecosystem: Environmental > Aquatic > Marine > Oceanic | place: Arctic Ocean: Canada Basin | collected...
CCCGGAGGGACTTGAACCCCCGACCAATTGATTATGAGTCAACTGCTCTAAAACCGGTCACGATTGCACCACTCCAAGTTCAGATACAGCAGCTTTGTCCTCAAATCACTGACTACTAGACTGCTCTATTCGCCCCGTATTCACTTCAACCTACCAGAAACGGGGGGAGTTTTTTTCGACTTCAGACTTTCGACTTCAAGCCAGCGATGCCCCCGTGAATGGGTTCAGGACTTCATTCGCTAGTTCTCGATGTGGGTCCCTCAGTCCAAAGGTGGCAGCTTCACACCGAGCACCACCCGCAGGTAGTTGACGTTGTGGGACAGGTAGTCGTCGACTGCGAGGTCCGGGTTTCCGCCTATTGCATCGAAGCCGTCATCGCCCTCCCGTGGACCATCCATATCGAACACAACCCAACCCTTGAAGTGCCTATCTCGCAGGAGCTTCATTACAGCCGGGAAGTCGACGCCCCCGCCGCCCATATTGTGATAAACGCTGGCTACTGAGTGCTGTTCCCGTGTGGGAGTCGCAGTATTCCCGCGGTACTTGGCATACGTGTCCTTCAGGTGCACCTCTGCGATCCGAGGCAGGTAGTCGCTCAAGAGCTGAACAGCGTTCATGCCACCCAGGGTGAGGTGACCCGTATCAGGGGTCATCCACACGTAGTCAGGATCGGTCAGGTCAAGTATGGCCCGAACCTCGCGCTCACGTTCTATTGGGCCCCAGATGTGCGGATGCGGCGCGAGGCGAACCCCCATCTCGATCGTCTGGCGACCGATCTCGTTCAGCGTGTCGGCAATTCGTTTCAACTGATCGTCCGTCGTGCCGTCGGGGCCATTGTCTGGACGAGCACCCATGTTGCACTTAAACATGTCGCACCCGGCCGGCTGAAGGAAATCACGGGCGAATGCCACGTGGTCGGCGATGGTCTTTGGCGTCTCTTTTGGGTCGATGAAATTCGTCGACTGGCCTTTTGCCCCGTTCGACACGTCGATCAGTGTCACGCCAGCCTCGTCGAACTTCTTCTTGAGTGACAACGGATCGGCGCGGTGGTCCTCGATCTGCTTCGCATACGGCTCGATCCCCTGCAGGCCGAGTGCGGCAATCCGCTTGATCGCCCACTCGATCGGGTGACGGGCATCCCACAGAGAACTGGTGGAGCCGTACAGGATGTCGGGGTTTTCGGGATCAAGAGGTTTATGCGATACCGAGGGCATTAGGTGCTTTCTCCGGCTTGTGATGAAGTGGTGACGGAGTATAGCTCTAATGTCAGCCAGTCTTGGTGTTAGCCAGCCCTGGCAACATCCCCGCTCAGTCGTCGGTAGGCAGGTATTTGCCGGCGACGCTGAGGGCGAACGAAGACAGGATTACCGACACGGTGATCCCGAGGAGAATCAGCACTGTCTGGTTAAAATCGCTGGTCATATCATCTTCACGCGGAATCGTGATCGAGTAAATAATTCCCAGAACTCCGAAAACGACGGATGCAGCGATGAATATTTTTGTTGCGATCTTTTGCATCGGCACAGTCTAGCGGCTGCGGTTCAAATGAACCTGTGAGCATCAACCGATGGTTGAGAATTCCCGACGCATGAGGCATCGCTTTTCGCTCCGTAAACCGTTTCTCCGCGTCTCAGTTTGAACGGACTGAGAATTATGGGAGTGGTGGGGAGCGAGTCGATGCGACGGCGGATCGACCTATGGGACAGCGTTATGTGATCGTCGTTATCGGCATGACGAGCGTATTGCTTTTCGCTTGTAGCGGGGGTGATCCCGATAGTGTCCCCAGTACACCCGGCGTAGAAAATCCCACTCCACTCCAAACCAAACCCCGGAGCCGACTGTCGATCCGACAATCTGTATCGCCTGTTCCATTAGATACGGTCGTCTTTCATAGCCTGCTTAAAGAATCCCGGGAGCAATAGCAGATGTCAGGGTTTCTACACCATTATCGGTAATCAGAACCGTGTCGCTCGAGCCGATCGCCCCAAGACCTTTCGGTCGCATGGTTGTGATCAGGTGGAACACCATTCCGGGCTGCAAGGGGCGTTCCTCATCGATGTTTATAGAGAAAATGTCGCCCTCGTCCCAGCCGGGAGGAAATCCGATTCCGATACCGTAGGCAATTCGTCGACCCTGCTTGTAATGAACATCAGAGTCGTTGATGAACGAACGAGTCGCCTCGAACACGTCTCGAGCTGGAACGCCGGGTTTCATAAGAGATTTGGCTGTGTTTAGAGCCGTTGTCGCCACCTCGCTGGCTCGACTGACGATGTCGGAAGGATCGCCAACGTACACGCTCCGCGAGTGGACCGCGTGATATCGATGCGCACAACCGGGGATTTCAAGAAAAACCAGTTCACCAGATTCAATCTCACGGGGCGTCCAAGTGGCATGCACCAGCGCTGTACGAGGTCCTGATGTAATGAATGCAGGAAGCCCGGTGTAGGCCGAGCCGACACGGTCGAGGGCCGAGTGCACGGCTGCTGCTACGTCCAATTCAGTGGCCCCTTCGGTCACTGCTGCAATTCCGGCCCGCATGCCGTGCTCAGAAAACTGGGCGGCTTCTTTCATGTACTCGATTTCCTGCGAAGACTTGATTAGCCGAGAATACTCGACCACCCCACTGGAACTGCGGAAAGTTGCGTCAGGAAGCCGGATCGCCAATCGATCGCGCAGGTCAACCGTAAGAAATCCCGATTCAGTCTCGATTCCGACGCCACCTGTTGCGAGATTAAGTTCTTTGAGCAGATCGGATGTGACCTCTGCCCAGTCCGTAGTATCCGGATACATTCGAACATCGTCGATCCAGCAGAACTCCGGTACAAGCGAGGCCTCGTGAGGCGGTGGAACGAAGATCGGGTTCGCAGCGAGCGGCAGAATTAGTACCTGGTGCCAGTAGTAACCGGGTGTCTGGTATCCGGTCAGGTAGTAAATGTTCTCCGGGCTGTGAACCAGAACGACATCCAACTCACGATCCGTCATCCGCTCTCGAACCGAGGCGATTCGCTGTGCGTACTCATCGGGGGGAAATAGTTGGATTCTTGGTGTTGGCATTTTCGATATGTTTGGGGACCAGTCGAGGATTGAACGTGGCACATCATAGCTAACTCCCCACGGCGTAAAACTCGAATTCCAACTGTGGTGCCATCCTGACCCACTCCTGAGCCACGTGTCATTCGTGCCAAAATTGAACGGGGGGACAGTACGTGGGGTGAAGCTCCACCGTTCGAGGCAGGTGAAAAGTGTCCAAGAAGATACTGATAGTCGACGATGAGGCCGATATTCGAGCCGCGTTGGCAGCCTGCTTCGAAGACGAAGGATTTGAGATTACCGAAGCCGACAACGGGATCGGTGGTCTGCTTGAGTTCGAACGTTTCCACCCGGATCTCCCACTTCTCGACATGGATATGCCCGGGATGAACGGGGTTGAACTGTGCAGCCGGATTCGGGAACTGTCTCATATACCGCTCGTGATGTTTACCGCCGCCGCAGATGTCGAACAAGTGCAGGCCGCGATCGACGAGGGTGCAACAGACTGGATTCTCAAACACAACGGCTTCGATGCACTGATCGAGCGGATCACTGAACACCTGAACGTCGAGAGACAAAGCATCAACACTGCAGATTTCGACGAAACTGTCTCCGCACAGGTCCTGAACCCTCCCGAACACGACACGAGCAGCGTCGAACGTGGAGTCAATGTCGATGAGGTAGGCGGTTTCGATACCGGCTCACCCACCGCGGATGACCTTTGGACTTGGAGCGGCGAGTATTTCGGGTTCAGAGAAGGCGTTGATCTGTGGGCGTACGACGGACGCCACGTGGGACGATTCCGCAGGGATGCCGAGATATTTCGACCTGATGGTCTGTACATGGGGGTTGTGATGGGGGATCGTTTGGTTGTCGACTGGCACCGCACAGCACATCGGGCAAGTTCGTTTACGCCTTCCGAAAACAGAATCGGGCATCGCAGGTTCGTCGACAGGGTTCCGTTCGATATGCAGATCGGGTTCAAAGATTTTCCTAGCCCGGACTATTCGCTGAAGTAGTTGAGACATTGCATGCAGTCGTAATCAATGAAGGTTCGAGTCGGTCAGATGTTGTCGGTAGAGTGACGTGTCCCTCGGTCACTGCCGAGTAGACTTTCGGGATGAATATCGCTGATCTGGCGGGCATTGGATCCAAATCCGCTGAACGGCTCGTCTCAGTCGGAATCGAAACATTTGAGCAGTTGGATGAACTCGGCGCCGTCGGCGCATACCTGCTTCTCAAAGACGCATTTCCCAAGTGGACATCTCTCAACGCGCTCTGGGGGATACAGGCCGCACTGATGGAAATTGACTGGAGGGAACTTCCGGTCGAGATCAGGGATCAGTTGCTGGCAGAAGTAGAAGAGCAGGTGTCCTGATCGGTTGGAGAAGCTGTCGAGGTGATAATGTGCGCTTCGCACGTCTTGCCCATCTCATCGCCATCAATTCACCACAGGATCGCACGCAAAATGATTCACGAGTTTCGAACCTACGATCTCAAACCCGGATCGCTGCCGCACTACTACACCAATACCGCTCCAAAAATGGAGAAACGACTCGAGTACTCGCCACTTGTTGGCTATTTTCATACTGAAGTCGGGCCTCTAAACCGCGTTCTTCACATCTGGGAATACGAAGATCTGAACGAGCGGGCTGCAGTCCGGTCCCAGGTGATAGAGGACGGCATCTGGCCGCCACCGAACAAGGGCATCATCGAAAAACAGCAAGTCGACATATTCATGCCGGCACCGTTCATGCCTGACTTTGAGCGAAATCGAAAAATCGGACCGTTGTTCGAGCTTCGGATGTACCGATATCCAGTTGGAGCGATTCCGAAGGTGTACGAGGCGTGGGCGCCAAAGATCGAAGCGCGAATGAGCCTCTGCGAGATGGTGGGAGTCTGGTCGTCTGACATTGGGGGTGCAAACCAGCTAGCACATATGTGGGCATACGAGAGCTTCGAACACCGCACCGAAGCACGAGAGAAGTTTGCTTCGATCGGATGGCCGCCCGACTCGGGAGCCATGCCGATCACCATGGAAAACATGCTGATGTACGCAGCCGATTTCTCGCCAATTCAATAGGTTCTAGTTCAGGAGTTTGCGCACATGTCGCACCCGTTATTCGATCTCTCAGGCAGGGTCGCCATGGTCTCCGGGGCCGCGAGTGGCATGGGTAAACAGATGGCGATCGGATTTGCCGAGGCCGGTGCTGACGTGGTTCTGGCCGATATTAATTTCGCAGGCGCAAAGACGATCGTAAGCGAAATTGAATCACTCGGAAGACGAGCTTTGCTCGTCGAGTGCAACGTGTCCGACATCGAACAGATCAGGTCCCTGTACAAAACTATTGATGGTGAGTTCGGCCAGATAGACATCGTCGGCAATGTGGCTGGCGAGGCTCTTATGGGGCGGCCTGAAGAACTGCCGGTAGAAACGCTTCAAGAGGTTTTGCAGAACCTGGTCGTAGGGCGATTCACATCGTGTCAGGAGGCCGGACGGCGGATGCTCAAGCAGGGCAAGGGTTCTATCATCAACTTCGGTTCAATAGGTGGTTGGAACTCGTTGGGTCGTGGTCATACGCCGTATGGCATGGCGATGGGTGCCGGGATTCAGATGACACGTGAGCTGTCGACAGAGTGGGCTTCTCGGGGGGTGCGAGTAAATTCGATCCTCCCGGCGCAGGTGTGGAACGACGGTTTGCGAGAACGGATTGCTGCGGAACCCGAGCTTGAGGACACCTTTCTGGGTGGTATTCCAATTGGGCGATTGGGAAATCCAGAAGAGATCAAGGGACCAGCGATATTCCTTGCTTCAGACGCTTCCAGTTTTGTAACCGGGGCTATCCTCCCGATGGACGGTGGCAACCTTGCCTTGAACGCTGGCGGAACTTATCCCGGTAGCCCAAGGGTATACGCCTAGACGGGTTACTTGCCCACAGTTTCCATATTCCGCTCCATCTGAAGCCGTACCATCCTGATCTCTTCGTACGAGTAGTCATCACCCAGCGTCTCTTTTACAGGGGCGAGGTAACCACTACCCTCGGCCCGTAACGCTGCCTCGATCAACTCGAACCGGTCGGGGGAAGGCATCAGTCTTTCGAGATCGAATGTCGGATCGAATCTGGCTATTTTTTCAAGATGGGTCATGATCGTCTTCGAAGCGATACCACGCTCACTGGCGATCTCCTCGACACTGAATCCGTCCAGATAAAGCCGCTTCGTTTCCGACAGGCTGGATCTCAGTGACGAGCCCCGACCAGCTTTGCGAGCTCGTGATCCTGATCGTTTCCTTTTCCTCGGAAGATGCCTGACCCGTTGAGACATACCGCGTTCTTCGCAAAACTGAACGATTGTCGGCAGGAATTTGTCGGCGAACTTCTCGAGCTTTGTCGAGCCAACTCCGGACAACGCACTGAAGTTGTCGTGATCGTGCGGCAGGTAGTAAGCCATCTCAGCCAGTGTTGCATCGCCGAACACCACGAAAGCTGGCACTCCCATTGCGTCAGCGATCTGTTTTCTCACGTCTCGTAACAGATCGAACAGCTCGCTGTCGTAATCAAAATCTCGTGTGCTAGACCCGGCCCTCACGCGTGAACGCGAAAGCGCCTCTAGTGCCCGTTCAGTCGGCTCGGACGCTGCTGGTATGCGTGCTAGCGTCAGTGAGTTACCGTTCTTGAGGAAATCTCGTCCAGCCTCGGTTACCGAGATTGTGCGGTACTCACCTGAAGAAATAATCGCCAGACCCTCATTTTGAAGCAAGCCGAAAATCTCTCGTAACTCCGTATCTGACTCATCGGCAGCGATGCCATGAACTGAAAGCTCGTCGTGTTGCAGTTCCAGAATTCGTTTGGCCCTCGACCCACGCAGCACATCGACTACGTGCTTGATGCCAAACCGCTCACCGGTGCGGATGATCGCAGAAAGAACCTTCTGGGCGATAACCGTGGCATCAAACTCTTCTTTTACCGCAAGACATACATCGCAGCCGCCACAGGCTGGCGTACCGTCGTTTTCTGACTCGGGCTGCCAGTCGTCTCCGAAGTAACTGAGCATGTACTGGCGCCTGCAGGTGCGCAGTTCGCAGTACTCGACCATTTTCGACAGCTTTTCCGCCGCGTTAGCCCGTTCGCTCAAATCCTCGATCTGGTTGATGAAGTAGTCCTGCTTTACCTTGTCTCCAAACGTGTAAAACAGCACGCATTCGCTCGGTTGGCCATCACGGCCGGCACGCCCGGTTTCCTGATAGTAGCCTTCGACCGTTTTCGGAAGGTTGTAGTGCACTACAAGCCGGACGTCGGGCTTATCGATACCCATTCCGAACGCAATCGTCGCCACGATCACCGCGGTCTCATCCCGTATGAATTGATCTTGAGTTGAACGGCGAACAGAGGGATCTAAACCTGCGTGGTAGGGCATCGACGGAATGCCGTTCGACGAGAGATCGGCGGTGAGGTTTTCCGTTTCTTTGCGAGAGAAGCAGTAGATGATTGCCGATTCGTTCTTGTGCCTGTCAAGTAACTCAACAAGCTGGTCGAACGAGTGCTGTTTCGGCTTTACGTGGTACGTCAGGTTGGAGCGATTGAAACTCGATATATACGATCCACCTCCTTCAAGCCGTAGCTGGTCGGAGATATCGCGCCGAACTACGTCCGTGGCAGTTGCCGTGAGTGCGATAACGGGCACGCCGGGCAGAACATCCCGCAGCTGCTTCAGGTTGCGGTAATCGGGCCGAAAATCATGACCCCACTCAGATATGCAATGTGCCTCGTCGATAGCGATAAGACTTGGCGAACTTGCGTTGAGAAAGTTGCGAAATCGTCCCGTGGCTATACGTTCGGGCGCAACGTAAAGAATTTTTATGTCACCCCGGGCTGTTCGGGACAGGACATCTTCATTTTCTTCATGTGAAAGTGTGCTGTTCACGAATGCCGCTGGAATGCCGTTTGCCTGAAGCGCGTCGACCTGGTCTTTCATCAGGGCGATAAGCGGCGAGACCACCATCGTGTAGCCATCCTGGATCAGGGCAGGGAGCTGGTAGCAGAGCGATTTACCGGCGCCTGTCGGCATTAGAACCAGTGAATCATTGCCCGCGATTACGTTCGAGACGATCTCTTCCTGAAGCGGCAGGAACTCATCAAACCCGAATCGAGATTTGAGAACAGACAGTATGTCGGGCCGAGCAGTGGTCATGATCAATTTTCGAGTGCCGCCGTTCAGAGTCCTAAAAACGGGAAGAATCTCCAGAAGCTGGAGTGTGTACTATCTCGTCTTCATCTCCAAGCAGCACATGGCGGAGTTACAGGTGTGGGAACCATCAGCTGGAGCAATTCTCGCTAAATCCCGGTGTGTTGTCTCTCATTACGGGGTTATTTAGCTTTTTTCTTGGACAGTGAACTAATACTGATAAATCGAAACAGGGGACGAGTACGTTAGTAAAAAATTTCACAAACAAGATATACTGGCAATGTAATGCTTTTCAAGATTGGCGGACGCGTCATAGCCGGACTGTTAGTGGCACTGGTTGGATTGTTCGTTTTCTACCAGTTCTCAGATGAACACTCGTCCGAAACTGCCCTGATTTATCTGGTGAGCTTCATCGCTCTTGGCCTGTGGGGAGCTGCCACCAGCGCATCGATTGGCCGGCTGGCCACAACAAACTCCTTGACGGTTAAATCGTCGATCTGGGCTGCAAGCATCGTATTCCTGCTTTTGTCGTTTGCCTCCATTTTCACCGGTGGAACTTCGATATCTGCGATCCTCATCCTCACTTCCCTCATCATGATCGCAATGATCGATCGCGTGTCGCTGAACCGGGGCGATGTGAGTTGGAAACTGGCAGGCAGAGTGATAGCCGGGGTTATCGTTCTGGTCATTGTTGGGGTACTTGTTCTCTACGCTAACAATTGCGGCCCAAAATGCCTCAACCCCGGATTCACCGTCCCGTTTGTCGGACTTGGAGCATTCGGTGCTGTGCTGTGCTGTGTGTTTGGGTGGGTCAATTTCTCACAGCGCATTCGGCCAATATCAAGTTGGCGTTTAACACCGCGGTTGCCCTCTACGTCGTGCTGACGGTCGCCTCGGTAGTTTCCGGCCTTTCGTATATGAGTGCTGGTTGGATGATCGTAGCGATCGCCTTGATCGGAGCAGCGCCCAGGACCGACGACGGAGAGTTAGTTGTAGGCAACTTTGAATCGGTGATGCCCGATCCGGCGTAACCTCATCCCGGCCGTTTCTGTGGTTAACGAGTTCGACACCGAAACTGAACCGCCCATTTCACGGGCAATTCAACTTTGGTGCCGAAGCTATTTTGCGAGTAATCCAGCTACAGCTAGTACGCTGCTGCTGGATGCGCCTCGTCCCCGTACTTGACCTGAATTGATTCCCTTACGATCTGATTGGAAATCTCAGAATCAGACATTCTGTGGTGATCAACATCAAGCACGATGTCGTACAGGCTGCGGTCTTCCGGTTCAGTATTTGCAAGTTTCGAGAATCATGCCTGCCGGTCGTTGTCGAACCGTCGCACAAGTTTTGATGCTTCGCCGATTCCGATACGCAGCCGTTTTGCCAGTCTTCGATCACGCTGATCGCGTGGTGCGAATATGCCGATATGAACGACGCCGGAGGAATCGGTAAGGCTCAAGCAGCCACCACGCTTTACAACGACCGAGTCGCGCAGACTTCTGAGGTCATCAGCAATTGCGTAAAAAGCGTCGCGATACTCGCCGGTGCTTATCTGATCTGGCAGATACCGCTTCGATGAATCTGCATCAGACTAGAACCCGAAGTCTACGGCGAGATGCGGATCTCACCCGTACATAGCCGAGAGGTAAAGCCCGTACTCAAGGGCGTTTGCGAATTGGATGCGCTTGCTTCCAAACGCTAACTCCTTCCGCACTACCGCATCAACGCTGGCATCGAGTCGCCGCGCCAGCTTGCGGATTGCGAGGGTCCGGATCAGCGGTAGTCCGAGTTTTCTGGAAACTTGGGCACCGATTTCGTGACCTCCAGCTCCGGCCTGTCCACCGATGGTGATAGTCAGCATTGGCTCCACCTCCTGAATTTTTGCGCCTGGGGCACCGTTAAGTGAAGATAGGCTACCGTAAGTTAGTAATCGATTACAAACTTGTAAAAACAGGAACTAATTCAACTAGATAATCAATAATTACGTTGAATAATTGGCGTAAGTGAACGAAAGCGTAGGAAATACATCACGTTGAGGTGGTCTATTGAATTCAGCGACTCGCTGTTTTTCAGGGGAATTACCTTTGTAGGTGATGAACATGGCTATCCCCTTGCCGGTTTTGGTTTCTCGA
>Ga0114996_10009969_pt1 | contig 10345 bp, 9 predicted proteins | sample ArcticOcean_MG_C_4_FD_87039 | JGI IMG/M metagenome (GOLD analysis project Ga0114996, IMG submission 87039) | Marine microbial communities from western Arctic Ocean - ArcticOcean_MG_CB4_134 | ecosystem: Environmental > Aquatic > Marine > Oceanic | place: Arctic Ocean: Canada Basin | collected...
ATAATATTTAGCATGAGTTACAAAGGAAAATATAAAATAAAGAATTTGAAAAAATATCGGGGAGATCCTACTAAGATAACTTACCGTTCTTTATGGGAAAAAAAATTCATGAATTATTGTGAAGGAAATCCCATGGTTATCGAATGGTCAAGTGAAGAAATAGTTGTGCCCTATAAATCTCCTATTGATAAAAGAGTGCATAGATATTTTCCTGATTTTTGGATTAAAATAAAAAAGAAAGACGGTCTAACAGAATGTATTCTCATAGAAGTCAAACCTAAAAAACAAACATCGCCCCCCAAAAAACCTAAAAGAGTGACAAGAAAGACAAACAAAAAATATTTATATGAAGTATACACATTTGGTGTAAATGAAGCAAAATGGAAGGCCGCCATAGAGTTTTGTAAAAACAGAAGGTGGAGATTTAAAATCATTACAGAAGATCATCTTTTTTAGCTAAATATAATTATGGCACAACAGGATCAAACATTTTTAGATAAATTAAAAAACGCACTAAGAAGAAATGAAGGACAGCCAAAAACACGTAATGCATCACAGTGGTTTCGTAGAAAAGTTGGCGCCCTGAGATCAGAATTAAGAAGTAGATTTAGTGAAGTCGATACTGCAGACGAGTTTTATAAAACTGCTAAAAAATCAGGCACAGGAACAATATTACCCGGTGCAATGGCATCATATTTTTATGATCCAAAAACTAAAGAAAAAATGAAATATTATGATAGATTTCCATTGATCTTATGTGTGAAAATGTATGGTAATGGATTTCTTGGTTTAAATTTTCATTATCTTCCACCATTGCTTAGGGCAAAATTGATGGATGCTATTGATCGTTCTAAGAGTGTAAATTATGAAGCACTTTCAAGAATTAAGGAACTTAAACCAACAGTAAAAAGATATCTGTATAAACACATAACATCTAGAGTTGTAATTGTAGACGAAGATGAAAAAGAAATTGCATTATTTTTACCAACAGAAAGATTTAAAAAAGAAAACAAACTTGTCGTTTGGGGAGATAGCAGGAGGATGATTTAATGACTTTAAGCATAGACGAATTTAGAAATAATTTACATAGAAACCTTGGTCCTGCACCAGTAAATAGATATGAAGTTACTGTTCCTGGTTATAGGGGGTTAACTCTTGTGTGTGAACAAGCAGAACTTCCTGGTAAAACCATACTCACCGTTGAAGATAAATTATATGGACCCGTAAGAAAAATTGGATATGGTCAAATGTTTATTGATACTACAATGACATTTATTTGCACGGCAAAGGGGTGGGCAGAAAAAGCATTTTTTGACTCTTGGCAAAATCAGGTAGTCGATCCTGAAACATTTGATGCTTCATACTATACAGATTATACAAAAAATATTGAATTAAGAACATTTACAGAAACAAATAGTCCAAGTTATGGAATAAAATTTATGGAGACATTTCCTTTAAATGTAGGAGCAATAAATTTAGGATGGTCACAAAATAATGAATATGCAAGACTTAGTGTTACATTCGCATACCGAAGATGGAACCAATTACCGATGATTGATCCTCGTACAGACGACTTCCAAATGCTGGGTGGGGGCGTAAGTGGCAGATAATGACAAAACGAATGCAAAATAATTAAAAAATGGAGACATAATGAGTTTACCCGTAATTGATACACCAACGTTTAAAATGAGTTTGATGTCGGTGAAAGAACCAATATCTTATAGACCCTTTTTAGTCAAAGAAGAAAAACTCTTGTTAATGGCTATGGAAGGAGGAGAAGAAAAAGACATAATAGACACTACAAAACAAATAATCAATAATTGTATTTTAAGTGAAAATGTTAATGCTGAAGATTTACCATTATTTGATTTACAAATGGCATTGTTGAAAATAAGATCAAAATCTGTTGGTGATAAACTTGAATTAATGTTAAAACATCCTGAAGAAAAAAACAGTAACGGAGAATCCTGTGATAATGCATCAAGATTGAATATATTGTTAAGCGATATAAAAATTAATGTAGATGATGATCATACCAAACAGATTAAACTAACAGATACAATTGCAATTGAAATGAAATATCCAACAATGGATGCTTATTATCGTTTGGTGGAAATAGAAAATAGTTCTGCAAATGCTTCAGCCGTAGAAGAATTGTTTAGTGTTGTCATTGATTGTATTGATAACATATATTCTGGTGAAGAAACCTTTAATGCAAGTGATTATACCAAAGAAGATATGGATAATTTTATTAGTAGTTTAACAAGTGATCAATTTGAAAAACTTAAGGCATTTTTCCATACAATGCCTGCCTTAATACATGATGTTGAGTGGACTTGTTCAAAATGTAAATGTAAAGAAAAACAAACCCTAAACGGAATTGGAGATTTTTTTTTATAGTTTGTAGTCACAACACTTTAGCAAATTATTATCAATTAACCTTTCAGTTAATGCAACAACATAAATATAATTTAACTGAGATAGAAAACTTAATACCTTTTGAAAGAGATATTTACGTAGAAATGTTAATATCTCATATAGAAGAAGAAAATAAAAAAATACAAGAACAACAAAGAAAGAAATAAGTAATGGCCCGTAAACCCCACAATTATACACACTTTCAAAGTCTTGTTAGCCAACTTAAAGAACAAAACGATAACAATTTTGCTGGTCTTTCGACCCTTCTAGAGGCACAAACATCCATATTACAAAGTTTAAAAGGTGCCAAGCTAAAGGAGTTACAACAAGATCAAGCGGATTTAAGAAAAGATAAAGAAAACCGCCTTGAAGGGAAAAAGGGGGGCAAGAAAGAAATAAAAATGCCAGGATTCCTAAAAGGTGGAAAAGGAATCATGGGTGGGATAGGACAATTTTTATCTACTGCACTTCTAGGAATTCCTGGAGGATTAAGAAAATTCATGCCACGAGCTTTAGGTATTCCATTAATGTTTGGATTAGCAAGAGGTATGGCTGGTCTTATTGCAGGACCAAAATTGATTGAAGCATTGTCTGCCGCATTTGATCAAAAATCTTTTAGTGGAGGTTTTGAAGCATTTATAGATTCATATTTTACAAAGTCTGGTAAGCCCTATAAAACTCTTTGGGGAGCCGCATCAGGAGGCGCTGGATTTGGACTTTTGGCTGGACTAGCGATTCTGGGACCAAGAGGTGCAATAATAGGTGGAATACTTGGAGGTGCATTAACTGGACTAAATCATATTATGTCAGAAGATAAATCAGACAGTAAAATGAAGTCTGGTGATGTGATGACAAAAATAAAAAATCATTTGATGGAAAATATAGATAAATGGGCGATGGGTGCAGGTGCTATAATAGGTGCAAAATGGGGAATGGTTGGAGGTCCAGCAGGAATGATAGCTGGAGCAATTCTTGGAGCAGGTATTGGAATTATAGGAGCAAACACCATTACAAGAATGATGGAACTAGAAAAAGGAGGAGCTGGTACTGGTCAAGCATTCAAACAGGGCTTAATAGATTATCTCAAAAGTGATGAATTCAGCGCCGTTCAAAATTTAGCTCCTTGGGCTGGAGGAGCGGCTGGTGCGGCGATGTTTGCAGGTTTAGGTCCTGCAGGAATGATTGCTGGTATGATATTAGGAGCTGGTGCTGGAATAGTAGCAGGACCAGTTTTGCTAGAAGCATTAACATCGAAGGAGGGAGCAGGCAAAGGTCTTGCAAAGGTGGCCAGTGATGCGTTATGGGATTATTTAAAATCTAGTAAATATCTTCGAGGTGGTTTATTTGGCGCGGCTCTTTTTGGTGGAGCAGGAGCATTAGGATTAGGCCCTGTTGGAATGATTGCAGGTGCTATAATAGGTGCTGTAATGGGAGTTTTAGTCACATGGCTAACATACGCAGTTTCCGACTTTGTTGGACCAAGATTAGCTAAAGTATTCGGATTAGATCATCCAGATGCTGAAAAAGTGAGTATGGACCGAGCTGGTCATATGATGGGAAAACAAGGAATAGATCAGTTGAAGGAAATAGAAAAAAGAAAAAAAATCGTAGATAAATTATATGGAAAAGAAGTGAAAAGAAGTAGTGCATGGTCTAGCATGACCTACGGAGAAGAATACAGCCCCCTAACAATGGATCTTATTTCAGCAAACCCTAAGCAAGGTGTCGGGGGTCGGTCGGGTAGGAGCGGATTTGGAAGTGGAAAAAAGGGGACTAATATGTTCGGCGTAATGGAAAATTTAAAAGAAACATATTTAGGAATACTAAAAAAGGATGGTATAGATCCTTCTTCCGCCTGGAGTAGCAAACATCAGTCGGCGGCTAATAAGGCCTCACGATTAGTCAAATCGGGTGTTCATGGTTCAAAGGAACTGGATTCTATCCATACAAACGAATTAGAAGCGACAGCCATAAGAATATTAGCCGCTCAGGATGCATACCAACGAGCAAAAACAACACTTGGGAATATGCATAGAGAAGGCGGAAACGGGACGGGACCAACAGTAAATCTTGCAGAAGGAGATAAAAACTGGAAGATCACGCAAATTTTGTCTGGAACAGTAAGCAACCCAGACCTTACGAACACAGGAGTTAAGGATCTATTAACAGAGTAGCCAGCATAGGAGGCGTGCCGCTGGAACGGCACTTCAGGCCCCCCAATTAATTAATTATCTTCTGCTAATTTAGCAAAATAAGACATATCCTCATCATCTTCAGAAGAAGATGTTTCCTTCTTTTCTGGAGAAAATTCTTCTTCAGCAGTTTTTGGTTTTAAAGTAGGGCGAGAAACGGGCTCAGTAATAGAAGGAGTTTCTACTGCAAGAACAGAATCCAATCTCGCTTTCAAATCTTCATAAGACTTAAATTGATCATCACCAGTAAACTCTGTAAGAGCATATTGTGAATTCCAAACCTTTTCAAGTTCAGTTTCATCTTCTACGAGTTGTGTACCTTTATCAAATTCACTCTTATCGTAATTTCGATAACCTTCAACTTGACGAATCTTTAATTTAAAGTTCGCACCCTCCCAAAGATCAAAAGGATTAACAGGAGATTCATCTTCAAATTCGGGGTTCATCTCATCATTGATCTTGTCGAAAATCTTCTTTCCAAACTTGTACAAAAAGACTTTCCCTTCATTTTGAGGATTCTTTGAATCAGTAACAACATAAATGTTGCTGATATAAGTTAAGCGGCGCTTTTGCTTACGAGCAACTTCTTTGTTCGCCTCGATTCCAGAATTCCAGAGTTGAGAATTGTACTCTGAAACAGGATCTTTCTTACCAAGAGTTGTCAAAGAATTTTCAATGTACCATTGTCCTGTTGGACCTTGAAAACCATGATTGAAAACTCTCGCCCATGGAACATCTTCTCCATCTACTGGAGGCAGAAACCGAATAACTGCAAATCCATTTCCAGACTTGTCAATTTCGGGTTTCCAAAATCGATCATCGACATAACTCTTTGATTCAGAAGGAGTATCGATCTTCTCGATTTCTTTATGAAGATTTTGCATGAAGGATGCACGGGATTTTTTTAGTGCGGATAGTGTAGCCATATTTACCTTTCGTATATCGGAATATTCGTTGTATATTAAATTTTGTCTCGTAAAATTTTACGAAACTTCGTCTTGTCCACCTCCAAAAATGGAGTGTATTTCAAAACTTTATCTCTAAACTGGGGCCAGACAAAATTTTCTTTTATCTTTTGATCCCAGTCAGGAACAAAGTTAAGTATCATATTAAGTATGGAAAAAGTTTCCATACAAATATATTTAGCAATGGTTTGTTTCAGCAATATAGGATGTTGACCCTTTTCAACTTTGAACCAATTTTCAAAGTCTTCTTTGTTCAACAATTTTTCAATATCATTGCTAAAAATATAACTCATGCTTTGTATTCTTTTTTGCCATTCTTTATATTTGATTTCTGCTTGTGAATCAAGCGCATCGCCTATCCACAAATTTTCATTCTCAATAAAGTTAGCAACAAAGAATTTCGATATCTCATCATCCTTATAATTTTTTGACAATCTCACAAAAAAGAATTGATCATTGCGTTTTTTAAAAGCATTAAATGAGATTTTTCTTTTTTTATGCTTAAAGTAATCATACTTATTAGCATGAAAATGAGTCTTGATTGAAACATATTCTTTATAACAATCAAATGGATCCATTTTTATCATAGTCCTGGTATTGTAGCAGTTTTTGGGAGATAATGCAAGGCTGTAACCTCTTCTCTTAATTTAGCTTTCAAAGTACCCTGAACAAGTTTTCCAACTGTTTGGGGTTCCATTTTTGTTTCTTCACAATAATAAGATATTGCATCCAAATAAGTCATTTTTTTATTACTAACAATATCTTCTATAATAATTGCAAAATCTTGGGGTTTTATTGTTTTAATCATTTTTGTCTATTGCTTTTATTACTTCTTCAATAGTATCATAAACTTTTTCTGGTGTGATGTTTTTAGTACATTCAAACATTCTATCAGTATTTTTATGATCGGGACACCATATCCAATCACTAGGATCAAATTTATGTCGATTATAACAACTATTACAAACCGCATCATTATGAATTCTAAAACATTTTGAAGAGAATTCTGAATTAGGATTACTAAATCCTGATATTAATATTACATGTTTATTTAAAGCCCAGGCTAACCATGATAATCCAGAACCCAAACCAATAAAAAACTCAGCACCATTTAAAGTCGCTATTGTTTGATCTAAAGTTCGTTCATGTCTGCCTATTACATTTTTAGGGGCTACATTAAAATATTCTCCTTGTCCAAAAGAATGGTATTTATCTATACATACTACATTATAACCCTTTTCGGACAAAAAGTCAACCACTTTGTCCCAGCCTCCTGGATAATTCCAATATTTTGCTTGAGCAGTTGCTTGAGTGGCAATACAAACATAGGGTTTTTCCAATTCAGTTTCCGTTTCTTTAACTTTTATTTTACATCTTGTTTCTTTATAATCTTTAATTCCAAGAATACCTGCACATAATCCTTGCAAAGAAACCTCTTTCATATCTACAGGGGATTGAGGACTAGCCTCAAAAAAACCTATTCTATAAGAAGATACAAAATCATTAAAACCAGATTCAGGAGTTATAAAAGTTGTTTCAGGATATGAATCTATCAAATACTCATTCCAAAATGTACTACAATACATTTTACAATTATGTTTTTTACGAAATTCTTCAACAACTGGCATCCAGGCTAAAGTGTCTCCTAATGCTATTGAATCAAACCAAACAAAAATATTTTTATTTCTAAAATCTTGTTCATACTCAAATTCTATTTTTTCTGTTTCGATATTTATTACTTCTACTCTCCAATTTACATAATAATCAATACCACAAGCAACCCATCCCCCAGTAGAAACCTCATTTGAATAATGAATAAAATTTGTATCCTTATCAATAAATTTGACCTTATAAGTTTCAGGAATAGATCCCTTAATACTCAAATAGGGATTTTTTTGCATATCCAAATCAAAAACATTTTTTCCTTGTATACTCGTATTCTGATATGCAAACATTAATCTATCTTTCATATCAAAAGGCTTAGTATGCTTTAGATCTTTTGCTTCATAATAATATTTTTCTAATTCATCAAAAATATTTTCCCAATCTCTTTCTTTTGCAAATTCTCTTGCATTTTTAGAATGTTCATCATAATTATCTAAAACCTCTTTAACTTTTTCAACAATAACATCAACATCTCTTGTACATATTATTAAACCCTTTACATGTATGTCATCTTGCATTGTTCCAACTACAGGCAAACCACACGCCATTGCTTCAAGAACTGCAAGACAAGGCTGACCAGTCTCTATAGATGCTGGATGTATCATCACGTGGTGTTCATTTAATAATTTTCTTAATTCATCTTTATCTACATTACCAGCAAGTTCTACATTAACATGTTGTTTGCAATCATCTACGATATCATAAAATATCTTATTATAATCTTCATGTATCGAATCTGGCCCAACAATTGTTATAGGAAATCCTAATTTTTTCGCCGCTTGAACTGCTAAATGAAATCCTTTTCTATCATCTCCTCCGCCAACACAAATCAATCGTATATCTTTTTTATTTTTCCGCGGAAAAAAATAATTTGTATCTACACCATGATGCAATCTTCTCAATTTTTCTGGATATAGAAAAAAATCTATCATATCTTCAGTTGGAATTAAACTGAACAAAGAATTCTTTATAGTTTCATTATTTGTCATGTAATAATGGGAATTTTTTCCGTGTATTTTTACAAAAGCATCATGCATTGTAAAAATATAAGGTATACATCTGTCTTTCAATAAATCATAAAAACCACCAGTATGATTATGAAACACATCATATTTTTCTAAATCGCTTTGTGTTATTTCATCTAACCATTTTAAATTTACTTCATGTCCTCTATTTGTTGCTACTCTCATATATTGATATATGACTTCTTCTAGTCCCCCATATCCTTTAGGGGGAATATCAAGACCACAACCAACATGTACTTGCATTATTTTTAAATTGTCTTCTTCTTTTTCTTTCTCTTTCTCTTGTGTATCATAAACATGTATATTTTGTGTAGACAAAATAATTTCAGGCACTTCTGTTATTCGTTGACTATCAAGAATAAATTGTATTCGATTATCTTGTGCGTACCAAAAAACATTTCGACCATCTGATGTAATAACTTCTTTTATGTCTTCAATATTATTAGATTGTTTACGATTGTTTTCATGTAAATGTGTATTATCTGAAAAAAAACTTATTTCATGATTCGCTACAGGTAATTTGGATATAACGGACGATATTGTTTCTGGAGTATCTTTTAAATTTATTTTAACGAAAAAGTAAGAAATGTTTTTCAAATGCTTGTCGAAAACTATATCATGATCGAAAAATAGATGATTTACTTTTGATATTTGTTCTTGAGTATAATCAAAATTTAAAAAACTTACAAGTTTTCTTTCAGTTTCATAATTTAATTTGCTTAAATAAGTAGATTCTGCTAAATCATAGATATCATCAAAATACTTAATATTTCTAGGATATTCTAAAATAAAATTCTTTCTTTCTTCTTTTTCATTTATAACTAATTGTGCTTCACCTCGAGGATTCCAATTTCTAAAGTTTTCAGACTCCCCATGTTCTCTTGCAAGATATGTTGTTCTGGGTATAGTTAACCATTTTCCATATCTTTCTAAGTTCAAAAGCCATTGTCCATCATTTGATAAACAAGCATCACCATCTTTATGTTCTGAAAAACGTAATGCTGGTAAGTTTTTAAATATTCTTAAATATCCAAAAATGTTTGATCGTTGGGGCCATAACTTTTCAAATCCTTCTAAAAAAGAATTATTATCTCTTGTCATGTATACATTGTCTTTAAAATTATCAAAGAGATTATTTGAATTCTTAGGTAGGTCATTATGATATTTGTTTGCATTAAAATGAAGCAAGACTGCTTCTGGAAACAAGTTAAAATAATGAATTATTTTTTCAAAGGTTCCTGGTAGAATCACATCATCAGCATCTAAATGACATACAATATCACCAATAGCAGGAATTTGAGGATTCCACCAAATTTCTTTCTTATGTTTAGGTTCTACTATTCTTATTCTGTTGTCTTTTCTTTTTAATTTTTCCATTATCAGGCGAGTATTATCAACGGAAAAATCATCAGCAAGAATCCATTCCCAATGATCATAATTTTGATAAAAAACGGAACCCGCCAATTCTTCTAAATAAGCCTCAGCATTATAACAGGAGGTCACAAGAGACAGTTTAAAACTCTTCATAGCTTGTCTCTATATCATCATCTTTTAATAAAGTAGTCCCATCCTTGAAAGAGTTATCTAAATAAGAATCCCCCGAACATTGAATTGAAATAGGAGTTTTAACTATACCACATTTCTTATCAGGAAATATATTATTATTCAACCACAGATCATATGTGTCCCACTTTGTATCTTTCAATTTCTTTCTAAAATACGTTTTTCTCTTTTTGTCTGTAGATATTAAATAACAATGCGCTTCAGACATTCTATCTGTTACACCAAAATGTTCATAATCTTCATGCCCCCAATCAGGAATTCTTTTTCCGAAAGACATATAATACAGTTCATACTGATTTATATCATCCAGTCGATCCACAATTGCTCTATGAACTTCATGCACCGGTTTTATAAAAACAGCATCACATTCACAAAATAAAACTGCATCAAATTCTTCATTTAGATGTTCATTTATAGCATCTCTATGTGCAGAAAAATTACCATAATGTGTAGGGGTTAATTTATATTCACCCGATTTCATTTGCACATCATTTGGTCTAGCACATGTTTCTTTTGG
>Ga0114996_10009970_pt1 | contig 10345 bp, 9 predicted proteins | sample ArcticOcean_MG_C_4_FD_87039 | JGI IMG/M metagenome (GOLD analysis project Ga0114996, IMG submission 87039) | Marine microbial communities from western Arctic Ocean - ArcticOcean_MG_CB4_134 | ecosystem: Environmental > Aquatic > Marine > Oceanic | place: Arctic Ocean: Canada Basin | collected...
CCAAAATGGTCGCACTCATCGCCGCCATGAGAAAACTACTCACCATCCTCAACACCATGCTTCGAAATGGAACCGAATGGAAAAACCAACAGCAAAACACTTGAACTTCAAGACAGTCGCTACCTTTGCTGTTGTTCTCCAATCAAACACTCAATCAACATCCAATCGTGCAATCGGCGTTCTCACAAAGAACACACCCGATCCGCCAATCTGCTGTGCATCAAGATCATAGAACAGCGTACCCAGCGTTTTGTTGTTGATTTGAACCGTGCGGGGCCAGCCGCGGCCTTTGATGGGGCGGCCGGGACTGTAGACGGTGACGGGATTCGTTGTGTCCCACGTTTTGCCGTCGTCGCGGGAGACGATGAGTTCGTAGGCCCATTCACCGTCGCGGCCGGTGCCGTAGACGATTGACGTGAGCACAACCCAGCCGTTGTCGAGTCCATTCAAATCGTAGCCGGCGACGCCGAAGTAGGGGAACGCATACAACGGCTGCCAGCTTTGGCCGTCATTGGCGGAGCGAAGGCCGCGTACTTGTTTGCCTGGTTTGCCAACCGGGACGGGGGCGGACGCTTCGGGGGCACCGCTGATGATGGTTCCCTGCTGCGTGCGGACGATGGGGACCATGCCGTGATTGCGGCCATCGCCGAACGGCCGGACGGTGTGTTGCTTGTGGTTGTAAACGACGGTGCGATCGTACAACGGGCAGACCCATTCGTCGGCCGACAATTCGAGAACCGGATGCCTGAGGCAACTGGAGTTGGTCAGGTCTTTCAGGGGTATGTCGCGCGGGACGGTCCAGTCTTTGCCTTCGTTATTGCTGATGCAGAACTGCGGGACGCGCCAGCGACGCGTGCCTTCGATCTTATAACACGACCAGTTGAGCAGAATGCGGCCGTCCTTGAGCGTGGTCAGCGAACCGGGATAGATCGAGCAGTCGGCGATACCGGGGATGGGCGATGATTTGCTCCACGTTTTGCCGCCGTCGGTGGATGTCGAAAGGAGCAATTCCTTTCCACCGCCGCCGCTCTTGTTGTAGACGGCGAGAAGCTTGCCAGTCTTCGTCACACAGAGCGCCGGATGAACGTGCCCGCCGATGACGTCGCCGACGCGAATGACTTTGGGCGGGCCGTCGGCGGCCGGAAGTGGGTTGGTCCCAGTGATCGCAGCGACGATTGTGAGCAGGGCAAGGGCGTGTGGTTTATCGAATTTCATGAGCGGATCACCGTTACATTTCTTGGTTGAGGGGTGCCACTGGCGTGTCGCCAGTGCGTTACGTGTTGCACTGGCGACACGCCAGTGGCACTCAATCCGTAAACGACAATGCACCCATTTCGTTAACGACAATTTGGGGCGACGCTTCATTCCACACCGTCTGGTGGTGTATATTCAAGGGTAGCAATCAGACATTCCTGAAAACTTCCTTTTCCGTGGGAGACGGCGAGATGGCGAGTAACTTGGACCGGCGGCAGTTTCTGGGACAGACGGCAGTAACCGGGGCAGCGGTGGGAATCGCGATGAGCGGGGCCACATCACTGGCGGCAAGTTCGGCCAACAACAAAGTTGTCGTCGGCGTGATGGGGCTGAGTCGCGGTCGCGCTCTCACTTCGACGTTCGCCAAGTTGAAAGGCGTCGAGGTAAAATATGCCTGCGACGTCGATATCGATCGGGCTGGCAAAGGGGCCGATTCGTTGGGAAAAGTGGGAGCCCGCAAGCCGGAAGCGATCACCGATTTCCGCCGCATTCTGGACGACTCCGACGTCGATGTTTTGATTTGTGCGGCTCCGAATCACTGGCATGCGCCGGCGACCATTCTGGGCTGTTCGGCCGGCAAGCACGTTTACTGCGAGAAGCCCTGCAGCCACAATCCGTGGGAAGGCGAGACGATGGTCGCTGCCGCCCGCAAGCACAATCGAGCCGTGCAAATGGGTTCGCAGCGCCGCAGTGCGCCAGGAACGATTGAGGCGATTCGGCAACTGCACGCCGGAGCCATCGGCCGACCGTATTTGTCGCGGAGCTGGTACGCAAATCTGCGCGGACCCATTGGCATCGGCAAGCCGGCGGCCGTTCCCGGCCGGCTCAATTACGACCTGTGGCAGGGACCCGCGCCGCGGAAGCCGTACGTCGATAACCGGGTGCATTACAATTGGCACTGGAGTTGGCATTGGGGCAACGGCGAACTGGGCAACAACGGCGTGCATACGCTCGACCTCTCCCGCTGGGGCATGCAAGTGGATTACCCGACGCGGGTGACCTCGTCGGGCGGGCGATACCGTTTCGACGACGACCAGCAAACGCCCGACACGCACGCGGTCTGCTATGAATTCAAAGGGGAAAAGCAGATCACTTGGGAAGGGCTCAGCTGCAACAAGCACAGCGGCGGCTTCGTCACGTTTTATGGCGAAGGCGGCAGCATGGAACTCGACGCCGGCGGCACGTTCCGCATTTACGACCTGCGGGACAAACTCGTCAAGGAAGAAAAGAGCAGCACCAACGGCGAAGCGGAACACGTGGCCAACTTCATTGCCGCCATCCGCAACGATAAGCCGTTGGAGTTGAATGCCGAAATCGAAAAGGGCCACAAGAGCACGCTGTTGTGTCACCTGGGCAACATCGCCCACCGCACCGGCGACACACTGAATTGTGATCCGAAAAATGGCCACATTGCAGGTAACGCCGAAGCGATGAAACTCTGGAAACGCGACTACGAACCGGGCTGGGAACCGGTGATTTGATCGATGGTATGTCGCGTATGAGGAGAATTTGTTGGTCAACCAGCTGAGAGCCAATGGCTCGCAGCGTCTGCGGTGCGTTGCACCGCAGCTGTTGATCGTGAATGACGCACTCTTGATGTGACACGAAACGGAGGGCGAGAGCGATGCGACTTCTGCTCATCTCTGCTGTTGTTGTGACGTGTTTCGGTTTTCACAAGAGCGCTGAAGCGAGGCCGCCCTATGTTGGCGTGTACGCGAAACTCTACCCCAACGATCCTCGGCAGTGTCGCAAGTGCGTAATTTGCCACGTTCGGGGCGATCGAAAAAAGAAGTTACGCAACCCATACGGCCGAGCGATTGAGAAGGCGCTGCCGCATCCCAACGTCAAGGACAAGGAGATCATCAAGAAGGCGATCAAGTCGGCCGAAAAACTCAAACCGAAACCCTGCAGGGCCGCCGAAGTATCTGGTCGCCCAACGTTGTGGCACCGTGTCACAACAAACCGACGCAATCACTCGTCATCCGCGCCGCGCAGATACCCGGCCGACGATTCGTAGAACTTTCGGCGGCGTTGTTTGGTTTCCGGTTGCCGATCGAGTTCGGCTTCGAGGTCTTGCAGGTTGGCGGCGCAGTAGCGGCAGCCGACCGTGCGGACGTGGAATTCGACGTACTTGGTCAGTTCCGCTTCCAGCGTTCCCAGCAGAAAACTTCCCAACCGTGAACGGGTGGGACAACTCAGCCGCGATGTTCGCCAGATTTGGGCAACCGTGTGCGCTCCGTTTTCGCGGCGCTGTGCGACTGCGGCCGCTTTTCGCCGTAATTCATCCGATGATCGCAATTGCCGCTCCAGTTCAGCCATCCTCTCGACGGGAAGCATCTCGTCGAGATATGCGAGGAGTTCGTCATCGGTGAAGGGGGCATCGTGCATGGTCGTTTTCCAAACTGTCAACGTCTCGCCCCATTGAGCCGGCCCGCTTGCGGGGCGTGGTCCCAGTCCGGCGTCTGGAGCAGCAAACACGGCTCGCGAGCGAGCCGGCTAAATCATTCTTCGTTGCCTGTATACCAATTGACATCATAATCCCCCTTTGCCCCGCTTGCCAGCAAACATCGGGGGCGTTAGCATAGTTCGGCCGATGCGCGTCATGGGGATTGGATTCACCGCCGGTGGGTTTCCGAACGCGATCTCTGGCTTTGGCCTGCCGCCATCGTGCGTATTGATTCGTGCAGCGGGTCTTTCTTGTTTTTGCATTTTGAAGGGTGAAGCGTGGCTGTTCAGGCAACCAAACTCATTATCGATGAACTCAAAGAGATGGCAACGCGGCTGCGGCGGCACATCGTCAACATGACGACGGCGGCTGGTAGCGGTCATCCTTCCAGCAGCATGTCGGCCGTCGAAGTGGTGGCGGCGCTCTATTTTGGCGGGTTTCTCCGCATTGATTCACAAAATCCGACCGATCCCGATCGCGATCGATTCATACTCAGCAAGGGACACGCCGTTCCTGTGCTGTATGCGGCGATGGCCGAGTCGGGCTATTTTTCGGTCGAAGAAACCTTAACGCTGCGAAAACTGGGTAGCCCGTTGGAAGGGCATCCCAACATGCGGCGTTTGCCGGGAATCGAAGCCTCGACCGGATCGCTGGGGCAGGGCCTGTCGATTGGACTGGGACAAGCGTTGGCCGCGAGAATCGACGGCCGCGACAGTCGCGTGTTTGTGATGACCGGCGACGGCGAGATGGGCGAAGGTCAAGTGTGGGAAGCATTGGCAGCCGCCGGCAAATACCGCACGGCGAATCTCACTCTCATCGTCGATCAGAACGGTTATCAGCAAACCGGGGCCGCAAAAGACGTCCTCGATCAAACCCCGTTTGCCGAACGAATCGCACCATTTGGTTGGCACACGCAGACGATCAACGGCAATGACATAGAAGAAGTGCTGGCAGCGTTGGAGACGGCAACGGGCGTCACCGATCAACCGACGGCCATCGTCTCGGAAACGAAAAAGGGCTTCGGAATTCTGCCGGTGATGGAAGAGGCGGGCGATTTGAACTTCCACGGCAAACCGCTATCTCCCGAACTCGCAGAGAAAGCCCTGAAATTGCTTGTGTGATTTCGTGTCTCCGTGATTAATACGACTAACAGTTTGACTGAAGTAAGAAGAGAAACGATGCAGATTGGCGAAGCAAGCGGACTGAAAATTGGACAGGCAACACGCGACGCATTTGGGCGAGCGCTGGAAGCGTTGGGGACAGACTACCCGGATGTCGTGGTTGTTGACGGCGATGTCGGCAACTCGACACGCACCGAGTGGTTCGCCAAGGCGTTTCCCGAGCGAGCGTTCAATGTCGGTATTGCTGAAAGCAACATGGTGAGCGTTGCCGGCGGATTGGCGGCGGCCGGAAAGACACCCGTTGTCGCCAGTTTTGCCTGCTTCCTATTGTGCAACGCCTTCGACCAGATTCGCATGTCGGTCGCGTTTCCCGGTCTGAATGTCAAATTGGTTGGCTCGCATGCGGGCATTTCAATTGGCGAAGACGGTCCGTCACAGATGGGAATCGAAGACGTTGGACTGGCCTGCTCGATGCCGGGCATTTCGGTCATCGTTCCGGCCGATGCGGTTTCCACTCGATTGGCAACCGAAGCCATGTTGAAACACAACGGTCCAACTTATTTGCGATTGGGCCGTCCGGACGTTGCGGAAATCTACGACGAGAATTGCAAATTTGAGATCGGCAAGTCGATTCGCGTGCGTGAAGGGGGCGACGTAACGATCATCGCGAATGGTCTGATGCTGGCCGTCGCGCTCGATGCGTCAACGCAGCTCGAAAAGGATGGAGTCTCCGCCCGCGTGATCGACATGCACACCGTCAAACCGCTTGACGAGGATGCCATTGTTGAGGCGGCTCGCGAGACCGGTGCCATCGTCGTCGCCGAAGAACATTTGGCCGCTGGTGGGCTGGGTTCGGCTGTCGCAACCGTCACATCGCGAACCACTCCAGTGCCAATGGAATTCGTCAACGTTGGCGACGTGTACGCAGAAAGCGGTGATGCAGCGGGCCTGTTGGAGAAGTACGGTCTGACGTCTCAGGCCGTTGTTGATGCAGTTCAGCGCGTGAAGCAGCGTTAGGTGCGGTTCACCATTTGGTGGAAGCGGCGCCGTCAAATGAAACTTGCAGTGTCCGTGTCGTCGTCGTTGAGATGAAAGTCGGGAACGAAATGTCAGCCCGGGAGACCCTAATGCCTCGCCGGCCCAACACTCTCGACTCTGAAAACTCGGCTGTTCCGTTCACATTGTCTTGTTAGAATCGACCGGTATTGACTTCGCAGTATTGAATTCAAAGTGTTGAATTCACTGTAGTAACCCGGTTGCGAGCCGAGTGGCGTGATAGACTATCGCCCGTTTCACAATTCCGATCCCCCCGGCATCTACGCGGTGTGGAAGGAAAGCGGTCTGGGACGCGGTGCTGCCCAGTTGGCATCAACGGACCCGCTGGAGACGATGGTTTTCGCGCAGCCGTACTTTGATCGCGATGGACTGATCGTCGCCTGTGACGAGTCTCGCATCATCGGATTCGTCCACGCCGGTTTTGGCGTCGCTGCCGATGAATCTCGAATCGACCGCGAACGTGGTGTGATTTGTGTGGTTATGGTCCACCCCGATTATCGCCGTCGTGGCATTGGCCGCGAACTCATCCGGCGGGCCGAAGAGTATCTTCGTTCCTCGGGAGCCACCAGCACCCAGGCAGGAGCCGCCGCGCCGTGCGACCCGTTTTACTTTGGTCTGTACGGCGGCAGCGCGATGGCCGGATTCCTCGAGTCGGACCCAGATGCGGCCCCGTTTTTTCAGGCGTTGGGCTTCCAGCCAACTGCGCGTCATCTGGTTTATCAATGCGACCTGAACAACCACCACGTGCCGGTCAGCGTGCGGCTGATGGAAATCCGTCGCAAAATGGAGTTGCGTGCCGTTGCCCAGCCCGATCCTCTAACCTGGTGGTGGTCGACCCGCTATGGTCGATTGGAATCGCTGAGATTTCTGCTTGGCCCCAAGGCGGGTGGTCTTGCGTCGGCGGGAGTGACCGTTGTTGCACTCGACCACTACCTCTCGAAATGGCAATCGCAAGCCATCGGGTTGACCGACCTTGCAGTGCCGGCGGCAGCGCAGCGCCAGGGCTTCGGTCAGGCGCTGGTCCTCGGAGTGATGCGGCGCCTTCGCGACGAACTCTTCACCCAAGTCGAATGCCACGCGCCCGATGAAAACGAGGCCGCGAAACGGCTGCTGGAATCGTGCGGCTTTGAGCAGGTCGATGCCGGCAGCGTGTTTCAGCGACCGTCCGACTGATCGCGACTGCAGTTGACACGACTGCATGCATCGTTTGCAAAGAGTCACAGTGGGTCACACGGTTGCGACTCCAATGTGACGGATCTCGCGGCCATATCAAGAGTGGCCGGTGATAGACGCACGCGATGGCGAATGATAGTCTGAGTTGTGTACCAACTCGGTGACCTTTGTCGCATTGAATTGAAAGCTGACTCATGATGAAATCCCATCTGCTGACATGCTTTTTCATTGTTATATTCCCGTGTGCGGCAATGGCGGACGACTGGACGCAGTTTCGTGGCCCCGGCGGTTTAGGGAAGTCGGCAGAAACGGGGCTACCCGTTGAATGGTCATCCTCGCGCAACGTCGTCTGGCAGGCCGACTTGCCCGGCCCCGGTGCTTCAAGCCCAATCTGCCTGGGCGACCGCGTGTTTGTCACGTGTTACTCCGGTTACGGGCTGCAGCCGAACGAGGGAGATCAGCAGAAACTGCGCCGGCACGTTTTGTGTTTCGACCGCGCCGCGGGCAAGGTGAAATGGCAACTCGAATTCAAACCCAAGCTGCCAGAACACAACTATCGCGGTGAAGGGGCCTACCAGGGATACGCCGGAAGCACACCGACCACCGATGGCGAACGGCTCTACGTCTTCTTTGGCAAGTCGGGCGTCTACTGTTTTGATCTCGACGGCAAGCAGTTGTGGCACACAAACGTCGGCGAGGGCACCAGCGGCTGGGGTTCGGGCTGCTCGCCCGTTGTGTACGGCAACCTCCTCATTATCAACGCCAGCGTCGAAAGCCGCGCTCTTGTGGCGTTGGACAAAAAGACCGGCAAAGAAGTTTGGAGCGCCAAAGGAATCAACTCATCCTGGAATACTCCGCTCGTCCACAAGCTGCAAGGCGGGAGAACAGAACTCGTCGTCAGTGTTCAAAATCAGTTGATGGCGTTTGGCCCACGCGCGGGGGAGAAACTGTGGCAGGCCGACGGTGTTCACCGATACGTGTGCCCGAGCGTTGTCTCGCACGGCGAGACACTGTTTGCCATCGGCGGCGGACACACGTCGCTGGCGGTGCGCGGTGGCGGCGAAGGCAACGTCGATAAGACGCATTCGCTGTGGCGGAAGACCAAAGGCTCGAACGTCGGTTCGCCAATTTATCACAACGGACACCTGTACTGGTTCGCCGACGGTGGCGGATATTTGTGTTGCCAGAACGCCGAGACCGGCGAGACCGTCTTCCAGCAACGCATGGAACCGCGACCCGGTCGCATCTGGTCGTCTCCAGTGTTGGCCGACGGCAGACTGTACGTGGTCTCGCACAACAACGGCACGTACGTGATGGCAGCAAGGCCGGAGTTTGAACTGTTGGCGCACAACGTCTTCGATGACGACGACAGCCGAACCAATGCCTCGCCCGCCATCAGCGACGGACAGATTCTGCTTCGCACCGACCGCCGGCTCTACTGCATTGGACAGAGAACGCGAAAGCAAAAGTGATTTGCAGGTTGAGGTGACGCAGCGACCAGCATGATTCGGAGTTGTTTATCCGATCAAACCGGGAATCGGCTCGCCGTGGTAGATTCCGTGTGGCCGCTGGACCACGTCGTGCCAGACTGCGGTTTCCGGTATGCCGAGCGCCCGGTAAATTGTCGCCGCCATGTTCTCCGGCTTCTGCGGATCATTCACTGGATACGCGCCGATCTTATCCGACGCGCCGATCACAGTTCCGCCGTTCACACCGCCGCCGGCGAAGAACACCGTCTGGAGGGCCCCCCAATGATCGCGGCCGGGGAACTCGTAGTATTTCGGCAAACGCGAGATTTTCGGTGTCCGCCCGAATTCGCCCGCCATCACAATCAGTGTGTCGTCCAACATCCCCGCAGCCTGCAGATCATCAAGCAGTGCCGAAACGCCACGGTCGGTCGGCGGTAGCAGTTTGTCCTTCAGGTGGGGAAACGCGTTTCCGTGCGTGTCCCACGATTCGTTATTTCCCAGATTGACCTGAACGAGATTCACGCCCGCTTCAACCAGCCGCCGCGCCATCAACAGTGACCAACCGAAGGAGTTGCGACCGTAACGCTCTTGCGTCTTATCGTCGGCTCGCGTCACATCGAAGGCGTTTTTGATTTTCGGATCGCTCAGCAGTGAAATCACTCCCTGGCGATAGCGGTCGAAGTCTTCCACGTGCGCATGCGTGTCGAGAAATTGTCGTTGCCGTTCCAAATCGCGCAGCAGGTTAATCCGGTTGGAAAACGCGCCCTGTGTCACTCCGTGCGACAGGCTGAGATTGGGAGCCTGGAAAACGCGTACGTCTTTGTTGCCGCGTTCCTGGTGGTCGAAGTGATGTTCGGGGAAGGCACCGTACGACGTGTTATGAAACGGCGACGCCTCGATGAACCACGGATCGCGGTGCGATCCCATCTCGCCGCCAAACTGCCCGGGAATAACGCGTCGCGAATAATGCACCAGCCGTTCGGGCAGAACGGCGGCAGGTGGCAGATTGTTTCGCGGTCGCGTCGCATCGCCGGCAACGGTCGCAATCGACGGCCAGTTGTTTCCGTTTGGCGTGGTGCCGCTGAATTGGGGAGGAAGCTGCGACCTCCCCGTCAGCATCATGTGATGCGCTTCGGAGTGGCCGTTCGTCGAATGCGTCAGCGATCGGCACAACGCCCACAAATTGCTGCGCTGCGCAAGCAGCGGCAGATGCTCGCAGATGCTGATGCCCGGCGTGTTGGTGGCGATGGGAGCAAATTCGCCGCGAACGGTGTCGGCCGCTTCCGGCTTCATGTCGAAGCTGTCGTGTTGCGCCAATCCGCCGGACAGAAAGATGTAGATGCACGTCTTGAAGTTCTTCCGCCCACCTGCAGCCGATGGGTCGGCTGCCCGCAATGCCTGAACGTGGTTCGTCCCCAATCCCAGCAGCCCGATGGCACCCGCCTGCACTGCGGTGCGTCGCGAAAAAACGGCCGGATGCGCGGGAGTGTGTTGAGTCGGTACCGTCATGGGAACGTGGCTCCGCTGCCCGAATTAGCCCGGGCATTTTCGATCGTCTTCCGTAACTTTCACTGCAGTTGCAGTTCAGCCCTCTGGGGTAATTGATTGTACCAGAGGAACTTCGATAGTATCAAATGACGTGAACCCTTAATCGGGGATGCGGAGAAAAGTCGCCTGGTCTGGACCGATCTCGGCGGACACAACCCAAGTGATCTGAAGCGTCTATTAACGGCAATCGGCGCGTCGATTTGCGTGCTGGCGATCCTGGGTTACATCATGTACCGCGGATGGCTCTCCCCCGCCTTTGCAGCAATCCTGGGAGCCGG
>Ga0114996_10009971_pt1 | contig 10345 bp, 10 predicted proteins | sample ArcticOcean_MG_C_4_FD_87039 | JGI IMG/M metagenome (GOLD analysis project Ga0114996, IMG submission 87039) | Marine microbial communities from western Arctic Ocean - ArcticOcean_MG_CB4_134 | ecosystem: Environmental > Aquatic > Marine > Oceanic | place: Arctic Ocean: Canada Basin | collected...
AATTGTTAGCTCAGGTAAAGACCTCTGTTTATTCGCTTAGTTACATTCCTCAGAATGATTTTCTCATTGTGGGACAGAATTTGGAAGGGCTTCAGATAATTGATGTCGAAGGCCGAAAAATATCAGGATCATTGAAGCTCGAAAATTGCCTCATCTTTTGGATAGAAATATATGGAGATGTTTTGTATGTGGCTATGCAAAATGGTTATGTCTACGTTATCAGCCTTCAGTCCATGGCTATTGTAGCCAAAATCCGTTACAGCGAAATGAGCGCCAGGGTTATTTCGATTAATCCAGGTTCTGATGAACTAGCAGTTGGGTATAGTGACAACGTTATTCGCATATTTGATCTCAAAAGGGGTTCATTAAAGAGGGAAATAGGAGCTCATGCGAATTCCGTATTTGCACTTCGCTACTCACCGGACAACAAATATCTTCTGAGTGGCGGCCGAGATGCTCATTTAAAAGTATGGAATGTAGAAAAGGATTACGAGCTACATGAGGACATCATTGCCCATATGTATACCATCAACGATGTCGTATTTAGCCCAAATGGAAAATATTTCGTAACTTGTAGCATGGATAAATCCATTAAGGTATGGGATTATTCTACTTTTACCCTACTAAAAGTGATAGATAAATCGCGGCATGCGGGTCACGGTACTTCAATCAACAAACTAATCTGGACACATTTCAATAAACAACTAATATCCTGTAGTGATGACAGGACAATATCCTTATGGGATTTGAGGTTTTCATAATATCTACTGAACCGTCAGGAAAGATTAATCACAATTGGCTGATTTTCAGGTATTACAGTTCTAACTTTGCGCTAATTAGAATTTGACATCAATAATTCATGAAAATAACTCCGATAGAAATTCGTCAAAAACAGTTTGAAAAGAAACTGAGAGGCTTTGATAAAGATGAAGTAAACGCTTTTTTGACGTCCATGTCCCAGGAATGGGAAAGGGTACTGGATGAAAGTAAGGGTCTAAAAATCAAATTGGAAACCTCTGAAAAGGAAGTCCAAAAACTCCGGGAAGTTGAAAGTTCCCTTTTCAAAACTTTAAAAACAGCTGAGGACACCGGGGCTAATATGATTGACCAGGCCAACAAATCGGCGGAACTTCATCTGAAGGAAGCACAGATTAATGCAGAGTCTTTGATGAATGATGCCAAATACAAAGCGAAGGCAATGATTGAAAAAGCTGAACTTGAAACCGGGGAAATTGTTGAGCAAATGGAAGATGAAGTCAAACTACTGGAACAAAATTTTAAGGCTTTAGAAAATCAAAAGGAAAACCTTTTGAATGATTTAAAGAACCTGACGGAAGATATCACTGACAAACTGAAGCGTATTGGCAAAAAACACGCTGATGTTAGCATTGATTCTCAGCTTAAGAGAGCTAGAGAATTCACTCGTCAAAAAGAGGCAGACTTTGAAAGCACCAGTGTGAAAGGAGGTCCGGGTAAAAAAAGCCCGGTTGAAATTTCAAGACCAATGAGGTCTCCTGAGTCACCGGTGAAGAAAATTGTAGCACCGCAGAGCGAAAATGCCCCACAATCTGTGGAAGAATCCAAAGAGGAAACTACGTTTGTGGCTCCCCAACCCAAGGAGGGAAAAAAAGTGGAGGCTGACTCTTCCGGCAACAAGTCCTTCTTTGACGAGCTGTAGAATAATTTATGTGTAAAATTTTCCTGGAGGGTATGAAATTTAACGGATACCATGGCCTCCATGATTCCGAAAGGGGAAAAGGGAATTCCTTTGTCATCGACCTGGAAATGGAGACCGATTTTACAAATGCTGGTGAGGATGATGATGTCAATCAAACCATTGATTATGAAAAAGTTTACAAAGTAGTAAAACACCAAATGGAGGGTTCGTCTTATCTATTGGAACATCTCGCCCATAAAATCCTCATAACTCTTAAAGATCGATTTCCAACAATTCAAAAGCTCAAAGTAAAAGTTTCAAAATTAAATCCTCCGATAGGGGGCGCATGCGATCGGGCAAGTGTGGAGATGAGCTTGTAGCATTCTGAAAAAACTCCTCCCTTATCGACGGATTAGATGATCAACAAAAATTAAGAACACTCATCTACCAGTCAATCGTTGAGCAACTCAGGTCTAATTGTCAAATTTAAAACTGAAGTGATCCATATTTTAACTAATTGACTTATGAAAACATTCTCTTTGATAATCCTTTCTGCGACTATTCTCTATACGGGTACAAATCAACTTTTTGCACAAAAACAGAAGCTCTTCAACGGAAAAGACCTGACCGGATGGAAAAACTATGGCACTGAAAAATGGCATGTCGAAGGTGGATTACTGATTTCAGAAAGTGGCCCGGATGCTCAATATGGTTATTTGGGGACAGACCGTTCATTTAAAAACTTCGAACTAACTGTCGAATTTAAGCAGGAAGTTGACGGGAATAGTGGTGTATTCTTCAGGTCATCGATAGAAGGGACAAAAATTACAGGTTGGCAAGCTGAAGTAGCCCCCCCAGGCCACGATACTGGTGGCGTCTACGAATCTTATGGCCGTGGCTGGCTTATTAAGCCCAATCCTGAATTGGATAAGAACCTCAAGTATGGTGACTGGAACAAAATGAAAATTCGAGTGGTGGATGACAAAGTAACCACGTGGCTCAATGGCAAGCAAATGATTACCCTTACCGATGAAAAAATCGGCATGGCTAATGGAATTATTGCTCTTCAGATTCATGATGGTGGTGGGATTAAGGTTTACTGGAGAAATATTGAGATAAAGGAATTATAAGGAGATAATCTATTATAAAAACTGGTAAATAAAACCGCCGTTGGATACAAAACCATCGGTGGGAGCCCATACCTCTGAAAAAGTCGGTACTGAGTATGGCGGGGAAACCATGTTCTGATACCGCGACTGGCGTGTGTCGGTAAAGTTCTCGAAATTCAAAAAGACACTGAAACGACCAAATTCCCGGAGTATCATAAAACCCATAACCCAGTAGTCCCTCGTTTTGCTGTAGTCATTGCGGAATTGATGGTCCGTATAGTAGAGTTCATACCCGATGCGCCATGAATGTTCTTTTTCATACATCAGTGTAATGCCAAGGTTATGTTTTGGCGTTAGTGGCTTTTGTCGGTTAATGTTATCATAACGGAGTTTGACATCCATGAGAGAATATTGCAGATAAAAGATGAAGTCATGGAGGGTGAATTTGATATTGCTTTCAAGCCCCCTGCTAATGATTGGCCCATCAGCATTATTAAAGGAATAATTATCTGGTGTCCCTTGTTCGAGTACTAGCGATTTTTTTAGGTTGGTGTAGAAGAAGAGTTGGTTAATGGAAAAGGTGAGGTCATTACCAATCAGTGTTTTATAGTGAACATCGAAATTAGTGCCGATTGACTTCTCGGAATCTATACCATCAAAGGTGATAGGATCGATGTTGGCAAAATAGAGGGTTTCTGCTTCTTCAGTGAAAATTGTGGGAAGTTTATAACCCAATCCACCGCCAAGCCTGAAAGTGAGTTGGTTGTTCGGTTTGTAAAGGGTTGACAACCGCGGTAAAGCGAAAAGATCAAAATGTTTATTGTAATCTGCCCGAAAGCCCGATTCCAAAGTGAATTTTGGAGATACCGACAGGTTGTTTTGAACAAATAATCCACCGGTTAAAAGGGAATAATCCCTCTGATCAAATGATGAAGAGGGGTCATCTTCTATGAAATTGTCGCTGAAAATATTGGCACCAATGATCCAGTCAATTTTCTCTCCATTTTGCGACCAACTGCCCTCCGAAAAAGTAGCTAGCTGACTGCCCCCGAAATGCAACGAGGGTACACCGATGTCCCTTTTGAAAAAACCCACACTATTTTTGAACGTCAGCATTGCTCCCGAGCCCAGGGAATGTTGAAGGTTCAATTGTGTTGATATCCTCCTGGAGAGGTTTTTTTCAGAGAAAGGCCTCATTGGCTCAGGATCGTTTTCAATCACATGGAGATCGCCGCCTAAACGGTTTTCCAAAAGGGTATTCACACCAACCCACAGCTCAGTATTATCATCAGGATACCAGAAAAACTTAGGGTTAAGGCTGAGGCTCCTAACCTGGGGAATGTCTGAAAAATCATCGTTGTTGGCATCATATGCTTTCTGATAATTTCCTGTTGTATAAAAAGTAAATCCCGTCCTATTAAATCTCTTTGACCAAAATATATTAGCTGTTGAACCGAGCGCAGTTGTTTGGTTGATCATCCAACTGAGTTCGGGCTCGCCCTGGACAGGTTCTTTTGACACCAGGTTTACCAGCCCTGCAATGGCTCCACCACCATAAAGCGTGGAAGCGCTGCCCTTGATTACTTCAACCTGACGGAGATCAAGTGGTGGTATCTGCATGATGCTCAAACCACTGGAAAAGCCGCTGTATAAGGGAAATCCGTCTTTAAGAATTTGAGTATAGCGGCCGTCCAGACCCTGGATACGGAGTGTTTGGTTGACTGAGTTGGCAGAAGTTTGTTGTACCAATATTCCCGAACTCTCCTTGAGTAGCATTGAAATATTGGAGGAGTTCATCACTGCTTTTTCACCCAATTCCTCTGCGGTGATAACTTCCATTCGTGTGGGGATGTCTTCAATGGACCGACTTGAGCGGGTGGCTGTTACATAGACTTCTTCTAGTTCATGGCCAGCTGTCAACCTAATGTTCATAGGTTCAGTAGACAGCAAAGGAAATGTCATAATTTTCATGACAGTTTCGTAACCGACAAATGATATCTGGATGGTTTGTCGCCCAGTGGGAATGTTCACAATTCTTACCCTGCCATCAAGGTCTGACACACTACCCAGGTCAGTGCCTTTCACTATAACTGATACGCCGACAATTGCCTCATTGGTATCATTATCTATAATTATTGCTTCAAATGCATTTTGGGCCATAGTCAGATGGTTACAAAATGCAAATGTTAAAGCCAGTAGAATTTTCATTTAAAAAATAAACCCAATTTAAGGAAACGGATTCTTAAATGATTTGATTATCATTTGATGGTGACAAACGACTCCATCCAAATAATTTTGCCGAATTGTATTTTCATTAATGATGCTTCCCCTATGAAATACCTTGTTTCCCCACTGTTACCTCTCCTTTTTTTAGGGTGCACTCAACAGGAACCGGCACCTGTGAATGTGGCTACTTTCAATATCCGCTATGATTATGTAGGGGACAGTTTGAATGCATGGCCTAACCGCCAGGAGATGGTTGTTAAAGCAATTAGGGAAAATGATTTCGATTTGTTTGGTATGCAGGAGGTATTGCATCGCCAGCTGGAATACCTGGAGTCTAACCTTGATGGCTTTGGCAGAGTTGGTATTGGCCGCCTTGGGAGAACTTGAGGTGAATATGCCCCCATATTCTTTAAAAGAGACCGTTTTGAAAAAACGGCCGATTCCACCATCTGGCTTTCGGAAACGCCGACAGTAATAGCAAGTGTAGGTTGGGATGCGGCTTTGCCAAGAATAGCTACCTGGGTGAAGTTAAAGGACAAAGAATCTGGTAAATTCCTTTCTGTTTTTCAATACGCATTTCGATCATATTGGTGTGCAGGCACGGCAGGAAAGTGTAAAGCTTATGTTAAGATTTGTTGAAAGCCTCCGGGAAGATATCCCAACCATTATCATGGGTAATTTTAATATTCCTGAAGGAGATATGCCCTATCAATTACTGGCAGATAAAGATCAAAATAAAATGGGTTTTATTGACTCAAAATACTCATCTAGGTTCCCGCATGCAGGGCCAGTGGCAACATTCAATGGCTTTTCTGATGAGGTAATAAGAAAAGAAGCTATTGATTTCATATTTGTAAATGAGCGAATAGAAACACGATCTCATGCCACCCTTGAGATCAAAGAAGGATCAGTTTTTGTTTCGGATCATTACCCGGTTATGATATCAGCGGATTTGAGATGAGTATTATGAGAAGTATGAATAGAGGTCACCTACAAGCCCTTTAATCAGAGGTTGCGTTTCTTTATTGAGTTTTTGAGAAAAAAGATTGACTCTCCTTCTGTTTTCCTTCTTCAGCTTGATTTTACAATACTTCACTATGGCCTTATTTGAGAATGGATTTGGCTCATTGTAAACATCTAATTCCGAGGTTTCGATTCCCTCAATGTTTTTGAAATCGAGAGAGGTCCATTTATTGTGAAATTTAAATTTCAAATAAACTTTTTTGTCAATTTTATTAATAATCAATCCATCTTTCTCTTTGAGGAGTTCATAAATTACATAAAGAATAAATGGAGGGCTAATAAATATGATGCTGGTATCAATTTTCATTAGTGGCAGTAATAAGAAGCCGAATATCGTAAGGATTATCGACCGTATGTATCTCGTTTTTGCAGTGTCCGTAATACTTAATTCAGCATCGGTCGCATGCACCACATAACTACCTGCTTCAAGTAGTTTCCTGCTGTCGGTACTAATCATGATTAAACGACCCAAGCACTTCCACACCACTCAGAATATCCTCGAGGTATTCTCGGTTATTGGCCAGTCGGGGAACTTTATTCTGTCCGCCAAGTCGTCCTCTCCTTTTAAGCCATGCGTAGAATGTTCCCTCTGGAACGGAGTGAACAAAAGGGGCTTCAAGGGCAAGGTTCTTATGACGCTTGGCTTCGTAATCGGAATTCAATTTTTTTAATGCTGAATCAAGAAAATCCGTAAACAAATTCATGTCATTTGGTAGGATTTTGAATTCTACAATCCATTCATGGCAACCTTTTTGTCCTACCTCAAGGTATCGAGGCCCGGCGGTGAAATTGCTTATCACTGACTCTGTGAGATTGGAGGCCTCTGCTATAGCAGATTCTGCATTTTCAATAATTAATTCCTCACCAAAAGCATTAATGAAATGCCCGGTGCGACCTGTAACCTTTATGCGATGTGGGCTGGTTGAAGTAAATTTCACCGTATCACCAATTTTATATCTCCACAGACCTGAATTTGTAGTGATGATAACTGCATAGTTCCTACCTACCTCTACCTGATCAAGCCCAATTGTCTTTGGATTATCAGTGTCCCATTCATCAGAAGGGATGAATTCATAATAGATGCCATAATCTAGCATTAGCAGCATATCCTTTGAATCAGTTTGATCCTGGATACCAAAAAAACCTTCAGAGGCATTGTAGGTCTCCAGGTACCTCATCCCGGGTGATGGAATCAACTGATCAAAAAGTGATTGGTAGGGAGTAAATGCTACAGCTCCGTGAATAAATAGCTCAAGGTTAGGCCACACTTCATTAACATTTTTCTTCCCCTCGAGTTCAAGAATACGCTGTAAGAGAACCACTGTCCATGTCGGCACTCCTGAAATACAGGTAACATTATCCCTGGCAGTCTCCCTGGCCATTTTCTCAATTTTTTCTTCCCACTCATCCATAAGAGCAATGTCCATGCTGGGTGTACTGACGAACTGAGCCCACAACGGGAGATTTTTCATTATTACGGCAGAAACATCGCCATAGTAGGAGTTAGAGTTTTTGTCAAACTGGTTGATTTGCTGGCTGCCACCAATTGTGAGAACCTTACCTGTAAAGACTTTTGTCTCTGGGAAATTATTGACATAAATGGAGATGAGATCTTTGCCGCCTTTGAGGTGGCAATCCTCCAGCGCTTCAGGAGAAACCGGGATAAACTTGCTCTTGGCATTGGTTGTTCCGGAAGATTTCGCAAACCAGATGATTTCCGAGGGCCACAGCAGATTTTGTTCACCCCTCATCAATCGTTCAATGTAAGGGAAGATACCCTCATAATTGACTATCGGGACATTGGCAATAAAATCTTCCCGGTTTTTGATCCCGTAAAATCCAAACGTTCTACCATATTCCGTTCTTTCTGCCTGGCGGAGTAAACGCTGAAGCACCTCATTTTGCACTTCATACGGATATTTGATGAAAAGCTCAATCTGGTGGATTCGCTTTTTCATCACCCAGGTTAATATGGCGTTAAGTAGTTCCAAGTGAAATCAGCAGTAAAAAAGTAACTTAAGAACCTGTTGTGTGAATTAGATTTTGAGATGAATACGGGTTAAAAAATGAGCGCATCTGCTTGATAATGAGTAAATTAAGAGTGTAAACAAACAATAAACTCATTGAGCAAATGCACAACATTAAAAGTAATTTCGATATAATCTTTCAAACGATCAAATCGCTTGAATTGAATGACTTTGGAGCAGATGGTAATGTTATCCGAACGGGACCAAATCCCAAACTATCTGATTTAGAGGTTATTAACCTAACACTTACCAGTGAATATATGTCCATTGACAGTGAAAACTTGCTTTTTAAGAAATTAAATAGTTGCCATCGTCAGGATTTTCCTCAGCTTATTGACAGGAGCAAATTCAATAGAAGGGAAAAGGATTTGTTTCACTACATCGACAAAATAAGGGCAGCACTAGCTCAACATTTTGTAGCTTCTGAACAATATTTCATTGTTGATTCAATGCCGATAGAGATTTGTAAACTCTCGCGGGGAAAAAGAGCTCAGATATGTAAAGAGACCCTTCAAACAGTACCAGACAAAGGTTATTGTGCTTCTCAGCAGATGTATTGTTATGACTACAAACTCCATGGCGTTTGTTCGGTTAATGGGTATTTCATTCTATAGATTTGATCAAGGCCAGCGTACAGGACAATGAAATTCTTAAAGATTTAAACACCCAACTATCTGATTGTGTGCTACTTGGAGACAAGGGCTATATTGGAAAGCAGATACAGTTAGACCTTTTTCAAACTGCTTCTATTCGATTACACTCACCAATGAGGAGCAATCAGAAACACTTTAAACCTTACCCAGGAATATTCAGAAGGATAAGAAAACGATTGGAAACACTCTTCTCTCAATTGTGTGATCAATTCATGATCAGAAGAAATTATGCCAAGACTTACAAAGGATTTAGAACCAGAATCTTGGCTAAGATTACGGCATTAACAATCGTCCAGTTTATCAACTACTTTATCCTCGATAGACCAATAAATAATATCAAACATGCTATCTTTTAATTCACACAACAGGTCTTAAGAATATTAATCAAACGAACAAAAGACCATCATCAATTTTATTCCTATGAGGCGTCAGTATTTTCATCTTCTGGCGGGATATATAGTCGACCCAGCAGCTTATCCATTCTATTTGCATAGCCGGCACTATCGTCATGAAAGAAGGTAAGCTCCGGAACTATCCTGACCTGCTTTCCAATGCGTTTTCCAAGTTCTCTTCTGACCTCGCTCTTATGTTTGTTGATCCTATCCAGCCCTATTTCGTCCTTATCGAGGATAAAACTCAGGTGCACTTTCGCTAATCCAAGGTCGGGACTCATTTCCACATGGGTGACTGATACCATTATGGAGCCAAGCTGGTGGGGGAGGTTTCTTTGAAAAATTCCCCCAAGTTCACGTTGAATCATTCGTGAGAACTTAAGCTGACGTTTAGTTTCCATCTATTGATCTTTGCTCTCAGTTTATTTGATCTGCCGAATTACAAATTCAGGTAAAGCAAAGGTGGGGATAATTACATGACACACCTAAGATTAACTGGTACTTGATTACAATTTAAGTTCAGTCAGTCTTGTCTTTTATTCAATGTATTTGCTCTTTTGTTATTCTTCTAAACACAGAACCAATTGTTAAGTTTTTTTAGGATAAACGACCCTTACCGGTTACTCTTTGTATTCCTGGTTTTACTGGTTTTCCGGTTACCCTATATTGTCGGAGGACTACCTCTCACATTGCCGGAACTAGAGTGGATGATCGTGGGAGAAGCCATGGCGAATGGCAAAATGATGTATGGTGAAATTTGGGATGACCTTGGCCCTTTATCGGCTCTAGCCTATCAGATCGTACACTGGGCTTTCGGAAAATCACAATTGGCTTATCAGCTCCTTTCACTGACATTGGTATTTTTTCAGGCAGCCATTTTTAACAGGTTGTTACTGATCAATAAAGCCTATAATGAAAACACATATGTTCCTGCATTGGTCTATGTAATTTGCATGTCGGCCAACTTTGAGTTTCTTACGTTGTCACCTGTGTTGATGAGCACAACTTTTATGCTTCTGGCCATTAACAATATTTTTAAAAGAATTGACAACTTCACTTTAGATGAATTGTTCCTGAATACGGGCCTTTATCTTGGCATTGCAGCTCTTTTCTATTTTCCGTCAGTCTTGTTTTTGGTTTCAACCATGCTTTCCTTAAGACTATTTACGTCTGCAATTCCCAGGCGCCTGATGTTGCTGGCATTTGGTTTTGTACAGATAATCGGCCTTGCGCTTCTTTATTATTATTGGTTTGATGC
>Ga0114996_10009975_pt1 | contig 10343 bp, 9 predicted proteins | sample ArcticOcean_MG_C_4_FD_87039 | JGI IMG/M metagenome (GOLD analysis project Ga0114996, IMG submission 87039) | Marine microbial communities from western Arctic Ocean - ArcticOcean_MG_CB4_134 | ecosystem: Environmental > Aquatic > Marine > Oceanic | place: Arctic Ocean: Canada Basin | collected...
ACGTCAACAACGAACAACTGTGAAGCAACGACGAACACCAGACCAACCAGCAACCCTGAGTCAACCTTGACAACGCCAAAAAAAGGAGGCAATCTGTTCACCATGTAGCCGGTACAAACTGTTTCACTATGTCCCGGGTAGCACAATCCTGCGCCGCTTCGCGGCTTAACGGCCAGTCTTCGCCGCTTTGCGGCGATGGACCGGTAGGAGTGCCGGTCCCTACGGTTTGGCTCAGCAGTAGTGACTTTAGCTCGCGATTCTTACCTGGTGGCGCGTCGAAGTGCTTGAGATCGTGGCTTGATCTTGCCGGAGGCGAACGGCTCAAGCGCTGATCCGTCTCAGTATCCGTCTCAGTGGTGATGCTCGACTTCTTCCGCCGCATGGTTCGAACAGATGCTCTCGGCGTGCTCGCAACGGACATGCTCGAACTGAATCGTGGTGTGGCGAATGCTGAAGCTTTTATCGAGGACAAGATTGATTCGCTGCAAAATCTGTTCACTGGCCGAGGGCGGCAGATCGTTGATCAGAGCGTGACAGCTTAGCGCGTGCGCGTTGGAGGAGAGACTCCAGATGTGGAGGTCGTGAACGTCAACCACACCTTCGACTTCGGTCAGCGCCTGGCAGACGTTCTCATGGTCCATTCCGCGCGGGGATCCTTCGAGGAGAATATTCAGTGACTCGCGAATGATATCCCAGGCGCTCCACAGGATCAGAAGTCCGATCAGCACCGACAAGAGCGGGTCGATCCAGGGCAGGCGCGTGTAGGCAATGACCACGCCGCCGATGATGATGCCGACCGAGGAAAGGGCGTCTCCCAGCATATGAACAAAAGCGCCGCGGATATTGATGTCGTGGCGGCTGTCGGCGTGCAGGGCGATCATGACACAAATATTGACCACGAGCCCGGCGCTGGCGACGGCGATCATGATGGTTTCTTGCACTTCGCGAGGGGCAAGGAAACGCTGATAGCTTTCGTAGAAGATGAAGAACGCCAGTGCTACGAGCGTGACCGCGTTAACGAAGGCGGACAGCACGCCGGCGCGCTGATAGCCGAACGTCTTGGTCGCGTCGGGCGGCTTCGATTGCAGGTAGAAGGCGAACCATGCCAGCCCGAGCGCCAGCGCGTCGGTGAAGTTGTGGCCCGCGTCGGAAAGCAGCGCCAGGCTGTCGGCTTTGATGCCGGCAGCAAACTCGATCACAATGAAGACGACAGTGATCCAGAGGGAGAACTGGAGTTTCCGGCCGGTCGTATTCGCGTGGGTGTGAGAATGCACGGATGATTGTTGATTGGCGGGCCGCCCGCAACGGAGGCCTATCCCTACTGTAAGTAGGCGGGCGGTTGGGGTCAACTACGAGAATTTCAAACGGCCGGACAGAGCCGCGGACGGAAGTCCGTGGTCGGCATGAGACGGAAGCGCTCGGTAAGCGTGGACTGCCGCCTACGCCTAGCCCGCATTGCTCACCGGCTGACGGGCCAAGCACACGAGAGGCCCGCCATTGCTTCGTTGCGCTTGTTCGGAACGATTGGGCGTCGCCGCGTTGCGGCGATGGACCGGCAAGATTGCCGGTCCCTACGGCGGGCGCCACGTCAGAGACGCCAGACTTCAAGACGTGTCCTTCCAGTGTCAGTCCTTATCTGGATTTACGGCGGCGTTTCTCGCGCTTACCCAGCGGAGCCGGCATTGATTCCAATTTCCCGGCCGGCGGCTCGTCGGCGCTTTGCCGCTCGATCCAGGAGGAAAAGACGACTGCCGCCGGCAGCAGGGCGAGCGGCACGACCTGGGCCAAAATGCGGTCAGCCGAAGTTCCGAGCCACCATTGCAGATCGTTCTGACCGGTCGAATACGCCATCAGCGCGCCCGAGAGGTGCCACACCACGAGACCAGGCAGAATCCAAAATGCCGCCGACATTCTCAGCAGTGCCGCTCCCACGGCGGCGCCGGCAAGCAGAACAAAAGTGAGGACGAACAGGTCCCAGCGAAGCGCCTCGATGAGGAGTGCGTCCGCCGCAACGGTGAACAACTTGGGATCAAAGTTGAATCCCATCGCGAACCCTGCCGCTTCCACGCCGTGACCGCCGCGGACGATCGTCCAAGGCAGCAAGAGAGCGGCGGGCGGGGCTATCAGGCAGCCCCACTCGAGCGGTGGACGGCGACCAAAAAACAGCCGGGCGACGCCAAGAAGCACAATGGCCAGCAGGAAGAATTGGCCCTCGTTCTTCGTCCAAGCGGCAGCCGTCGCGGCCAGCGAGGCAGCCACGAGGTCGAAGCGATTTCCGTCGCGCCACCAAAAGTACAAGAACCCCCCGGCCGCCAGCAAGTAAAAAGATAAGGTTGTATCCACGTAACCAGCCAGTTCAAACGCGAGCACATTCAGCATCGGAACTGACGCCAGCATGACAGTCGAGACCAGCGCCGGCCCTGGCCCTCCGGCGCGGCGAGCCAAGTAGTGGAAGACTCCCAGCGAAGCCAAGCAGAAACAGACGGACGCCATTTTGAAGGCGTAATCATCGGCCGCACCGTTCAGTGTGTAGAGGAAAGCGCCATAGAGAGGCATCAATAAGGGGTATCCGGGCTGGTGATCGGTGAATTCGGCGGCACGTGCCAGGAATGGATCGATGGTTCCGTCCAAGTAGAAGGCATTGGCCTTGAATAGCCAGATGGCCCAGGCGTCCCAAGCTGAGCTGGTGAGCGGCATCACGCGCTCGTAGGGCCACCAAATCGCCACTGGCACGAGCGCTAGCACGACCAAGCCGATCTGCCACCATGCCGGAAAAGGATCGGCCTCGAAAGTGAATTGGCCCCGACCTTGTTGGCCCCGACCTTGTTGGCCCCGACCTTGATAGATGCGGAATGCAGCCAGAAGCAGCCACGGAAGCAGCAGGATCCAGCGATTCCAGCCGATGCCGGCAAGATCGAACGTGAACATCTCGATCGAGATGGCGAAAGCCCCGAGGGCGAACGTTAACGCGGCTCGCTCCAGTAGTCGCGCCGCGAGTTTCGGGACGATCAGCCAGCCGATTAGACAGGTGAGAATGTACCCGGTGTAAATCATCGCGACGCCACTAGGGAACTCGATAGATGCGTGTCAGCTCGCCCGACCGAACAGGTTCAAGACCGCTCAGACGCTGAGCGAGATCGGCCTGGTTCCAGCGTCCCGCGAAGGGTTCGTTCACCAGGTTTTGCGCGGTATCGCGAAAGACGGCCAGGTAACCGCAGCCGTCCTGGGTGCGGTCAACCGCGTCGAACACCATGACCTTCCGGGGATAAAGGAAGTAGGCAAAGCGCGATTGATAATAATCGATCGCCGCGGGCCCGGCGTAGGCCAGCACGACCACACACCCGCTTGGCGGAACCGCGATGCCGATTTCTTGAGCCACGCGAAACCCAGGGTTGTCGACCAGCGCCGTGCGCTGGTCTGCGTCGCGGCCCTCGAAAAGGGCTCGTGTCCGCAGGGTCTTGTCGATTTGGGTGCGAAGCGGCGGCGCGGCCAGCACCAGCCACGCGATAAGCAGTGCGCCGAGCGCGAGCTGGGGCGAGTTGAATTTCAAGGCCGCATGATAGCACGGCGGGGCGGCGGCTTCGTGCGGTGAGACAGCGTTCAGACAGCGGTCAGTCAGTTGTCGTCGTCGGCGTTGCTTGCGGTGAATGGGTGTCCGCAAGTTCGGCAGGCAGGCCTTCTTTTGGCGTTCAGGGTTGCGCAGTCGGGGCAGTGGTTATACATGGCGCTGGCGTAGGCTTTGGTTGCTAGCGCGCTTGTTCCGAGGATGAGAACGAGCAGGCCGGCGTTGATCAGGAAATCGAGCATCGTCTTTCATTCAAGCATGGCACGAAAGGCGGAGTTTGCGCGGCTTCTGGCGAGCAACATCGGCCGCTGGAACCGATACCGCGGGTTTCCACCCGCGGCTCTGTTGGGTCCTGATTGCGGTTACGGTGTTTCGAAAGGGAGCGCGATGCTCCTGGTATGATCGCAAGTTAGTCATGGAACCCGCACACACCAATCAGCTCATCCACGAGACTAGCCCCTATCTGTTGCAGCACGCGCATAACCCCGTCGAGTGGTACGGCTGGGGGGAAGAAGCGATCGGGCGCGCGCGGTCGGAGAACAAACTGATCTTTCTCAGCATCGGCTACGCTGCCTGCCACTGGTGCCACGTCATGGAGCACGAGAGCTTCGAGGACGAGCAAGTGGCGGCGGCTCTCAAGAAAGATTTCATCGCGATCAAAGTGGACCGCGAAGAGCGTCCCGACCTCGACGAGATTTACATGAGCGCCACGATGCTCTACACGGGCGGACATGGCGGCTGGCCGATGAGCGTTTTCCTGACGCCCGATCTCAAGCCCATTTACGCCGGAACTTACTTCCCGAAAGACAATATGTATGGGCGTCCCGGCTTCAAGACGGTGCTGGCCCAGCTTGCTCAGGTTTGGAAAGACCGGGGGGCTGCCCTGGCCGGGGACAGTGAAAAAGTCGTCACTGCTGTTCAGCAAATCCATTCCGCAGGCGAGGCCGGCGAGCTGCTGCCGCGCACGAGTGTTAGCCAGGCGGCCGACCAGATTCTGCGGGCGTTCGATTCCTCGACCGGGGGTATCCCGAGCGGCACGAATAAGTTTCCGCCCAGCTCGGCGATTGACTTGTTGTTGCGGGAATACCGCCATAGTGGACATCACGCCAATCTGGCCATTGTCGAATTGACGTTCGAAAAGATGGCCAACGGCGGCATCTACGACCACCTGGGGGGAGGCATCGCGCGCTATTCGACCGACACGAAGTGGCTGGTGCCGCACTTTGAAAAGATGCTCTACGACCAGGGGCTGGTCGCCTCGGCTTTCCTGGACGGTTATCAGGCGACGGAACTGCCGGAGCTGAAGACACTCTGCGAGGAGAAGACTCGCGGCATATTCGACTATGTGATTCGGGACCTGGGGACTCCCGAGGGCGCCTTCTGCTCGAGCGAGGACGCCGACAGCGAAGGTCTCGAGGGCAAGTTCTACATTTGGACGCGGGATGAGGTGCAGCAGATTCTCGGTGACGAAGCGGCGAAGCTGTTCGGGCAGCACTACGGCATCAGCCAGATCGGCAACTGGGCGCATCCGGGCGACCAGCATGTACCCCACGGGGCGAAGAACATTCTGCACGTTGACCGCACAATCGATGTCATCGCGAGGGTGGAGAATCTCGACCCCGCTGCAGTCGAAAAGACCATCGCTGAAGGGCGGCGAAAACTCTTTGAGGCGCGCGGGGAACGGGTTCGGCCAGGGCTGGACGACAAAATTCTCACGGGCTGGAACGGGCTGATGATCACCGCGCTGGCGAAGGGCGCGGCGGTGCTCAATGCACCTGGCTATGGAGAGGCCGCTGCCCGCGCCGCTGATTTCATTCTGAGCGAGATGCGGCAAGACGGGCGTCTGTTCGCCACCTACGGCAAAGGAAAGCCGCGCTTGAAGTCCTACATCACCGACTACGCTTTTCTGATCGAAGGGTTGCTGGGGCTTTATGAATGGAGCGGTGAGGGGAGGTGGCTTGACGAGGCAAGGCGGTTGACCGAAGTTGCCATCGAATTCTATTGGGACGATCCGGCCGGCGGCTTCTTCTTCACGGCGTCCGATCACGAAGAGCTGATCGTTCGCAGCAAGACAGCGCAAGACGGAGCGATCCCGTCCGGCAATTCCGTGATGCTGTTGAATCTGCAGCGGCTGGCGATTCTCCTCGATCGCGGCGACTACCGGGAGAAGGCCGAGCAGATCATCCGCGTATTTGCGGGCGCCGGAACAATGCGCTCGCCGTTCCAGCAGGAGCGGCTACTGGCGGGAATCGACGCCTGGCACGCGGGCTTCGACGAGATCGCCGTTGTCGGGGGGGCGGACGATGGCGCTACCGGCGCGCTGCTCGGCGTCGTCTATCAGCAGTACCTGCCCAACAAGGTGGTCGCTCGGTTGGACCCGGCGGACGAGGAAACGCCGAAGACTGTTCCGCTGCTGGCGAATCGTCCGATGGTGGATGGCAAGGCAACGGCGTATGTCTGTCGAAATTTCACTTGCCAGCAGCCGCTGACGGATCCCGGGGAGCTGGCCCGGGAGCTTCATTCGCGGGATCGAGGGTAGGGTTGTGAAACCGGGTTAGCCGGGCGGGTTACTGGAGCGGGTTACCTGAGGCAGTCCGCAGGCTTCAGCAAGTCGCAGCCAAGCCACCGAACAACAGAGCCGCGCCCGCGCGGGTGCGGTCCAGTTTTCCCACGTCACGCCGAGAGTATGCAGACTCGACCGCACCCTCGCGGGCGCGGCTCTGTTGGAGTCACGATCGAGGCGGCGCTCACAACCACGGGGACCACCGCTTCAGAAACCAACGACCTTGACCGTGCGGCCGTCATCCTCGACGGGGATTTCGTCTGGCGGGATGATGACAACACGACCGTCCTGGTAAACAGCGATCGGATTGCGCAAGCGCTTGTGCATCAGTAAGGCGTTTTGGACCGCCTTGCCGAGAATTTCCTCTACCGCCTTCGCGGAAGGAAATGGCTTGCCAGTCTTTGAAGTGGATTCTGACATCAGCTACTCTTTAGTGTCGCAGAATCTGGCCCACAGGTCGTCTCGATGGATCTTGTCGGCACCGTCAATTTCCGATCGTTCAGCGACCAAGATGGGCCTACCCCAGCCAGAATTGTCGTAAACGGCCCAAGTATGTGCAATGGAACGATACAAACTGAAAAAGTTAGCAATCCCGCGCTGGTAGCGCCTCTTGACGACGTCAGCGTCAACGAAGTGGCCCCCGGCGCGTGCACGTTCCTCCACCCTATGAACAGCCAACTCGGGCGTTCGCAGCCACAAGTACACAATGTGAACACTGTATCCGCTCTTCGCGAGGCCAGAAATCCACGGGGCAAAGGAACGGGAAGACATTGTCGACTCAAATGCGAAACTGGCTCGTACCCTCGCAAGGTTCCTCATACGGTCTATCATGACTCGCCCTGCCTCGATCGCAGCGTTCTGGGCTCCAGGTCCCGAAAGTCCCAAAGCGATTCGATCAGCATTGACGTACTCAGAGGGCTGGTAATCACCGCAAAGCAAATCTTGGGCAAGAGTAGACTTGCCGGCTCCGTTGGGTCCGGCAATGACAACTAGTTGTGGATCAGGAGGACTCATCCAAAGGTTATTCGGCAGTTCGGCTGGTGGGCGAACCGATCTTTGATTTCACGTACTGCCATTCCACCGGCAACTACACATTCTCAAACCTACAACCCTGCCCGCAGATACGCAATCACATCGCCGAGTTCCTGCCGGCTGAGATCTTCTTCGAAGCCTTCGGGCATCAGTGAGACATCGGACGCTCGCATCTCGGCCACCTCGTCCCGGCGGATCGTCACGTCTTCGTACTCACCCCGCAGCGTGATGGCGTGGGCGGACTCGCCGGCCAGCAGTCCGTCGTAGACTCTGCCCGCTTTGTCAACGACTAAATAGTTGGTGTAGTTGGGCTGAATCTCGAAACTCGGGTCCAGGATATGGGTCAGCAGTTCCTCGTGAGTCTTGTTGTTGACACCGGAGAGATCCGGACCGATGCGGCCGCGGCCGCCTTGCTGAAGATGGCAGCTCGCGCAGCTCTTTTCAAAAACCACTTTGCCGTTTGGCTCGCTGGCTTCTAGCGTCAACGCATCCTTGTGCGATTCAACGATCGCTGTCCGCTCGCTGGCTTGGCCTTGGAATAACTCTTGAGCGCGTCGCTTCACTTCGGCGTCGGGGTATTGGGACAGACGGATTCTGAACACCGCGTCCACTGAAGACGCTTCGATCGCTCCACTCTCGACAGCCTCGAGAAAGGCCCCGGCCCGGGCCGGGTGCCTCAGCAGAGCTTGTTCGGCCCGAGCGCGGACCTGCGGCCCGTATCCGCCCCAGCCGGCCAGGAGAATTCCCGGAACGCTGGGGTCCTCGAACGTCGCGAGTGTCTGGATCGCGGCGGCCTTGACCGGTTGCGGAGCCGGTGATTCGATAATTCCTTGGAGCGCCGGGCCAACCGCTCCGAAACTCCCGCCCCGCAGATAACCGACGGCGCGAGCCCGTTTTTCGATCGGCAACTCCTCGTCACGGGCGCTCACCAGTGCCATGCGCGTAAATTCGGGAAACGCAAGATGCTGCGCAACTTCGGCGGTAGCGATGCGAGCCTCCGCCGACGAGCGGGTCAGCAGGCGATTCAAAACATGTTCGGCCGAGGGGACTCGAATTCGCTTCGACTGGTCACGTGCGAGCCCTTGCGCCAAACCTCCAAGGGTCGCCTGAAGCCACTCGGGCCGAGCCAGGATGGGGCTGCCATCCAGCGTGATCAGCAGCATCGTCAGATCGTTCGAGTTCCCGCGAACGCCAATCGACTGCGCCAATTGCGAAACCATCTCGCGCTTGCCTTCGGCCGGCTCGGTGAAAAACTCGCGATGCCGCACCAGCATCCGCGTCAGCACTTGCAGGGCGCGTGCGCCGGCGGCATTGACGATGGCGGCTCGGAACCAGGGGTCTTCTCCATCAGATGCGGCGAGTTTTGCCAGAGGGCGATGGTTTCCCGTGATCTTCCCTAGCGTCATGGCAACTTGAAAACGGACCCGTGCGTCGGAATCGCTGATCCGGGCGACGGCCGCGCTGCCTAGCTCTTGCAGAAAACGCTCGGCCATCCGCACGGCATGTTCGCGAATGCGCGGGTCCTCGTCGCGCATTGCTTGGCGGACCACGGCCGGCTCGAGCGCGTCGAGACCATCGAGAGTCCAGAGTGCGTGCAGGCGGGCGAGGGACGATTCCCCGGTCTCAGCCAGCTCTTTGAGCAACGGCACGGCTTCGGCGTCTTGGCGTTCGAGGAGCAGGCGCTGGGCCGTTCGCCGATGCCAGCCATTGGCGTGGGCGAGCGTCTGGACTAGATCAGCCGTCGAGGCTTGGCCCAGATTGGGTTTCAAGTCGCCCGTGCGGCGAGGGTTTCCCGGGGCAATGCGATAAATTCTCCCGCGGTCACCGCCGCGATAGAAATCGATCCGCACCTTCTTCTTGATCGATTCCGGGATAGAGATCGGCTCCTCGATATACTCGCGATAGAAGTCAGCGATGTAGAGGTTTCCATCAGGGGCATTGGCGAAGTTGACCGGGCGGAACCAGACATCGGTCGAGGCCAAGAATTCCTTGTCGGCGGGCCAGCGTTCGGCTTGAAAGGTGACTCCGTCGGCCGACAGGATATCGCGATGAATCAGGTTCCCGTTGGCATCGGCGACGAAGACGTTTCCGGCGTATCCGGCTGGGAAGGCGTCCCCCACATACGCGGTGGCGCCGGTGGCGGCCGAGAAGTGACCGCCGACTTGCTCAACGCGCCCTGGACGAGTCTCGTCGTAGCGTTGCTGGCGAACCTGGGTTCTCTCGACTCGCCACTGCTGCGGCTGGGTCAACGGGTAGATCACGCTGGCCGTGGGGTCGTGGGCCGATACGTCGTGCAGCCGCGACGGCAGTGAGAAGAAAGGATTGTTCAACTGATAACGCGGGGGAAAGACGGCGTGCCGCAGATGAATCGTATTTTGGGACATGAAGCGGTTGCCCCACTGATCGAACGACATGCCGTACTGAGTCGGACCGGCCGCGGGCCCGAATAGCCCCTTGACTGGATGGAACCTAAAATCGTGGCCGCGAACGATGACCGCGGGCTGACCGGGCCATTTCGGGGAGGTGATGCGGCCCGGGCGGCCATTGTTCGCGGCGTAAATCCAGTTATCGATGCCGAGGCGAAGATTGGTCACTCGGCTTTCCGCCGACACCTCCCGGCCCGCGAAACCGGTAAAGACGACTTCGCGAAGATCCGCTTTGTGATCCCCATCGGTGTCTTTGAGGTAAAGGATGTCGGGCGCGGAAGTGACGAACACGCCCCCCTTCCAAGGCAAGGCACAGGTCGCCTGCAAGAGGTTGTCAGCAAACAATGTGGCGGTCTCAAACTGGCCGTCGCCGTCGGTGTCTTGTAGCAGACGAATGCGGCTGCGGGGCGCCTCACCCTCGGGCGGATCGAACGGGTAGTCGAGCATCTCGACGACGTAGAGGTCGCCGTTTTCGTCGAAGGCCATCTCGACCGGGTCGATCACGTCGGGTTCGGCCGCAACCAGCTCGATACCAAAACCTTCGACGATCCGAAAGCTCGCCAGCGCCTGGGCGGGCTCAAGAGGATCGGTATCGTAGGGGTTCTTCGGTGGAGCCTTTTCAGCGCAAGATGCGAAGGAGAGGCAGACTGCCAGAATCGCCGCCACCCGCCGGAGACGAAGAGCCGGGTGACCGCCGCTTACCGAAGATGGCTCGAGACGCTCCAAGGACTAATTCTGGCAGACCTCCGCGAATCTA
>Ga0114996_10009978_pt1 | contig 10340 bp, 10 predicted proteins | sample ArcticOcean_MG_C_4_FD_87039 | JGI IMG/M metagenome (GOLD analysis project Ga0114996, IMG submission 87039) | Marine microbial communities from western Arctic Ocean - ArcticOcean_MG_CB4_134 | ecosystem: Environmental > Aquatic > Marine > Oceanic | place: Arctic Ocean: Canada Basin | collected...
GGATACTGTTTGCTTTTATATCTTTAAAACAAGAGATTTAAGAAATGAGTTTGTGGAAAAAACTAAGGGTATGGAAAAAACTCAACGTGAAGAAATTTATAAACAATATTTAATATGAAAAAACTTTTAGGGATCGTGGTTCTGAGTGCGGATATAGTGCGGTAAAAAAACTTTCTTAACGTATCTAAAATTAAAAAAGTGTCGGTGTGATTGGTTGCGGGGGTAGGATTTGAACCTACGACCTTCAGGTTATGAGCCTGACGAGCTACCAGACTGCTCCACCCCGCGATAAAAGCTTAAATTTTTTTTAAGTTTATGGCCTGGAATTTATTTTTTTCTACCTTTATTTCAAACTCAAGTTTTTGATCTTCTTTTAAACTTTTTAATTTAGATTCTTCTAGTGCAGAAACATGTAAAAAAATGTCTCTATCCGTTCCATCTTCCGCAATAAAACCATAACCTTTTTTAGAATTAAACCATTTAACCTTACCTGTCGGCATATAAAACCTTTAATTTTGAATTAAGCTAAATTCTATTTTTAAGTTTTTGAAGTTTTTTTACTCTTTTAGTATTTTCTTCAGTAATTCTTTTTTTTCTCTCAGAAGGTTTTTCGTAAGTACTCTTCATTTTTATTACTTTAAAAAAACCTTCTTTTTGAAGTTTTCTTTTTAAAATTTTCAAAGCTTGTTCAACGTTATTACCTTTTACTTCAATTTTAATAAAATTCTCCTGTTAAATTAAGATCGCTACGTATCATCTTAGTTGTTGATTGTCTAGTTTGAAGTGGATTGGTTTTTAAAGTATTTTTGTACGAGTTTATTATATTTAAATTTACTTGAATCTACGACATATTTAGTATGACTTTTTCAAGTTTGCAATTTACCTAAAATCTTATCGAAAAATTCTGTTCCATAACCTTTTGGTAGGCCTGAAGCCAGATTCAATTCAATAGAAAATTTATCTGGTAGATCTATAAACTTAATAATATTTTTTTATTTTAGAAAATTTAACAAATATTTTAGAATTATAAAAAGCCTCTATGATTGATGAAAATAAAAAAGTTGAAATAATACTGTATGCGAAAAAGGGCACGGCCAAAGTAAAACATGTAATTAAGCCTGCAATTGTATGCCCGTACATTCCTGAGAACCAAACTCCAAGATTAGTAATTAGAAAAAAAATAAAGCTTCCTATTAAAGCGCCACCCAATCTTTTTATTATATTGTTTGTAAAATACCTAGAAATTAATCCAATTAAAATTATACTTCCCCAAGTCCAGAAGGTTAAGTTATGATAACCTATAAAAATATCTGTTATTACAAAACTTAATATTAAGAAAGGCAAGTATCGTAATCCTAGCAGAGCAGGTACATAAAAACTTAGTGCAATTATGCTAGTAAAATTTGGCGGATGTGGAATAAACCTACTTGAAGCTAGCGCTGCAAATATTCCTAAAAATATAAAGAAATTTTTTTTCATAAATAATTTTTAATATACACTTTTAATTTTTAAATTAAAAGTACGTCCCATAGCCGAGTACTCGTGTATTTGCTGATATTTTTCATTAAATATGTTATTGATATTTAAATGAACTAGGTATCCATTAAAAATTTGATAGCTATTAACTAGGTCAAAAACAAAGTAATCGCTTAATATTTGATCGTTCCAGTTATCATTTTCATTACCAACATCTCTTGTTTCGCTAATATATTTTCCATTTAATGAACTTGTTAGATTCTTATTAACCAAATAATTAAATTTAGATTGTACAGCATGTCTCGGTACTCTTACCTTTGCAGTAGCAACCTTACTTCCTTTTAATCTACATTCATTGTCAGCAAAAGCAGCAAGTTCATCGGGATCACAAGAATTTGCGTCATATGAGTCTGTGAATGTATATCCAAAATTTAAGCCAAATTTTTTATTTGAAGGTTTCCATTTACCTCCAATTTCAACACCCTCACTTGTGTTACGTCCTGTTGCGTTTCTTTGTACCCATCCAGTTCTACCATTACTCAAGATTGGATTTTTTTGTTCAGTTTTAAAATAGGTAATGTTTAGCTCTAAGTCTAAATTGTTTAAAAAAGTATCATAGCCAAGATCAAAACTAAGGCCTCTCTCTGACTGTAGTTCTTCAAGCGTCCCACCGTTTCCTACAATAGTAGGATTTCCATATGCATAATCATACAGAGCTGGGAATCTAACACCGGCACCAAAGGATGATCTAACTTTGCTATTACCGTCTAGTCTGTAAGCCAAAGTAGTTCTACCACTTGTTTTTCTTCCAACTGTTGTGTGGTCATCACTTCTTAAACCAAAGGTAGAATATAAATTTTCAAAAGGCCTAAATTGATAATCAAAATATTGAGAAATGATACCTTCGTCATGTTCTTTGTCACTCTCACCAAAATCAACACGGTATCTTGCTGCATCAAACTCAGTATCAACACCATAAACAATTTTATTATCAAGATTAAAATTATATTCACCGAGATAATTAAATGCATCTCTATAACCAAAGTAATTTACTTTTGATAGATCGTAGCCAGTTGTATATCTTTCTATTGTAAGTTTGTTGTAAGATAAAGTATTTTTAAAGTTATTTTTTTGGTGTATTAATTTTAGACTATTAGAAATTTCTAGATTATTAGTACTATTGTTATTGTCAGTTCTTGATTTTACTATTTCATCATACTCGGAAAAAGAGTTTGCAAGTCTAAAAGAATTTTCTAATGTAAAATTATCATTGATTTTATAACCTAACTTTCCAACAACATTATCGTTTTGATACATATCTTTTTCTTCGTTATCATTCATTGATGAAATACCGTCAGTTAAAAATTTATTTAACCCTAAATAATAATTAAATTTTTTATCAGCGCCGCTTAAAGAGTAAGTTATATTTTTTGTATTTTTAGATGCTGTTCCAATTTCAAAATTTGAATGCTTTCCTTCTTCGCCTTTTTTAGTAAATATATTTATAGTTCCTCCAATTGCATTACTTCCATACAAAGAACTTTGAGTACCTTTCAACACTTCAACTCTATCAATTCCATTTTTCATAATATTTTCTAAATAAAAACTACCATCTGACGATGAAGGATCTAACATTTTTACACCATCAATATAAACTGTGGAATATCTTTTTTCTAAACCTCTTAACTGAATTCCTATATTTCCACCATGTCCACCTGCTTGAAAAAAATTTGTGCTAGTTGAGTTATTGTTAATAACATCTGCTAAAGAATAATATGAAGAATTATTTATTGTATCACTATTAATCACATCTATAGAGCTGCCTACCGTATTTATAGACTGATTTGTTTTTCCAGCAGAGATAACTATAATAGGAGTTTCTTCAGATCTTAAATTAATTAAAAAAAAAGTGTTTGCTAATAGAGTTGTTATTAAAATTATTTTTTTTATTTGTGTCACGACATTTTTTTTGTGACATCTATTAAATTAAATTAACAGATATCTATTAATACTAATGCCGTTGCCAATTAAAATTGCAGAACTAGACTCTCCCTGGCCATCATTCAACAGCGGACTATATCTGGGTGGTACTCGGACTTAACACTATGTTTTTACCGTTGCAGGCACAGTTAATGATTTGCACATTATTTTCCACTCACTTATTCAGTACATTATTATTATATATTGATAAATTTCTTTTTTCAAACATATTCTGTCTCAAAATAATTAAAAGCTTAAACTCTATTACTTATTAGCTTCTAGAGAATTTTTTAACTTTTCTTCTTTAGCTTTAGTTTTTTTCTCTCTCTCAACTCTTCGTTTTGCTTTCTCTAAATATTTTTCAAAAGTACTCTGTGAGCACAATCCTAAAATTACAGGATCCTTTGCCTTTAAATTTGAAAAATTCCAATAGCTTCTTTTTCGAATTAATAAAACAGTATTTTTTGTACTTCCAACAATTTTTGAAATTTGACCATCTGTAAATTCTGGATAATTTTTTAAAAGCCACAAAGCCGCATCTGGTCTATCTTGCCTTTTAGAAAGAGGAGTATACTTTGGTTTCTTTCTTTCTTTTACTCGTACCTCCTCCGCACGTTCTACTAAATTTAAACTTCTATTCGAATCTTTCGAACAAACATCAATCTCTTCCCTTGTGATTTGACCGGCTAGTATAGGGTTGTAGGCTTTAATTCCTTTTGCAACATCACCGTCTGCTATTCCTTTAACTTCTAATTCATGCAGGTTACAGAAGTTAGCAATTTGTTGAAATGTTAATGTTGTATTTTCTACAAGCCAAACAGCCGTAGCTTTTGGCATAAAAGGAGTTTCAGACATAAGTTTATTTTTTCTTACTTGTTAGATCGCCAAACTTTTTATTGTACTTGCTAACACGCCCTTTATCTAAAATTTTTTGTGTTCCACCCGTCCAAGCAGAGTGAGACTTTGGATCGATATCAAGTTTCATGACATCATTTTCTTTACCCCAAGTTGATCTTGTTTCAAACTCACTACCGTCAGTCATTATAACTTTAATTTTATGATAATTAGGATGAATTTTTTTTTTCATGGATGGTCTTTTATCGCATAAGACTGGTTTACTCAATATTTTTTTTCATTAAAGCGATTTTGAGTTCTTCTTGAATACTTGAGTTAGTGGCAATAATATTCCTCTTAATTGAAGTTGGAGTCCCAGGTTCCATAAAATCAATAAATCCTCCTGCTTCTTTTAAAATTACTATCCCTGCCGCTATATCCCAGTAATTTAATTCCCACTCCCAATAGGCATCAAATCTTCCTGCCGCGACATAGCTAAGACCTAGAGCTGCACTGCCAAATTTTCTAACAGGAGCGTCTACTAAATTAGAAACTTTAATATATTCTTGAAAAATATCATTTTTTTTTGGACTGTTAAATTTAGGACCGCCAGTCACTAAAATAGAATTTTTTAATTTATTTTTTTTTGAAACTCTTATTCTAGAATTATTAAAGAAAGCACCCAATCCTTTTTCAGCAAAAAATGTTTCATTTTTAATTGGGTCAAATATTAAACCACAAACTATTTCACCTTTTTCTTCATATCCGATTGAAATAGCAAAATGAGGAATTCCATTTAAGAAATTAAGCGTTCCATCTATAGGGTCAATAATCCATCTATGATCTTTATTTTTCTTATTAATTTCACCAATCTCCTCACTTAATATCCCATAATCCGGATGAGCTTTTAATAACTCTTCTATAATTATTTTTTCTGTTCTTCTGTCAGCAGCTGTAACAAAATCACCAGGCCCTTTAGTTGAAACTTGAAGTTTTTCAATTTCACCAAAATCTCTAATTAATGATTTTGATGCCTTCATACAGGCATTATAAATCACATTCATACGAGGTGAATTCAGTCTCATTAATTGACCTTTTTTACGTACTCTAGTGTTCTTGTATCAAGTATTATTTTGTCTCCAGATTCGATAAAAGGTGGAACGTTTATTTTAATTCCATTATCTAGTGTAGCGGGTTTATACGAAGATGCTGCGGTCTGACCTTTTATAGCAGCGTCAGTAATATCTATAATGTATTCTACATTATTGGGTAAATTAACTGATAAAGGTTTTTCATCCATAAAAGATATTGTTACTTCTAAATTTTCTTTTAAAAGTTTATATTTTTCATCTGTTAAAGATTTTGGAACTGAAATTTGTTCAAAAGTTTTATTTTCCATAAAATGACAATTCTTATCATCTAAATATAAAAAATTAAATTTTTTTTCTTCTAATTCTGTTTTTTCAATGGTTTCACTTGAACGAAATCTTTCATTCAACTTAGTTCCTTTGGTAATACTTTTAAGTTCAACTTGATTAAAAGCCCCACCTTTGCCAGGTTTGACATGTTGTGCTTTTAAAACATTCCAATAATCATTTTTATATTCAATGATCATTCCAGGTTTAACTTCTATTGCGGTAATTTTCATTTATTTAAATTTTTTAATTGCAATCTCTGGTTTTAAAAAAGGGTTATTCCAAATAAAACTTGATATTGCAATGTAATTCGCTCCAGCTTTAATTAATTTTTTGTAATTTTTATCAGTAATTCCACCTATTACAACAATTGGTTTTTTTATATTTTTTTTAGCCCAAATTAATATTTTTAAATCTGCCTTTTTTGCATTTGGTTTAAGTTTTGATTTATAAAAAGATCCAAACACAAGATAGTCTGCTTTATTTTTAGAGGCTATTACCGCCAGTTCTTTTGAGTTGTGACAAGTGACCCCAATAATTTGATTTTTAATATCTTTTCTTGCTAATTCTATCGAACCATCGAGTTGACCTATATGACACCCATCCGCATTAACTTTTTTTGTTATTTTAGGACTATCATTAATTATAAATTTTACTTTATGCTTCTGCGTTATAATTTTTATTTTTTTTGCAATTTTAATAATTTGATTTTTAGATTTATCTTTTAATCTTAACTGAAAAAATCCAACTTTTCTTGATGATAGAACTTTATTTAGCTCAGCATAAAAATTAGGATAGATTTTATTAGGTGATATTAAATATACTAAGCGCTTCAAATTTCTAAAGTTTGAGACCATTCACCTTTAGAAGCTAGGCCATTCATTTTTGCCCTATGATTAAAAACATCGTGAATTGCTTTTGTATTGGTCATTTCTTTTGACCATGTTTTTAGAGCACTTTGTTGCAAAGCTCTTCCATATGAGAAGGTGATAAGAAAATTTGTGTCATTTATTTTATTGATTTCATCTAAATTTTTTGTTGCTTCCTGTTCAGATTGACCACCAGATAAAAAAGCTATTCCCGGTACTTCACTTGGAACATTTTTTTTCAAACAATCCAATGTTTTTTTAGCTATTTCTTCCGAGGTTATCTTTTTAGAATTTTTAGAGCCTGGCACAACCATATTTGGTTTTAAAACAGTGCCCTTTAAAGATACTTTTTGAACAGCTAGTTCATTATAACATTCATTTAGAACATCAGTGGTTACTTTATAGCATGCATCAATGTTATGATCACCATCCATTAAAACTTCAGGTTCAATAATTGGCACCATGTTTGCTTCTTGAACCAGCGCAGCATATCTAGCTAATGCATGCGCATTTGATTTTATACTTTGAACTGATGGATATTTTTTTCCAATATTGTAAATAGCTCTCCATTTTGTAAATCTAGCACCAAGTTTGTAGTACTCATTTAACCTTTCTCTTAATCCATCCAGACCTTCAGTAATTGTTTCTTCAGGAGACCCAGCTAGCTTTTTTGCTCCTTTATCAACCTTGATTCCAACAACAGAATTATTTTTTTCCAACAGTACAGGAATAGAAATACCAGTACTTGTTTTTTGCCTAATTGTTTCATCAAATAAAATAACTCCTCCAATATAATTTTTCACGACACCCGAAGTAAAAAGCGTTTCCCTGAAATGTAATCTATTTTTTTCTGTGCATTCAACACCAACACCTGTTAATCGTTTGTTCATCGTGCCAGTACTTTCATCTGCGGCCAGTATGCCTTTACCTTTGGCACACATTTTTTTTGATATTTCTTCTAAAGTCATTGCTGAATATTTATTTTAAAACGCTAAGACCAGGCAAGTCTTTTCCCTCAAGATATTCTAAAAATGCACCACCTGCTGTTGATAAGTGAGTGAAAGATAAGTTAAGACTACTTTTGTTTATTGCGGAAACTGTGTCACCACCACCAAGAACTGATATTAGAGATTTTTTGGCGGTATTTTCAGAAACCTTTTGAGCTATAGAGTTAGTGCCTGTTGCAAAATTTTTGTTTTCAAAATAGCCAGCAGGGCCATTCCACATAACTGTATTTGAACTATCTATAATGTCTTCAATAATTTTTACAGTTTTAGGTCCGATATCTAAAATTATATCATCTTTTTCGATAGATTTTGCGTCTTTTGAAACAGCGTTTCCATCAAAATTTTTCGAAACTAAACAATCTTCAGGAATTATTATTTTGCATTTGTATTTTTTAGCTTCAGCTAAAATTTTTTTAATTATATCATTAGAATTTTCTTCTTTTAAAGATTTTCCTATTTCATAATTATTATAATCTAAAAAATTATTAGCCATTGCTCCTACTATAACAATATTACTTGCACATTTAATTAGATTAAAAATAACATTAATTTTAGTTGAGATTTTTGATCCACCAATAATACAAGTAACCGGATTTTTTTTATTTTTAACAACTAAATCGATTGCTGTTATTTCTTGCTGCAAAAGGGGTCCTGCATAAATTTCCTTTATAAACTTTGTAATCTTATGAATGGATGCCTGCTTTCTGTGAGAGCATGAAAAGGCATCATTTATGTATATGTCACCAAGCTCTCCAAGCTTTTTTGAAAAATTTTCATCATTTTCAGTTTCTTCTTTAAAGAATCTTATATTTTCTATTAAAAGAATCTCGCCTTCTTTTAAGTATGAGCTCTTTGTTTTAATTTCATCATCAATCTTACCTGTATAGAAATACATATTAGTGTTTAGTTGTTCTTTTAAATATTTGTAAACTGGTAACAAAGACAAATTGCTATCTTTTGTATCTTTTGGTCTACCTAAATGAGTAATTAAAATAATTTTTGATTTTTTTTTTATTAAGTCTTTTAAAAAAGGCAAAGCTAATAAAATTCTAGTAGAATCTTGAATTTTTTTATCTTTTAAAGGGACGTTTAAATCTAATCTTAGAATTATTCTTTTACCTTCAACGTTCAAGTCCTGAGGAAAATATTTTATTCCTGACATAGTAGTTTTAAAAACTATTGTTTAATTATTTTGTTAGCAAGTTCAACTACCTTAGCACTAGTAAGGTTAAAATGGCTATAAACTTCTTTATAAGGCGCACTTTCACCAAAAGTTTTGATGCCCATATTATTTTTGGAATACTTTTCCCAGCTGTATATACTGCTAGCTTCAATAGTAATTGTTGGAATATCTTTATCGATGATTTCATCTTTAAAACTATTGCTTTGTTGATCAAATAACTCTTGGCATGGCATTGAAACAACTTTTGAATCAATATTAATTTCTTTTAATTTTTTTTGCGCCTCTAGAGCAATCTCAACTTCAGAGCCAGAAGAAACTAAAGTAATCATATTATTTTGTGAAGTGACATTAACTACGTAAGCGCCAAGCTCACATTTATTTTCTTTCGTTAAGGAAGGATTTATATATGGCAATTTTTGCCGCGATAGTGCAATAGCACTAGGAGTATTTTTGCTTTTCAGTGCTATTTCCCAGCATTCTAAAGTTTCATTTATATCCGCAGGACGAAAAACATTTAAGTTTGGAATGGCTCTTAATCCAGCAAGTTGTTCAATCGGTTGATGTGTGGGTCCATCTTCCCCTAAACCAATCGAGTCATGTGAGAATATATAAATTACTTTTAAACCCATTAATGCAGATAATCTTATAGAAGGTTTGCAGTAGTCAGAAAAAATTAAGAAAGTTCCGCCATAAGGTATTAAACCACCATATAAAGCTAAGCCATTCATTGCCGCCGCCATGCCGTGCTCTCTAATTCCATAGTGGATATAGTTTCCATTAAAATCTTTAGAAGAAATTACTTTTGAATTTTTAGTTTTAGTATTATTTGAGCCACTTAAATCAGCAGAACCACCAATTAATTCTGGAAGTAATTTTGAAACTACTTCAATAGCCATAGACGAACATTCTCTAGTTGCTTTACTTGGCTTTTCTTTAAAGTGTTTTTCTTTTTCAGAATAAATTAATTTATCTAAATTTTTTAAATTATTATTATTTAAAGTTTCTTCTAACTCTCTTTTAATTTTTGAATTTTTTTTATTTAAAGAATCAGACCATTGTTTCTCTAATGTATTTCCTTTTTTACCTATAGCATACCAAGATTCCAAAATATCTTTTTCTAATTCAAAAGGAACGGAATTCCATTTTAACTTCTTTCTTACAAGTGCTATTTCTTCATCGCCTAATGGAGATCCGTGTGAAGAAGCTTTTCCAGATTTATTAGGGGAGCCAAAACCAATTATTGTTTTACAAGAAATAATATTAGGCTTATTAGATCTAGAAGCTTTTTTAATGGAATTAGAAATTTGTTTATGGTTGTGACCATTAACTTCTATGAAATTCCATCCATAAGATTCAAATCTTTTTTTATAATTATCCGAAACACTTAGAGATGTTGAACCATCAATAGAAATTTTATTATTATCAAAAAATACTATTAAATTTTTCAATTTTAAATGACCGGCTAAGCTCATGGCTTCATGGCTTATACCTTCCATTAAATCTCCGTCGCTAGCGATTACGTAGGTTTTATGGTTGATGACGCTTGAGCTAAATTTTTTTCTAAATATTTCTTCAC
>Ga0114996_10009982_pt1 | contig 10337 bp, 11 predicted proteins | sample ArcticOcean_MG_C_4_FD_87039 | JGI IMG/M metagenome (GOLD analysis project Ga0114996, IMG submission 87039) | Marine microbial communities from western Arctic Ocean - ArcticOcean_MG_CB4_134 | ecosystem: Environmental > Aquatic > Marine > Oceanic | place: Arctic Ocean: Canada Basin | collected...
CGGATCGGCACCACGTCGATGCTCACGCCGTCGTCAACTAGTTGCCGGGCCTCGTTTAGCGCATCGCCCAGATTCTCATTCCCATCGGTCACGATCACGACCCGTTTCGCTCCGTCGGCGGGGAACGAAGCCCTGGCAAGCCGCATTGCCGCGGCCAGATTCGTGTATTGGCGATTAATCGGGCTTTCGACTGCGGGTGCCAGAAACAGCTCGTCGTCGTGCGGCGGGCTTTCCATGTGAGCGCCCCGACCGAAATAGATTGCCCCGGCGCGATCCCGCTCGCGACGGTCAAAGTCACGGAGTGAATTGGCGGCCTCGCGCACGTAGCCGACCATTCGTTGGCGATGACTCTCGGGAATGCTCAGCGACTGATCGACCAGAAACATCACGGTCAGCCGATCGCTACGGCGGACTTTGTGGATATCGGCCAGCGCAAAGATGATTAGCATCATCACCGCGGTTCGTAAAATCAGCGCCACGGGACGCCGCACCGTCCCCAACCCGGCGAGTCCTCGATAGCTAAGCACCCACACCACCGGCACGATGACCAGCAACAACAAGTACCACGGCGATTGGAAGTCGATAGGCAAAGGATTTTGGATTGCTGATTTATGATTTACTTCTGTTTCGCGGCTGCGTCCACGCAGCACTACTGCCAGTTGATGCCGTTACATCCTGACCCTTTGCACCCGATGATTATTCGAATCGATCACGTGTAACCTCCCCTGTGTATCGAGGGCCAATGCCCAGGGGTTGTGTAACTGTCCTTCCCCACGACCGTTGACAGCCCAACAGCCGAGCGATTTGCCGTCGAGGGTCATTTTTTGCACGCGATGATTCCCATACTCGACGACGTACACGTGACCCTGTCCATCGAGCGCCAGATCGTAGGGATAGTATAGCTGTCCCGGCTCACTGCCCTGTACGCCCCAATGTTTCAGCAGCTTTCCGTTGGTGTCGAACACTTGGATGCGATGATTGCAGGCATCGGCGACCCAGATCTGATCTTCTGAATCAATCACCATGTTTTGCGGACGCACAAACTGTCCCGGCTCGCTACCATGTCCACCCCACTCCAGCAGAAACGTTCCGTTGGGCGAGAACTTTTGGATCCGGTCGAACTGGCCATACTCCGCGATATAGACGTTTCCCGCCGAGTCCTGTACCGCATCGGTCACGAAACCGAACTCACCCGGCCGATTGCCAGCGGTACCGCCGATGCTGCGATCGGCAAGTAACTCCCCCTCGGGCGTATAGACCAGGACCTGATAATAGTGTGTGTCCGCAACCAGCAGATTGCCGTCACGGTCGAACGAAAGCCCCGAGGGCCGGCCGTTCTCGTGGGTCGGTGTTTTCCAGCTTCGCAGAAAATTGCCATCGGCGTCGAAAACTTGAATCCGAGCCGTCATGTCAACAATGTAAAGTCGATCGTCGGCGTCGACCGCAACGGCCCGCGGTTTTTGAAATCGACCGTCGGTCACCCCACGAGACCCCCAGACCACCTCGACGTGACCGTCGACGCCACCCGTGTCAGTGCAGCCGGAAATGTGAACCACCAGACATGCGATGCACAGCGCTAGCCATCTAGGCATCCGAGTTGGCTTGATTCGTTTCAAGACGTCACTTTCTTGGGCGTTGCATGCGGTGGTGAGTATTCTACTCGTTCGCGCCTTGGGCTGTTATTCTACGGCATCCTAAACCGGATGTTTCTACCGATACCAAAGATAGAGGAAGATAGGCAGACTGGTAAACTCCGCTTCGCAAAGAGTTCTACGCCTCTTTGGGCGAAGTTGTTTCACGCGGGGAGAGGTCGCGCTTCCCGCATCAAGTTCTACTAGCGCGTTATTACCGCAGAAAACGCCTTGATATCACGGCACGTCTACCAACCGCACGATCTTCGGTCACTTGACCACCGTCCGTAACATCAGGTAGATTAAGGACTTGTGTTCACTAGGCGGGCGTTGCCTTTTCGGTCGTTGGTCGGCGTGTGGCCCTGCGGTCGCTCGTCCAAAACTAGGCTCCAACGATTTGTTGCCATGCCTCCCAATGTCATTGATCTGCAAAAAGCGGATGATTCTCGCGACGTGGTTCACCGCGCCGTGCAGGAATTGGCCGAGGGACGGTTGGTCGCCTTTCCGACCGAAACGGTCTATGGGCTCGCCGCCAGCGGATTGAACGAGGCTGCCGTTCGGCGGTTAAGAGAGGTCAAGCAGCGCGGCGCTGATCACCCGATGGCCTTGGCGGTTCGCAGCGCAGAAGAAGCTTGGGACTATGTCCCGCAGATGAGTCAGCTCGCTTGCCGGTTGGCGCGGCGATGTTGGCCGGGTCCGGTGACCTTGGTCGTTGACGATGATCATCCGGACAGCCTAATCCAGCAGTTGCCGGCCGTAACCCGAGAGGCGGTCTCGCCGAGTGGGACAATCGGATTGAGGGCGCCGGCGCACGAATCGATTCAGGAAGTGTTGAAAATGTTGGCCGGCCCCTTGGTGCTTACCAGCGCCAATCGTGGGGGCGGGCCAGAGAGCGTTAGCGCGGAACAAGTAGTCGAGGCGCTAGGGGACGATGTCGCGTTGGTGCTGGACGACGGGAAGTGCAGATTCGGCGCTCCCTCGTCGGTGGTTCGCGTTCAGGGAAACGAATACGAGATGCTCCGCACGGGCGTGGTCCCACCGGAGACAGTGAGGCGACTGGCCAGCATGATGGTACTTTTGGTTTGCACCGGAAACACTTGCCGCAGCCCGATGGCAGAGATTCTCTTCAAACAGAAAGTGGCTGCTCGGCTGAAGTGTCAATTGGAGGAAGTGGATCAACATGGCATGATCGTGATGTCGGCCGGCATCGCCGCGATGGCGGGCGGACGCCCGAGCGCCGAAGCGGTCAACGTAATGAACAAGGTGGGTTTGGATCTTTCGCAACACGAAAGTCAGCCATTGACACAGCAGTTGGTCGAGCATGCGGATCATATATTTACGATGACTCGATCGCATCGCGACGCGATCGTGGCCCAATGGCCCAGCGCCGCATCGCGAACCCGACTGGTGTGTAGCAACGAACAAGACGTGAGTGATCCGATCGGCGGCACGGAGGCGGTCTACGAGCAGTGCTCGCAGCAGTTGGACAAAGAACTTGACAATCGGCTCAATGAGTTAGAGATTTAAGGCAGCGCAGAGAACCTATTTAACGCATCGTCCCTGAGCGGGTGATCGAGGAGATCATAGAACGATGAAGATTGCCGTCGGAAGCGACCATCGTGGCGTCCATGTCAAGGAGAAAATCATCCAGTTGGTTGGCAACTTCGGGCACGAGGTGAGCGACGCCGGAACCACGGCCGAGGATGCCGTCGATTATCCTGACGTGGCGTCCGACGTGGCCCGACGGGTCAGCGCGGGCGAAGTCGATCGGGGAATCTTGATCTGTGGGACGGGCATTGGCATGTGCATCGCCGCGAACAAATTCACCGGCGTTCGGGCCGCGCCGTGTCACGATGACCTGACGGCCGAGATGAGTCGCCGCCACAACGACCTGAACGTGCTTTGTCTGTCGGCTGACATGTTGGGCGAGCGTCTAATCGACCACATGGTCGAAATCTGGCTCAACACCGAGTTCGAAGGCGGTCGCCACGCCCGCCGCGTCGAGAAGATCACCCAACTCGAGCAGACCGCCGAATAGCGAATATCGGGAATCAACGTTTCTCGGTAATGTCGTGATCGGTGATCGCGTGAGCGATTCGTCCCCCTGCGATGGCACCTGGATATAATAGGGGATCACAGCGATCTACAGTTCGCTCCTCCCCACGGGACCGCCAGCGCCTCATGTCACCCAAATACGACACCACGTCCCTAACCTTGCTCGGTCGCGTTCGACTTCAGGAGCCCGAGGCATGGGATCGGCTGGTTGAACTCTACGCGCCGCTCGTGCGGTATTGGTGCCAGCGTAGCGACTTGGGGCCCGAGGACACGGCCGACCTGTTTCAAGAGGTCTTTCGGGCCGTATCCCAAAACATCGAAGGCTTCGAGCGCGATGCTTCTGGGGGGACGTTTCGTGGCTGGCTGCGGACGATCACCGCAAACAAGATTCGCGATCACTTTCGCCGACAAGCGGGCAAGGCCGCAGCCCAAGGCGGAACCGATGCTCAGATGCACTTGCAGGCAGTGGTCGACCCGCTGGCCGAATCAGATGGCGAGGAGGACGCGGCGGAACAGAATCTAGTTCATGAGTCGTTGCACAAGGCGCTTGGCTGGATCAAAGATGACTTCGAGGAAAAAACCTGGACCGCCTTCTGGCAGTGCCAGGTCGAGGAGCAACCGACCGACATAATCGCCCAATCGCTCGGCATGACCCCGGCAGCGGTTCGCAAGGCGAAATATCGTGTTTTGCGACGACTGCGGGAGGAACTAGAGGGGCTAATCGAGGGCGAACAGTTCAATTAGGGTTTTTTTGAGGGACGCGGCCGCGTTCATGTTCGTAGCGGCCCGTTAGTCACATTCTTAGCAATCCGATGTCCACGCCCAACTGTCCCCAACCCGAACGGCTCAGCGAATACGTCGCCGGTGCGCTTGATCTGGGGCCACACGAAGCGGTCGAACAACACGTCGACACCTGCCAGGTCTGCCAGGCAACCGTTGCGGAATTGGATGATTCGGTTGACACGCTGTTTACCGGTCTCGCGAGTCATCGCCCAGCGACCGCCGAGCAGGATGACCCGCAACTCGAAGCACTAATGCGTCGAGCGAAGGCGCTCAGCGAGCCCAGCACCACGACAAAATCCGCCGCCGTATTGCCCGAGGGCACCGTGTTGGGCAATTATGTTCTGGCGGAGTTGATCGGTGGCGGCGGCATGGGACAGGTCTATCGGGCCAAACACGTCCACATGAAACGTGACGTAGCGATCAAGGTACTCGCACCGCATCTCGTCGGGTCGCCCGAGGCACAACGGCGCTTTCAGCGCGAAGTCGAGATGGCCGCTCGGCTCCAACATCCGCATGTTGTTGCGGCGTACGACGCGGACACCGCCGAGGGAAAATTCTTTCTGGCGATGGAGTATGTGCCGGGCGATAACCTCGACGAGATCGTCAGGCGTGATGGGCCGCTGTCGGTTGATGTGGCATTGGGTTACCTGCGGCAGGCCGCCGAGGGCTTGCAATATGCCCATGACGTCGGCATTGTGCATCGCGATATCAAGCCGGCCAATCTGCTTGTCGACGCCGCCGACCAACTCAAGGTGCTCGACCTGGGGCTGGCCCGCTCGCCGCTGGAACAGAACGACGCGGCTAGCGCCCACCTAACAGCAACCGGGGTGATGATGGGCACCGCGGCGTATCTGTCGCCGGAACAGGCCGAAAATCCCCGTGCGGCCGACTATCGGGCCGACATTTATAGTCTTGGCTGCACGCTGTACTTTCTGCTGACCGGTCGGCCCGTACACGAGGGCAAGACAACGATGGAGATCGTGTTTGCCCATCGCGAACGGCCGCTTCCTTCGTTGCTCGAAGTGCGACCGGAGAGACCCGCCTGGGTTGATCGATTGTTTCAGCGAATGGCAGCCAAACGGCGCGAGGATCGTTTTGATTCGCTACGGGCGGTGATCGAAGCGATCGACGCTCAAACCGTGACGGCGGACCCTAAGAAATCGACTTGGTCACGACGTACGATTGTGTCCGCAGCGGCGGCGTCAATCGCAACGATGCTGTTGATCACGGTATTGGTCAGCGGAGGATTCGATCTTAGCCGCACGGCGAAGAAAACCGACGACAAGCCGACTGGATCGCCCGTCGTGTCACGAACTCCGACGATCGCGATGGTCCGCGTCGAGCCCGGATCGTTCCTCATGGGAGCGCAGAGCGACAATCGCTTCGCCACGCCCGATGAAAAACCGCAGCACAAGGTCACGATCACCAAGGCATTCGAGCTAGGCAAATTTGAAGTCACGTCGGCCGAGTGGGTCGAGGTGATGAACTATCGACCAAATCTTCCGCCTCTCAAGAAGGGGAGTCCACAAAAGGCCGATCGCCGACCAGTCACCGGTGTCAGTTGGCTAGAGTCTGTCACGTTCTGCAATCAGCTCAGCGAGCGGCACGGGATCGAGCCGTTTTACGAGATCGATGGTCGCACCGTGACGATTCGTGGTGGCACCGGGTATCGATTGCCAACCGAGGCCGAATGGGAATTCGCCGCCCGAGCCGGCACGACGACCCGCTGGCATTTTGGTGACGATCGCAAGTCACTCGACCGATTCGGCTGGTTCGCCAGCAACGCACTCGGCAAACTCCAACAGGTCGGCCAGTTGGAGGCAAACCCTTGGGGGCTGCACGATATGCACGGAAACGCCCCTGAGTGGTGCTGGGATCGTTTCGACCCGGCGTACTACCAGCGTGCCGAGGCGATCAATCCGTCAGGCTCGACCAAGGGCACCGCTCGGGTCTTTCGCGGAGGTTCGGTCAATGATCGGGCCGACGGGACCTCGGTAACCCGACGCAGTCCGCTAAAGATGAGCTATGGCGGCTTTACCAACCCAATCGGGTTGCGAGTGGCGCGAAGCATCGCGCAGTAGCACGCGCGTGCGGGGCACCCTATTTAGCCGTCGGGCCTGCCCGACAGTGTTCTCTGTGCTGGCGATTTCCCCAAATACCGGCGGGCAGGCCCGCCGGCTAAATGAGTGATTTTTTCGTGGCAGACATTTTCGTGGGACGCCCCTTCGTTCTAGTAGGCAGAGCATCACGACGCGTGTCGTGTGCCAACGCTGATTCGTTCTAGTTCGAAGGAGCCTGACCATGAAGACCCTGCTTACCGCTACCGCCGCTGTTGTCCTGCTGAGTGTTTCCGCCAATTCGGCCCTGGCCTGTTATGGCTACGGCATCGCCGACACGACCGTATTGGTCGCAGTCGGCGACGACGCGGCCAAGGCGTCCGTCGCCTATGGCACGCTGTTGCGTCAAGGAAAGAACGGCTTGCGACGTGCCCAACGTACCCGGCGTTCGTTGCAGTTCGAGATCCGCATCGCGACCCACTCTCGCAATCACTATCTGAATCGTGATATGTCGAAGCTAAGCATCAAAGACCAACTCAATGTGCTCAAGCAGATCACGAACTCGCAACGCCAATTGGTGCGCCTCCAGGCCCGACTGGTCAAGACCGAGAAACTGATCAAACAACTAACGGCCAGCCTGGAACCGAACAGCCGCCTCGCCACCAAGTAATCACGTTAACAGCCCCTTCTCGGAGAAAACCGATGAATCGCAAGACTTCCCTCCTCGTGCCTGTTTCGGCTCTGCTGCTGATCGCCTTTGGGCTAGTCACGCATAACGACGCCGAGGCGGCCAAGAGAAAGAACGCGGTCAAGCAACTGATGCTCGCCGCCCATAAACCGCCGAAGGGATCTCCCAAGGGGACTCTGTCGCCTCTGGAGATCGTCCAGGACGAAATCAAGTCCATCAAGCCGGACTGGAAATTGGTTGCCATGAACACCAAACCGCTGGCCGAATTGGCCGAGGCGATCAAGGACAAGCGGTTCGGCTATCGCGGACCGCCGAAACCGTATGTCGAAGGCGTTGCTCTGCTGCAAATTGCCGCCAGGAGCTACGATCACGATAAGGGTCGCCAAGCGATCGCCAGCATCAACCGGTCATGTGCCAATTGCCATCGGCCGGGGGCAAAATAGGGAGATGCACTCGCCTGGAATAACCACGGGAATCACGCCGGTGTCTGAACCGACGAGGTTCCCGTGGCGTTGTTATGTCACCGTCCAACCATGCTGCAATCGAGTAGCCAGTGATCCGGCTGCCGGCTATAATGAGGCCATGATCCGCGCCTATCAAGAAATCGTCGATTTCATCGCTGCCGGTACGACTCCGGTTGCTGTGGCGAGCTTTGAAGCATCGCCACAGACAAAGGACCGCGTCGCTGACTTGGTTCATAAAGAAAAGACCAGCGAGCTAACGACCGATGAGTCCTCGGAACTCGACCATTTCATGAAGCTCGAACACCTGATGCGCCTCGCTAAGGCTCAAGCCCGCGCTAACTGTGCGCAATGACCAGCTACGTCAGCGCTCACTTGCGTCGGAAAATCGAATCGAGGGCAAACAATCTATGCGAGTATTGTCTGATCCACGAAGACGATACGTTTTTAGGGTGTCAGGTCGATCACATCATTGCCGAAAAGCACGGCGGCACGACCGAGTCGAGCAATCTTAGCTATGCCTGCACGTTCTGCAATCAGGCGAAGGGCTCGGACGTTGGGTCGGTTGTGGGAGGCAGCGACGAGTTCACGCGATTTTTCAATCCGCGTGCTGATTCCTGGATCGACCACTTCGTCCTCGAGAGCGTTCTCATTCAAGCCCTCACTCCGGTCGGAGAAGCGACGGCAAATATTCTAGGCTTCAACAAGGAGGAACGTATTCTTGAGAGAGCGATCCTAAGCAGTGTCGGACGATACCCGTCGGCGCAAGCGCTCGCACACATCTCTCCGTACGACCAATAATTCACTAGTTCTTACCCGCCTCAAACCGCTGACATACAGGATTCCCCTATGGCCGATCTCTCTCGACGACGACTAATACAGACCGGCCTGTGGGGCTTGGCTGCTGCCGGTGCCACGCCGCTGATCCTGCGATCCGACGCCGCGCCGACCGATGCGACCGAGGACACGCACGACTATCAGAAGTTTCTTAGCGACAAGGGCATCCCACAGGTCCAACCGGCTGGCAAGTGGGAACCGACCGGCGATGACATCTTGGGGCCGTACTATCTCAAGAGCGCGCCGTTCCGCGGAAAAGTCACGCCGCCGCTCGAACCGGGCGAACTGTTGGTCATGCGAGGCCGGATCTGGGGCATCGACACCAAGCGGCCAATCACCAACGCGGTGCTCGACATTTGGCAGGCCAATGCCAAGGGCAGCTATGACCTGACTGATCCTCGTAAGCCGCCGAAACGCAGCGGATTTCGCAACCGCATCCGGCTAGTCACCGACGAGACGGGCTACTACGAGTACGAAACCATCCGCCCCGGCTCGTATCGCATCGGCGGCGGCCCGAAGGATTTTCGGCCGGCCCACATCCACTACATGGTCCAGGCCCCCGGCTATGCGAAGCTGATCACGCAGCTTTACTTCAAAGGCGACCGGTTCAACAAGACCGACCGCTGGGCTAGCAAGTCGAATTTGATCATCGATCCCGAGAAGGTACGCAACGCGAACGGCGCGTATCAGTCCGGCGTGTTCGATATTGTGTTGGGGAAAAAGTAGGTTCGGGGAATCGTTGCCCCACGGGCGTTTTCGCACTAGAATAGTAGTATGAGGTTTCCGTATCCCGCTTCAAGGATCGCCCAGAACATGCGACAGGTAGTCATTTACGCGGACGCAGACGACGGTGGTTGGGTCGCCGAGGTGCCGAGTCTGCCGGGATGTATCAGCCAGGGCGACACGCGAGAAGAGGTCCTGCGCAACGTCCGCGAAGCGATCGACACTTGGGTCGATGGCGCCAAGCACGTCGGGATAGACGTTCCCGACGAGACGTTTGACGTACAAGTCTGCGTCGTCTGAGAAATATCACGGATTTGTCTTTCTCTGGGCAGGGTGGTAGGTTTGTCGCGTGCACCTAGTTTTTTCATCCATGCCGAGTGCGCCGAAAGTGGTATCAATGTCAAACGCGACCGAACGGAGGTGACCCGTGAGCACTTCGTTGCCCGTTCTTTCTGGGCGTCAGGTAGCTGCCGCGCATAGGAGGTGACGCCCTACGCGACATTTTCACTCGGCAAAGTCAATTCTATCTCACCTCATCAGTAGGGCCAAGGATTCTATAGATCCTCAGTGGATATAGAATCTCTTCTTGGGGAGAGTGCCGCGTGGACGCGGCCGCGAAACCAGGGAAGTGGGCACCCGTTTTAGAAATCTGCAATCATCAATCATCAATCCAAAATCGCCCCGATTCCCCCTCACCAACCGTGCTATCACGCCGACCGGGGTCCGTGGTACAATGCGACAAATCAAGGCGGAACTCCGCACCCTTTCGCACGAAGCGATCGCACGCTTTAGAAGGAAAAACCCCATGACCAAGCACATTTTTGTGACCGGCGGCGTTGTCAGCTCGCTAGGAAAAGGACTTACCAGCGCGTCGGTGGGAATGTTGCTCGAACAGCGGGGGCTGCGGGTGCGGATGCAGAAGCTCGATCCCTATATCAATGTCGATCCCGGCACGATGAGCCCGTATCAACACGGCGAGGTCTATGTGCTGGACGATGGCAGCGAGACCGATCTTGATTTGGGCCATTACGAGCGATTCACTAGCGGACCGCTCACGCGAGACGCCAACTATACGACCGGCCAGATCTATCAGTCGGTGATC
>Ga0114996_10009983_pt1 | contig 10337 bp, 9 predicted proteins | sample ArcticOcean_MG_C_4_FD_87039 | JGI IMG/M metagenome (GOLD analysis project Ga0114996, IMG submission 87039) | Marine microbial communities from western Arctic Ocean - ArcticOcean_MG_CB4_134 | ecosystem: Environmental > Aquatic > Marine > Oceanic | place: Arctic Ocean: Canada Basin | collected...
CGCTCAGTTGTAATTCGCGGATCGTCTTCGGCCACGGTTTGGGCATTGGCAAAATTGCAGTCCAGCACTGGAAGCAATGCTGCCGCTGCACCGGCGCTCCCAACGATACGCGCGGCTCCCGCCAGGAATTTTCTGCGGTCGGCATGGTCGTGAACGTAATCGTGGTGGAGATCTATAATTCTCTGGTCCATCGGGTGGGCTCCCTAAATGCGGTTGTCTAAATGCTGCTGCTTTGGCGCTTATAGCAAATAGTCGGGCAGGATTGACCAGGGTGTTTGGCCTAAAACGAAGACTCACGCCGTGTTGAGTGGGGCGGTGCCAATATCTCGTGCCGAAGGGATGTTTTGCCCTTTGCCGCCATCGGGGCTTTGTCGGAGCTCCGATAGGCTGTAGTTTGAGCCCATAAACAAAAGCGGCAGGAGGCGGCCATGTTGGCTCCAAGAACAATTCAAAATTCCGGCGACAGAAGCGTTCGCGAGCTTATTGAGGCCGTGGAGGCCGCATCCGAAAAGCCAATCTTTGCCAAGGATCTGGCCCGCAGGGGCTTTCTAAAGATTACCGGTTTGGCAGGTGCGGGGCTTGTTCTTGCCTTCTCTACCTTGCCGCGTGGTGCCAGCGCACAGGGCGCGGGCGGCGAGAATATTTTCAACGCCTTTATTAGAATTGCGCCGGATGGTGAGATTCTAATCTACTCCAAAGCTCCGGAAATCGGTCAGGGAATCAAAACCGTTTTCCCGATGATCATCACGGAAGAATTGGACGGTGACTGGTCCGATGTTCGTGTCGAACAAGCGCCGATCAATCCTGAAGTCTATGGGCGGCAGACGGCCGGCGGCTCCAATTCGATTGTGCAGGGCTGGACGCAACACCGCCAAGCCGGCGCTACCGCACGGGCGATGCTGACCAGCGTCGCCGCGCAGCGCTTGGGCGTGCCTGAATCCGAACTGACTGCCGAAAACAGTGTTGTCATGCATGCCGCCAGCAATCGCCGTCTTTCCTATGGCGAGCTCGCGGTTGAGGCTGCAATGCTCCCCATGCCTGATCCGGAAACTTTGCGCTTAAAGCCGCGCGCCGATTGGAAACTTTTGGGCACCCGTGTGCCGCGCGTTGACAACCACGCGGTTGTGACCGGCACCGAGACATATGGAATCGATCAGGTTCTGCCGAACATGGTCTATGCCACCTACACGAAATGTCCGGCGGTTGGCGGGCGGGTCGCGTCCGCCAATATCGATGCGCTCAAATCTATGTCGGGTGTCCGCGATGCGTTTATCATTGAGGGCAATGGCAATGAGGCACAACTCATGTCGGGTATTGCCATTGTCGCCAATTCCACTTGGGCGGCGATCAAAGCAAAGCGCGCCATAGATGTAGATTGGGACGAAAGCGACGCCGCCAAAGACAGCTGGTCTGGCGCCATGCAACAAGCCAACGCGCTTGCCGGCACTGAAGGTCCGGAAACGCTTTTTAACATAGGTGATACTGCGGCCGCACTGGGCAGTGCTGCTGAGGTGATGACGGCCTCTTACGATTATCCCTTCGTCTCACACGCGCCGTTGGAGCCGCAAAACTGCACGGCGTGGTTTCACGACGGCATCGCCGAATTTTGGGCTCCTACCCAATCCGGTGACCGTATATTGCCGCAGATGGCCGAATGGTTGGGTCTACCCGTCGACCGCGTGATCATTCATCAGGGTCGCGCTGGCGGTGGTTTTGGACGCCGCCTGCTGAATGATTTCATGTTCGAAGCAATTGAAATTTCCCGACGCGTCGATGCCCCGGTGAAGTTGCAATGGACGCGCGAAGATGATTTCGCACATGATTTTTATCGTGTCGGCGGTTTTCACCATTTCAAGGCTGGGCTCGACGATGCCGGCAAGCTGATCGCATGGGACGACCATTTCATCTCATTTACAAATGATGGTGAGAGCACTGTCGCCGGCGGCGATTTTCGCCATTTTCAACCAGGTCCGTTGCTTGATAATTTTCATGTCACCCAAACTCTATTGCCACTGAAAACGCGTTGCGGCCCGTGGCGTGCGCCGCGCTCTAATGCGATTGCGTTTGCTGAGCAATCTTTCTTGCACGAATTATCGACGCGAGCCGGTCGCGATCATCTTGAGTTTTTGCTTGAGATCATGGGCGAGCCGCGTTGGCTTGAGCCCGGCAATCGCGGGGCGCTCAATACCGGCCGCGCCGCCGGCGTTATTCGCCTTGCCGCCGAACAAGCGGGTTGGGGCCGTGAAATGCCGGAAGGCCGTGCGCTGGGGCTGTCTTTCTATTTTTGTCACAACGGTCATGTTGCGGAAGTCGCCGAAGTGAGCGTCGATGCAACGCGTAATGTGACGGTTCACAAAGTCACCGTTGCTGCCGATATCGGTCCGGTCTTGAATATGAGTGGCGCGGAGACGCAAGGTCAGGGTGCTGTGATGGATGGTCTCTCGACAATGCAGGGATTAGAAGTCACGATTGAAGACGGTCGCGTTCAGCAAGGAAATTTTGACAATTATCCGATCATGCGTATTGCCGGCGCGCCGGAAGTTGATGTGCATTTCATTCAGTCAGATTTTAATCCCACCGGGTTTGGCGAGCCGGCGCTGCCGCCTTTGGCCCCGGCTGTTTGCAACGCGATATTCACCGCCAGCGGGATACGCATTCGCTCGCTTCCATTAACGAAATCAAACTTCACGTTAATAGCGAGTTTGGGGTAGCGAGTTTGGATGGCCGTTCTATATGACTTAGCGGCGGGCGACGGTTCAGCCCACATTGTTGGCGCACGCGTTTGGCGCTTGCGCATAAAAATTTATCTTGCGAGGCGCGCCCGACGCGCTTTACCGAGATCGCCCTGATCGCGGACGGCAAACAAAAAACCGTTCCGGTTTTGGACGACAATGGAACGATCGTCGGTGATTCTTGGGCCATCGCGGAATATTTGGAAGAAACCTATCCTGACGCGCCCTCGCTATTCGGTGGGCCCGCGGGTCGCGCTCTTACTTTGTTCGTTCAGGATTGGGCTATCGCGACGCTTCAGCTTGGGCTCCTCAATCTCATCGTACTTGATATATGGCAAAGCCTTAGCCCCGAGGACAAAGCCTATTTCCGTAGCTCGCGAGAAAAACGCTTGGGGCGCACTTTGGAAGAAGTGCAGGCGGGGCGCGAGGAGCGCTTGCCTAGCTTTCAAAAAAGCCTTCAGCCGCTTCGGATGTTACTGGCCAAACAGGACTGGCGCGGCGGTAATAGCCCGCTTTATGCGGATTATGTAGCGTTTGCACCCTTTCAGTGGGCTTGGATGGTCAACGATCTACCCCTGTTGGAAGGGGGTGACATTGTCGGCGCTTGGTTGGAGCGTTGCCTATATCTTCATGACGGGTTGGGGCGAAAGGCCTTAAATCCCTAAAGCCAGGTTTGACCTAGCCATCGGCCTAAACCCACGCTAAAAACAGCGAATGAGAATAGGTCGCAATAACAATTCAGCTCCTTCGAGGCGCCGCTTTCTGCAGCTAACCGCAGCGACCAGTGCTGCGGCTTTATGTGGAATACGCAGTGTTTCCGCGGCGCCTGAAACCCATATCTGGCAAGGAAGTGCGCTTGGCGCGGACGCGACCATCACGCTGGGCGGCTTGGCGGAGGATGATGCCGAGACGCTTTTCCAAGACTGCCTAAATGAGATATCGCGGCTTGAGGCTCAGTTCAGCCTTTACCGCGAAGACTCGGCGCTCATTCGGCTCAATCGCGATGGGACGCTGGAACGCCCTACAGCCGAATTCATCGAGCTCTTGAATATATCGAGGCGGATATCGGTAGCGACTTCGGGGGCGTTCGATCCCAGCGTGCAACCGCTTTGGCAAGCTTACGCCGCCGGCGGCGGCTCAGCCGATGAACTGGCTGCTGCAAAAATGCTTGTCGATTTCAATAGCGTAACGTGGAACGCCGAGCGTGTTGCCTTCGCGCGTGACGGCATGGCGATGACATTGAACGGGATCGCGCAGGGCTTCATCACCGATCATGTTGCAGATCATTTACGCGGCAAAGGGCTGACCAGCGTGCTCGTCAATCTTGGCGAATATTCTGCCATTGGCGCACATCCAGAATTGCGCCCATGGCAGGTGGGGATCCAGGACCCTTCGAGCGCAAATGGTTTCGTAGCAATTGTCGAGCTTCAAGACCAAGCACTGGCGACATCGGGTGCCTATGGTGGTCTTCTAGGCCCCAACGGTCAGTCCAATCATCTTTTCGATCCGCGAAGCGGACAAAGTGCGAGGCTTTATTCAAGCGTCAGTGTGGTGCATCCCAGCTCGACGATTGCCGATGGCCTATCGACGGCATTTTCTTTTTTAAGCGAAGAAGAAATCCAAACCGCATTGGGTGTGTTTGACGGTGCGCGCGCATTGATCGTGCGCCACGACGGAACATTGGCAAGAATCTAATTTGGGAAAATCGATCGAGCGTCGCCGCTTCTATTCGCCCTGCACTTGGACATCAAAATAGAGCGCAAGCCGAGCTAGGGCTCGAAGCGCATTAACAGACAACGTCGCGCCGGAAATGCCATCGACGCTTGCGGTCAATTCGTTCTCTGCATCCAACCGCAGACCTTTAAACTGGTCGGTGAAGAATGCGTGGCGTACTTCCCAACCATGGCTCTCGCGAAAAATAAGCACGCGTATATCTTCGATCTCGCCTTTGGAAACAATGAGACCGACTGTAATGGGGCGATAGCGGCCGATCTCCTCCAATATCCAAACGCTACGCTCGCCTTCGCTCCAGAAATTAATCTTCTCGACGCCGTAACCATGACGCAAAATGCGCGCCGCCTCGTCACGTGTTTCTTCGCTAATGACAAACGATCTTGCGAGCGGGATATTGCCGTCAAATGTTTCATTCAAGAAATCACGCGGCGTCTGATAAATTTCCTGCGCCGACACACGCGAACTTGTCGCCGCTATAAGACCGGCTAAGACCACAAGTGCAAATATATATTTCCCTGCTGTTTCCAAGGCTCGTTGAGACACCATCAGAATTGGAATCCGATTCCGGCATCGACGCGGTTTGAATCCACCCCGGATTCCGGTCTGTCCATGAGATAATCAAGTTTGAATACGACGTTGGGATGCGGCCAATAGTTCACGCCCACAGCGTGCTGGTCGCGGCCAAGATTGAGTGCGCTCATCCCCGCATTATTGTCCCACCAATTGTACCGATAGAACACGCCCGCTTCCCCTGCCTGACCGCCAATGCGCACGGCCTCGAGCGGGAACCGATAGGATGGCTCAAGATAAAACCCGGTTTGTCTGTCGCGTCCGATCGCGCTCGCACCGACGCCGTCGATCCACCACGACGCGTAAAGGGCGCGCAAGCCGAACCCACCAAAGCGTGCATCGGCATGCGTCGTGAACAAAAAAGCCGGAACCTTGTTTCCTGTAATCGGATCACCGGCGCTCTGTGTAATGTCGAACTCATAATGTCCGCTCGCGGCGAGCTCTAAACCTGGAATACCAGTATATTTAATCCGCCCTGTTAGAGCCGGCGAATTGGCCGCCGCCTCGGCTACTTTTTGACGGCCGCTTCTAACGCGAAAGGCATTGCCGCCTGTCGTCGGGACGCTAAGACCGGAGCTCGCCAAGGCATCATAGCTGATACCTGTGGCGCCCAAATTTCCATTGATGCCGATTCCGGCTTCCCACCAAGTTGAGGGGATAATATTGCTTTCAATCGGATTGCGTTCGACACCGAAAAAAGTTGGCGGCTCGTGTGTCTCATTGATGATGCCGAGGGGAAGAAGTTGCACACCGGCATTGATGCGGTTGCGATCATTGACATCGATCTGAACATAGGCCTGTTCCAACTCAATCTCGCCGGGCTTTCCGTCTCCTGCCAAAGCGTGCTCGACTTCAAGCTCCGAGAAAAAGCGAATGTCGTTGGTAAATTCATGTCCAAGAAATATGACGAAGCGGTGGAAATCGATCTCATCGACATCCCCGCCTTGGTAATGAAGTTCGCCATAGCCGCCGAGCGACGTTCGGTCCCACCATCCGCCGCCAGCGCCGGAAGACACCAAGCCGTCGATCGCCAATAGAGGATCGTTGTTCATGGCGGTCCCGGCTGAAGCGTCGACCGCCGCAAGCTGGGCTTCTACAGCCGCAGCCTGTGCTTGCGATGCCGCCTGCTGAACTTCGGCCACCGTTTCCTCGGTCTCATCCTGGTTTGCCTGAACCATCCCGAGTTCAGCTTTCAGCGCATCGATTTCACCGCGCTGTTCTTGAAGCATCTGGGACTGTTCTTGGATGATGGCCCACATTTCCTCAGGGCTCGGTAGTGGTGTCTGCGCTGATGCTGCACCACAACAAAATGCAGCTATGGCGCCAGCGGCGACACCGCTTAACAACCCAATTGCGCGGTTTGTTCTAGTTTTATTGAACCCCATTTGCCCGCAAACGCATCAATAGTTTCTGAGAATGGTTCTTAATTTCAAATAGCTCTCATGGCAAGAGTTTTTGCGAGTAAAAATCACATGCAGTTACGAAAAAGACCGAGGGGCGTTCGTTTGAGGATGAAACAACGCCTAGTGGCGTTCTCCAAGGGCCTCGTTTTCCACCCTGATGCGCCAAGTAAGAACCCCGGCGTTAAGAACGGAAAAAATTGCCGCCACCCAGATCTCGCCGAAGACGAGCGGCAGCGCCGCGATCTCTCCTGTGACAATCAGATAATTCGGATGGCGCAGGAAGCGGTAGGGCCCATGGCGAATGAGCGATGCACCAGGGACGGTAATGATCCGCGTAGTCCAATAAGGGCCGAGAGTAGCGATCACCCAAATGCGCAAGGCTTGCAAGAGCAAAAACAGCACTAAGGGAATGGCGTGAAGAGGCGGATCGGCCGGCAGTGCCGCAATCAGCGCAAGCAACCAACATACGTGAAGCGCAACAATCAGAGGATAATGTTTGCGCCCAATCTCGACACCACCGCGCGCCAGCAACGCGCGCGTATTGCGCGCCGCATAAATCGTTTCCAGAATTCTTTGCACAACGACAAACGCGATAAGGGCGAGTGCGAAACCCATCAGGCTTCCAATGTCATAAACGCTGCGGTGAAACCTGGCCCCAATGTCGAGAGCAGTGTTCGTCGGTGCTTCTTACGAACACGCATGCGCTCCAAAACGAACAACACGGTGACCGCCGACATGTTTCCATATTGGCGCAAGATTTCTCTGCTGTCGTCGAGCCCGCCCTCTTTACGTCGTAATGCGCGCTCGAGCGCGCTCAAGACTTTTGCGCCGCCCGGATGGCATGCAAAGCCATCAATATCGTCTAGCTTCAAATTGTTGCGCTGAAGAAAATCGAAAAGAACAGTTTCAAACTCCTCTTCGACCAAATCAGGAATGCTTTTCGAGAAGATCGCCTTAAAGCCATCCTCCTCGATGTCCCAGCCCATAATGCCAAGGGAATCCGGCCAAGTGTGCTCTCCGCTGGGCCCCAGACGTGGTCCTTCACCCTCGGTTGAGATGATCGCGCCGGCGGCGCCGTCACCAAAAAGCGCGGTGGCAATAATATTACTTTTCGAAACATCGTCTTTTCGAAAGGTCAGCGCGCAAAGCTCGACGCAAAGAAGAAGAACGCGTGTGCCTGGATTGGCTTTGGCGAGTGCTCCGGCGCGCGCCAGGCCCAAAACACCACCGGCGCAGCCAAAGCCGAATATTGGTAGGCGCGTGATATCACGCCGCAAATTCATGCGCTCGACGATAAGCGCATCAAGGCTTGGGGTTGCAATGCCCGTTGTCGATACCGAAACGATTGCATCGATTTGATCGGGCGCAAGTCCGGCTTCGTTCAGGCAGGCAATGGACACTTTCTCGAGCAAATCGACGGCGTTCTCGACAAAAATGGCGTTGCGGTCTTTCCAGCCATGATCAGCCAAATACCAATCCGGTGGAACGCAGGAAAAGCGTCGCTCGATGCCGGAATTAGCGAAAACCGGAAGCATGCGCTCAATGTCTGTCTTGCCACCAAAAAGCGTGCGCGCGATATCGGCGACAACATTCTGCTCCAGCACATAGCTCGGGACCGCCGTCTTAAGTGCGAGAAGCCGGGGCTCAGGCGCCATTTGGATATAGCTCAATCTTGGAGGGGTGACGGCTCAGCCTATCAGCGGGTATTTGGAATGCCAATTTGCAGCGGCTTTAGAACCCTCAATTGACCCTTGCGGTCTGCCAAGCTAGCTAATCGCCCAGCGCGGAACCAACGGAGGGAAAACATGCCCTGGATTGAAGTGAACGGCACCAGTTTCCATTATAAATTGGAAGGAGCGGAGTCCGGCCCAGTGGTCGTATTGCTGCATGAAATCGGCGGTTCGCTAGATTCTTGGGACGAAATCGTTCCGGGTCTTGGCGAGAAGTTTCGTGTTTTTCGCTATGACCAGCGCGGATTTGGCCTGACCGAAAAATCTCGCACGCAATACAGCCAAGACGATCTTGGCGATGACCTGGACGCACTTATAAAAAAGCTCGGGCTCAAGGCGCCGTTTCATATCGTCTCCCTTGCGGCATCAAGCATGCAGGCGCTGACATTCAACAACCGCCACCCGGAGCAGGTCGGCTCTTTTATCTTCTGCAATCCCGCGCCGGGTGTCGATCCAAGCCGCGCAGCGGGGCTGGAAAACGTTGCTGCGAAAGCTGAAGCCGAAGGCATACGCGGGGTTCTTCCTCTCATGCTCGATAAATCCTATCCGCCGGAGCTTTCGGATCGTGAGACTTACGACAATTATCGCGGCCGTTATGTCGCCAATGATCCTGTTGGTTTCGCCCAGGCTTTTCGTATGATGGCGCGGACCAATCTTCTTTCCTCACTCGAGAAAATTGCGGCGCCGACAATGGTGATCGCGGGAAATCAGGATTTTATTCGTGCGGTTTCCGTTACCGAAGGGATTGCAGGGAAAATTCCAGGAGCACGTTTCGAGCAGATCGATGCTGGCCACTTCATGCCGACGACCTCTCCGAAAGCGCTTCTTGATCTTCTTCTGGATTTTTGGGGAGGCGCCAAATGAGGGCGAGCGCAAATGGCGTCAATTTCCATTGTCATGTCGATGGCCCTGAAGATGCGCCGTGGTTGATCCTTAGCAATTCACTGGCCACGGATGTTTCCATGTGGGACGAGCAGGTCGTAGTGCTCAAAGAAAAATATCGTGTCTTTACCTATGACCAACGCGGTCATGGGCGGACCGAGGCGCCAGAGGGCGCCTATAATTTTGATATTTTGGCAGCAGATGTCATCGGTTTGATGGATGGGCTCTCAATCGAGCGTGCAAATTTTTGCGGGTTATCGATGGGTGGCATCACAGGCCAAGCGCTAATACAAAAATATCCGGACCGTTTCGACAAATTGATCATTTGCGATTGTACGGCAGCTTCGAACCCGGCCGGTGCGGCGCAATGGGCTGAGCGCATCACAGATGTAAAACAAGGTGGCATGGACGCAGTCGTCGACATTACCGTGGGTCGGTGGTTTTCACCCGAGGCGCTCGAGAACAACACCGCAGTCGTAGATAAGGTCCGGCAGATGATCCGGAAGACGCCAGTGAACGGATTTATCGGTTGTGCCTCGGCGCTTTCTGAATTCGATTTTAAAGCGGGCCTTGGCGACATCAATGCGCCGACGCTTCTGATCGCGGGAACCAAAGACGCTGCTTACCCAGGCATAAAATTCCTCAATGGCGCCATCTCAGGATCCAAAATGGTCGAGCTCGAAGGGGCTGGACATCTCTCTAATCTTGAGGCTCCTGAAGCATTTACCCGCGCTTTGATGAGCTTTCTCGGCTAGCTCACCCGCCCATCCCGAGGCTTGATTCAAGTCAATGTCAGCCTGTGGCTGACCGATATGGTTGCGACCTCAACTTTATCGGTTTTAGCTCCATAGGAGGAATCACATGGGTGTCGCAACGGCGGAAGCGCAATCGGGCGGGAATGGTTCCACCGATGTGCGCGCAGTTTTGAATAGCTTCAACGAAGAGGCCGGCAAGCTAAATTTTTGGTTGCGGACCGAGTTAAATGTGCCTTCACAGCGCGCTTGGTTCACCGACACGGGCGGTGAGACCGGCGCTGGCGCGCTCTTGGACGGTGGCCGTGCCTGTGCCAATCAGCTGAAATCACTGCCCTGCCATTGGGCCTGGAAGGATTACGGCCCATATCTGGAGAAGCTTGCCAAATACGCCGCTGAATCCGATGTCCCGCTTTATGAACTGACCGACCGCCAATCCATTCTTTTGGTCAATCCAGGACTCGGCGGGCGGTTACAAATTACCGCCACGATGCGCATCGCGATCTCGGTTTATATTCCAGGCGACAGGGCGCC
>Ga0114996_10009985_pt1 | contig 10337 bp, 11 predicted proteins | sample ArcticOcean_MG_C_4_FD_87039 | JGI IMG/M metagenome (GOLD analysis project Ga0114996, IMG submission 87039) | Marine microbial communities from western Arctic Ocean - ArcticOcean_MG_CB4_134 | ecosystem: Environmental > Aquatic > Marine > Oceanic | place: Arctic Ocean: Canada Basin | collected...
ACAGGCCAGCAGACCGCGTTGGGTAGGAGACCGCAGCGGCCTCATTGCACTTTCTCGGCGACCACAACGTCCCGCTTTTGCATCAATCGTCCACCTCTACATCAAAGAAGCGGCTGTTCCACGGGTCGGTGAGAATGGTGACGGTCTGGCCCTGCGTCACCGTATCGGACCAACTGGCATCGGCAAAATCGGGCCGCACCATGTCGACCGTAAAGTCGCTGGCGCCGTCTTCGGGGCTGCACTCGATGGTCTTGACGCTCTTGGACGCGATGGTGAAATCCTGAAAGCAGGCGGCGATGGTGATCTGAATTTCGTAGGCCGACTTATTGTCCATCTTGACCAGCGTGGTCGTGCCGCTGTCGCCCGAGGGACCGGTCGACAGATCGACGTCTTCACAGGCCAGCGCCAGCAGCGCGGCACCAAAAATAAGTAGACATGTTCTCATGCTAACCTCCACTTGCAGACCAGAAGGGATGGGGGTGAGTTCCCATCCCTTCCAGGTCTAGATACAGCCCGCCAAAGGACTGCTAACTGCCTACTCGCCAACCGAGGACTTGATCCGGCCCCAGGTGCTGGTTTGCACCGCGGTCGGCACGTCGATGTCGATCTTCACCATGACCCAGTCGGGCTGGGCAGAGCCGTCGCGCGTGGCGTGCGTCTCGTCGTTGAGACCCCACTGCGAGTCCCAGTCGTCGCCGGCTTCGTCGTGGTCCTGGTAGTGAATGCCCAAATGGATGATCTGCTCTTCCGCTAAGACGTGTTCGATGCTGGAGTCGGGACCGCCGTAATCGAGGTGATCGAACAGGGTCCAGGCGAACTCGTAGAACAGCGTCACGTCGGTGTCCCCTTCCGAGACCGGTACGGCGCTCGGCGGGCCCACGGCGATGTCGCCCCACGGCGGGAAAGAGAACCACATGCCGTCGTACCCACCGCGGCGCTCGACCTTGCTGAAGAAATCCTCGCCAAAGTCATAGACCCACATGGTGGCGGCCGGGCCGGGCGGGTGCACCACCCACTGCTGGCCCTGGGTGCCCATCACATTCTGTTCGAGGTCGCCGGCGTGGAAAAAACCGCCGCTGTGATCGGGATCAGTGCTGATCGTCCAGCCGTCTTCGGTGTAGATGTCCTGGGCGTTTTCGGTGTCGCGGTGGATGAAGTTGTCGAACGCTTCGAGCGCAAAATAGAGCTTGTTAGTGCTCTCGTTCCACGCTATGCGCATGCTCACGTCGATGTCGGCGATGTCGCGCGGGTCGTTACCGGCGCGCGACAAGAGCATGTCGTGGGTGATGACCAGATCCTGGGGATACCAGGACCAATCGTTATCGTTTCCATCGATGTCCGGAAGCAGGGCATCGGGAATGTGGGGCGCGAAAAACTCGACCCCTTCCGGCTTGTGGGCCCAGGCGCTAGTGGCCAGGACGCCGGTCAGCGCCAGAGCGAGAATGATTTTGCCGAATTTCATTGCTTATACTCCTTCTAGTCAATTGAGTGAGTGATCATTTTGCAACAGTGTAGCAAGCGGCGATCTGCTTGGGGCTATCACCTCCTTTCTCTTGCACGCTCCGCGGCCTGGGGCCGGAGTTGCGCACTAGATTTACCCGTCCCATCTCACTACAACCACATCAGTGAATTGTCGGTCATGCCGGCGCACTGGTCGATGATCAACCAGACGCCCGCCACGCTGAAATGGCCCAGAATCAGCCCCAAAAAAAAAGGCCGGCTGGCGCGGTAGAGCCGCGGGCCGCCGTAGCGCAGCACCACAAATTTGATCAGCCAGGCCACAAAAATACTGAACCAGACAAATTGGGCCATCCACGTGGTACTGATGAAAAAGCCGAGCGGATGCACCGGCCACCACAACAATTGCTGCCGCGCTAACATCAGCAGCGCCATAATGCCGGCGCCGGCACCAGTCCACGCCCAGCCACTGGCATCGGCCTCGATGGGCGAGGTGATGTGCGGCGCCACAAATTGGAACGGCGTATTGGCGCCGCCGATGAAAAACCACTGATTGAGATTGATGCCGCCGTGGGTATAGGCCAGCGTCAGAATGATCCAGGTCGATCCAGCCAGGCTGAGCAGCAGCGCCAGCATCATGGCCCAGAACAGCGGCTTTTTCTCTGCTATGCCCACTTCGTCGCTCAGTTTCAAGCCGTTCATTGCCGAGGCTTGGACGAAGGTCCTGAAATTGACCGCCCAAGAAAAGCTGAGCCCCAAAAGCGCCATGCCGCTGGCGCCAATGGCGCTCGAGCCAAAACCCGAAGTCAGGAACGACACCGGCGTCAAAGGCGCCCGCACGGCGGCCAGTCCCACTTCGGCCACCACGCGGGTCAGCGCCGTGAAGAGGGCGAAGACGGCCAGCAGGAATAGCGGCACCGCCCAGAGCGGCAATCCCGCCCGGTACAACCAGAGAGCCATGAAGGCGAGACCGCCCAACAAACCCAGCACGGCGGTGCGGTAGGACAACATCTCCTGGGAATCGTCGATGCAGGGATCGCCGATAAACGCCTTGCGCAACACATTTGCCAGATGGCGGCGCGCCACCCACATACTGCTCAGGACTAGAACGATGACGGCGCCCATGCCCTGGTGGGCAATAATGGGCGAGGCCGTGGCGTATATATCCAGGGTCTCCATGCTGGAGATGCCCAGGATATTGAACAGACCCTCCTCCACCGTGGCCAGCAAATAGAAAAACCAGATCCCCAACGCAATATCGAGATTGATGAGATAAGAAAAACCGACCATAGAGAAACTCAGGTGCACTGGAATTGAAATGGTCTCGCGAAAGGCGGTCAGGCTGGTGTTGAGTTCGATGGAGGGCACCACTTCGTAATAGCTGTGCAGGCCGTTGACGCTGGTGATAAACGCCGGTATGGCAAAACCAATCCACATGGCGATATTTTTGAAGAACGGATTGATGCGCGCACCGTTTGTATCTTCCCGCACCATGTCCAGCGGCACCTGGATCAGCGGATAGATGAGGCGCTCGTGGTGCGCCCACTGGCGGTGCAGAATGACCGAGACGCACATCATCGCAAAGCAAAGGGCGACAAAGAGGGCGCTCCAGTACAGGAGCGGGCCCATCCAGGTGCCCCAGGGAATGGCCATGCCGGCGGGCAGCCCCTCGAAGAAATAGCGAATCGCCTCCTGATCCTGCGGCACCAGCCACTCCCTGACGTGCGGCAGCACCCAGAGGTCCCATTCGTTTTCCGGGGTGGCGTAATAATAGGGCCCGGCGATCTTGGGCAGCCACGCTTCGGTAAACCCTTTGGTGGGCACGGTGGCGGCGATGATCATCATGATGTACACCAGCGCCAATTCTCCCGGTCGCAGCGCCGCGCGCGCCCACACCAAACGCAGGGCGACGTTGACCACCCCCACCAGCAGAAAAAAGAGAAATAAAGCGATCGGCGTACTGATATTGAGCGCCATGTACGAGCCGCGAATAATCATATTGCCGTACGGTGCCGCCACCCCAATGAAAAACGACAGCAGCGCACCAATGACAAAGGCTCTGAAGGTAGCGCTCGCGGCAGTGGAGCGACTGCTCATTTCTTCCCGCACGTCGGTACTTGGTTTCTTTGCGCCTCTGCTCGGCGTTACAGTTGCAACGACTCTTTTGACGGCGTTGGTTCATCTGCAGTGCTCGCAGGCTCTGAGGATTCGAGTACAGGTTCTTGCCCACCGGGGTAGATGCGGCCTACTTCCCGGTGGAAGACGTACTCGAGTTGCAGGATCTCGGTCGGCTCGCCGCGAAAATCGAAGCGGACGGCCACGTCTTCTATTTTAAAGCGTATGGTTTGAACTTCGGGATGGAGCACGGGAAAAACTAGGAAACCATCGTTCTCCTGGCCGCTGAAGACTGGGTCGCCCGTATAGCGCACGCGCGTAAACATATCCTTGCGCTCCTCGTAGGCCTTGTAGACATTGCCGGCGTAGGCGGTGGCGTAGGGGCGAAAGTACTCGGCAAATTCGAGCGGATCCAGGGCGCGGTATTCGCGGCCGCTAGCCGAGACGAGCACGACTTTGGTCGGATCGATTATCACTTTGGGATAGGTGTAATTCTTGACTTTTAATCTAAAGACGGTGAAACGCTGCGGCGTCGAGTGGGTTTCGGGGTCCTGCCAATCTCCATAAGTAAATGGATTGATGGCATCCACGCCGCCCTGCGAAAAGAGGGCGTAGAGGCGGTTCAACTCCTCGTCGGTCTGGGGCCGCACCCCCACTTCCAAACGATCGAGCACAAAGGTGATCGAGCCGTCGTCGTCAATGCGCATGCCGTCCACCTGGCGCGCATCGGAGGCCGGGCGCAGGGGGCCGGCGTAATACCTGTAGCCGCAGGCGGCTACCCCCCCGACGAGGGCGGCCAATAGCAGGGCCAGCGCATATTTGGACGGCCTACTATTTGTACGCATACAGCAACTCCCGCAGCAAAAAAATCTGGTGTGTTCGGGGGCCGACGGTTAGGGCTTTTCCGCTGCTGCTAATCGATAATTACCGACAGCCGTTACTCTATGCACCCTAATGTCTTACACCCTTAATAGCGTATATCCTAACAATTTGTCATATTAGTTGTCAAGTTTTTTCTATTTGCTCTATTTTTTATTTTATAATAATCTGATCCTATTGAATTTATTAATACGCTCCCACGGTCACAAATGCGCTTGTATAGCCACAGTCCACAAAATGGATAAAACTGCCATAAAACGGATTTTGACCCTGTCAATCCTAGCTGCCACAGCGTGCTACTGGAACTGCAGTTCAGATGTACATATCGAAGTCGAAAAACACACCGACGGCCGCGTCAAGACAGAATACCAGTATTATACCAGCAAAAGCGGCAAGCCGATCAGACACGGTTCTTATAAACGCTACTACGCCGACGGCCCCATTTCAGAAGAGGGTCGTTATGTAGAGGGCCGCAAAGAGGGACTTTTTGTCAGGTATTACCGCAACGGCAACAAAAAAACAGGAGAGAATTACCGCGCCGGCAAACTGCATGGCCCCTTTGCCGACTACTACGAAGCGGGCGGCAAAAAAACAGCAGGTGCGTACGCAAACGGAGCATTTTCCGGTCCCTACATCACCTACTACGAGAACGAGCAGCTTAAATCACAGATCACCTTCGCCAACGGCAAGTGGAACGGCCCCTATACCGAATACTACCGCAACGGCCAGAAATGGGCGGAGGGATTTTATAAAAATGGCCGAGAAGACAGCGTCTGGACCCACTACAATAAATCTGGAGAAAAGACACAGGGACCCCAAACGCTCTACTACGCCAACGGCAACAAGAAATGGCGAGGCCATTACACAGACGGCAGACCGGAGGGCATCTTCACCGCCTTTGATGTTAACGGCGAAGAAATACGACAAGATGTATGGGCAGAGGGAAAATTGGTAGCGCGCATAGACTGTGTAGAACAGCCCGAAGCTTGTGCGGCCGACTAGAACATGAATGCTATTTGCCCACCTGGCACCCTATTCAAGTCGCAAGTTATGTCGCAAGTTCAGCGAATAACTTTCTTCCCAGGCGATACCGCAGTTGGTTGGTAGCCCCATCAACAACTAACAACTCCTTTTCCACCATGTCTTTAAGATCGCGCTGCAGCGTCCGCCGATGCGCCCCAGGACAGAGGCGCTCATAGTCCTGTATGGCCATACTGCCGTGTTCGAGCACCTGCCCAAGCGCCAGCACCTGACGCGTCGACAAACTAAATTCTTGCGTCAATATTTCCCGATACATCGCCTGCTCGCCGCGTTGCTTTACTTCGTTCAGCTGGATGGCCAGACCCTCTATGAAGTACTCCAACCAAGCGGTCATATCCATGCCGTGTTCACGGACGCTCTGGATTATCTGATAGAAAACCGTGCGGTCGCGATCGTAGTATTCACTGATGGTGAAGAGTCGCTTAAAGTCGTAGCCAGCCCGATAGAGACAGAGCGTAGAGAGTAAACGCGAGGTGCGGCCATTGCCATCCAAGAAAGGATGAATGTGGACCAGTTGGAACTGCGCGATACCACTGACCAGCACGGGGTGAATCTCCGCGCTCTGATTGAGCCAGGTCGCGAAGTCGGCCATGAGAATCGCCACGTCGTGTACTGGCGATGGCGTGTACACTACCTCGCCGGTCTGGGAGTTTACCACATAATTCTGTACTGTGCGATAGGTCCCCGGTGCGGCGGCTTCACCGCGCACACCTTCGACCAGGTGCTTGTGAATTTCGCGGATCAGGCCCTCGGTGATTGGGCCGCCACCCTCTAGGTACGAGGAGACGAACTCGAAGGCGCGGCGATAGTTGAGTAATTCACGCGCATCGTCGGGATCGGCTTCGAGAAACCCTCGGGCGCGCTCAATTTGTGTCAATCCGGCAGCGATAGAATGGGTAATGGTGAACTTTGGTTGCAAGGTCTTCACGAATCTTCACCGAATAGTGCAATGCCTGAACCATCCCTCTTCGAACGTATCTTGCCCGACCATCCGGTCAATGAAGATTATTGAGCGAACGGTGTCAAGCGGGTGGGTTTTACAGATTATGGTGCTGAACGCTGGGCATATATATTGCCGACATCCCCCCGCGCTTCACCAAATCCATTATTGAGGCGCAGAAGTAGTTTGGATGAGTGAATATCGCCACTGGGCCACAACCAGCTTCGCAAATGACAATTCTATTGTCGTTTCTGTCAGATAAATAGTCTCCTCCATAAGTATCATAAAAACTTACCTTTAGATGACCCCGCCAAATTGAGCGTCCATAATATTGGCACTTTATCTAGAAAAACGCTGCCTTCTCACGTTTTTCTCAAAAAAATATTCTGTATTTTAACTGTCTGTTTTTATTGAATATAAATAAATATGAGCAATTTTTATTTCTCTTGCTCCACCACATGGCACAACTCTTGCGATACAGACTCCAGAAAGCAACGCACAACAAACGCACCACTTACTAAGGAGTCACATCATGAAAACTCGCGAATTCACCAAAGGTTTTATCCTCGTCTCCGCCAGCATCCTCTGGGTCTACTCCGCCATGACCCATCTCGGCACCCTGATCAGCTAAAACAAAGCCACTCACTTTCACGAGCCGCGCACCGCAGCGGCTCTTCTAATGTCGAGGAAATCGATCATGAAAACTCGCGAACGCATCAAAGGAATCGTCCTGGTAAGCTCCATCTGCGTCTGGACCTGGTACACCATCGCCTACATGAACGACGCTCTGGTCCGCCTCAACACCGCCGTCGGCTAAGGCGCTGCAAACCAAACGCCGCTTGCTTGCTCTGCGCCGTACTACCATACTTTTGCTTGCCAACAAACAAGCCGACACCACAATCACCTGAAAGATATGTCGCCATGCAAGCAAACCTGCCCCTGCTGACCTGCCTGGCCGTTGCCCTGGCGCTGTGGGCCTGCGCCACCCCCGAAGCCGCCATAGACGTCCCCTGGCAAGCCGCCCCCGTCAAACAATACACCTTTGACGAAGGCATCGAGCGCGATGCCGCCTGGTCGCCCGACGGCAAAGAAATTGCCTTCATCACCGGTTCCAAAGGAATAATAACCGAAGTCACTGGCAGTTCCACAGGAGCAGATATATGGAAAATGCCGGCCTCGGGGGGCACACCCGTCCAGGTGACTCGTGGAGGTTTTGCAGCAGCTATATGGACTCAGGTCCGCTGGGCGCCCGACGGCAGAGAAATCGCCTTTATTTTATCCAAAGGGGGAAATCCCAATATCTGGACCGTAGCGGCCACCGGCGGCACCCCGCAGCAGGTCACTCTGCTCTCTGGAAGGAAAGCCGCGATGAGCTTTTCTCCCGACAGCCGCCGGCTCGCCTTCGACTTAAGAACCGTCGACAGTTGGGATATCTGGACCGTACCGGCAGCGGCGGCGAACCCACGCTCGTATTGGCAACACCTGAAGACGAAAGAACACCCATGTGGTCGCCGGATGGAAACCGCATCCTCTTGACGCGCCAGGCCAGCGGTGGAGCCGATATCTGGATTGCGGATGTCGGCGATATGGCCGTCTTACAGTAGAGCGTGGATCGGGAAAATACTTAAATGCCTTTATTGCAGCTGAATATCCGCGGCAAGCTCCTGCTGCTCTTCTTTGCCCTGGCCCTGGTGCCCATGGCCGCCGTCGGCGTCATCGCCTATTTCAACTCCGTCGGCTCGGTCGAGAAGGTAGTAGAACAGCGCAACCTGGCCACCGTCCGCGAAGTGGCCGACAATGTGCAGCGCCAATTTGAGCTGCGCCCCAGCGAAATTGCCCTGCTGGCCAGAAATCAAGAAATCCAGGATTTCTATGCGCTCTACGCCACCGCTGGAACCGCAACTGCTGGCTTTCTTCCAACACTTCTTGAGTGGCCCGCGCCAAATCTTTGTGCGCGCTCGTTACCTCGACCCTGCCGGCCAACTCCTGCTCACCTACACCATAACAAGCGGGACCGATCTCAACCAGAAACCCTATGCTCTGAGCAGCGTCGATACGACCTTCACTGGCGTCGACCCCCAGGCGCTGCACCATCACCGTCTCCCTAAAAGCACTCGACGCTGGCGTCGAACTGGAGGTCGCCGACACCGGCATCGGCATTCCACCGGAAGATCTACCCTACATATTCGATGAGTTTCGCCAGGTCAACGACAAGGGCGGAAAAACGCAGGAAGGCAGTGGGCTAGGATTGGCCATCGCCAAGAAATCAGTCGAACTATTAGGCGGTACCATCACCGCCGCAAGCGAGGTGGGCAAAGGAACAACGTTTGCCTTGCAAATCCACAACTACAATGGGTGAATTGTTCCGACGGCTAGCAGATTAAGTACTCTTGCTATTCTAGCTAACTTTCTCACCTACTGTGCACTTGATGCTTTTCGCTTGTTGTGTCATCTTATCCCGCAGCATAAGGCTGTACTTGTTGTTCGAGCTGATCTTCGAGCGCATCCCTAGCCACATCGAGATCGTAGCGCGACTGCAAATTCATCCACACTTCCTCGGAAGTGCCGAAAAAACGCGCCAGCCGCAGGGCCGTATCCGCCGTAACCCTGCGCTTTCCGTGTACAATTTCGTTGATCCGCCGCGGATGTACACTGATGCTAGCAGCTAACCTGTACTGGCTGACATTCATTGGCTTGAGAAAATCTTCTAATAAAATTTCACCGGGATGAACGGGAGGCATTTTCTTTTTTGACATGGTTTAGTCTCCTAGTGATAATCTACAATTTCGACATTATTAACGTCAAACGCTACTAACCAAAAAGAGAGCTAACCATGCCCCCCAATGACCGCCCCCGCATCCGCGACCTAGGCCTGCACATCGGCACCGACCAACCCGGCCCCCACAACGCCATCACCGACGTCTCCGGCGTGCGCGTCGGCCACGTTACCCTCATCGAAGGCGAAGGCCCCTCGCACATCGGCCAGGGCCCCATACGCACCGGCGTCACCGCCATCGTGCCGCCCGGCCCCAACTTCTACGACCAACCTTTCGAAGCCGGCCACTCCATCTTCAACGGCGCCGGCACCACCGCCGGCCTCTCCTTCATCGACGAGTTTGGCCGCCTCGAAACCCCCATCCTACTCACCAATACCCTAAGCGTCGGCACCGCCTACGAAGGCATCGTCCAATACATGGTCGAGCACATCTTCAAACCGCGCGGCGCCGTGCCCTGGTTCAATCCGGTAGTCGGCGAAACCTCCGACGCCTTCCTCAACGACATCGGCGGCCTACACGTACGCCCCCACCACGCCGTCCAAGCCATCGAACAAGCCAGCGACGGTCCCGTAGCCGAAGGTGTAGTAGGCGGCGGCACCGGCATGAGCGTCTTCGGTTTTAAAGGCGGCATCGGCACTTCCTCGCGCCTAGTCGAAATAGGCGGCGAGTCAGCCACCATCGGCGTTTTGGTCCAATCCAATTTCGGCGGCCGCCTCGCCGTGGCAGGCGTCCGCATGACCGCACTCCAGCGTACCTCCCAACCCCCGCCTTCCGAGGGCAGTTCCATCATGATCATCGTTGCAACCGACTTGCCCCTCTGCAACCGCCTGCTCACCCGCCTGGCCAAACGCGCCTCCTTCGGCCTGGCCCGCACCGGCTCCAGCGGCGGCCACGGCAGCGGCGACTACATCATCGCCTTCTCCACTACCTACAGAAAAACCGACACTAAACCGGCCATCCGCGCTGCCCTCTCAGCCAACGAATCCAATATGGATATAGCCTTCCGCGCCATCGCCGACGCCACCGAAGAAGCCATCCTCAACTCTCTTTTTCGCGCCCACCGGCTAGTGGGCCGCGATGGCAATACACGCGAGGCTTTTCCCATCGATCAGGCGGTGGATATTTTA
>Ga0114996_10009986_pt1 | contig 10336 bp, 11 predicted proteins | sample ArcticOcean_MG_C_4_FD_87039 | JGI IMG/M metagenome (GOLD analysis project Ga0114996, IMG submission 87039) | Marine microbial communities from western Arctic Ocean - ArcticOcean_MG_CB4_134 | ecosystem: Environmental > Aquatic > Marine > Oceanic | place: Arctic Ocean: Canada Basin | collected...
CCCTGAACCTCTTGTGTTTGACTAAAGTCTAATTTAAGGTAATTGTCACCAATAATATTTTCATAATATCTATCTATATTTACAATATCGTCAATTCTCAAATAGTCATTTGGAGCCACTAATGTAATATCAGTAGATGATAATGTGCCATACACATTTGTTGCAGGTAAATTTGTGTTGTTGTCATACATCCTTGGGATTTGTGAGTCACTAACAACAATGTAAGATGGCAACGTTGTACTTGTGTCCAAGTTTGTTGTTCCACCATATTGTCGTATCTTACCTCCAAGCCACACATATCCTGCAGATACATCGTGTACGTTTGTAGACACTTCTGTAAACTCAATTCCAGATATTACAAATGGGTTCTCTGAAGCAAATATTTGACTAATTGCCAATAAATTATTTTGTAAGTCGTCTAAATCCTCATTATAAAGTCTTCTTCCTCCTGAACCTAATACTAATTCTCTCATATCTATTTTTATTATACAACTACTATATTACTGTAAATTGTGTCATATTTATTTGTGTCTGTAACATATTTATCTACAACCTCCCATATTCTTCTAACAATCTTGTCGTTTCCAAATATACTCTCTGGCAATATCAATCTAAAATCTTCAGGCAGAGTTCCAAAATCCTCATAATCAAAATATGTGAATGGAGATTGTTTTGGTGATAATGGTATCTCATCCTCACCATACACAAACATATCTCCACTTGTATATGGTAGGTTTTCTGGTGGATCCTCCGTTCCAAAAAATGTTGCTTGAGCAGTTTCTATACCATGAACTATATATATGTAATCTGTCTTTGGGTATGGAAGAACTAAATTGAATGTTGCATTCAAATAGTCTTGTAAAAGCTGAGTTTGTGAGCTGATTTGAGCTTCACGCTTCTTCTGCTTTGCAAATTCAACAAACTCACGATTAATTGTATCTAATGGAAATGTTATTGATGACGCCCAAGCAAACATACGTGGATTACGCATGAATGTTGGTGTCAATCTAGTTATAGTATTAGATAAATATAGCTTATAATCTCTCATTACTCTATTTCTATGTTGATAACTGGGTCTAATTCTCCTCTAGCTATTTTAGCATATCCTGCACCCAAAAGAACCTTTCTTACAATTGGTTCTGCGGTTGGAGTTGGATTTCCCAAATAAGACTTTATTGATAATGCAACCACATATACATCAACTACATTTTCTACCAACTGAATAGCGTCTATGAATGACTGTATGTAAAACTGACCGTCAAATGGAAGATTTACTAAATAAGCATCCATTGCATTATTTACGTCTTCGTTTATCTCTTCATCTGTCCTAACCCCATCATGATATATGGTGACGGTATCTAAAAAAATCTCATCTGCTTGAATACTAACAATATTTATGTTTGTTCCAGCAAACTTAATTTTCTCAAAATACTTAATTACCCTACCCAATTCATCGCCAGTTAGTGCAGATAAGCTGTCTGGCTGACCTTTTGCTACCTTAAGATTAAGTCTACCTTTGTAATCAATTAAGTCTTCGTAATATGAGCATCTTGTAATAATCCTATTATCAAGAAGTATTGGATCGTAACCCAAATAAGTTATGTCTCCAAGAGATATTAGTTCATCTCCATCTTGATATTCCAAAGCCTTATTTGCATACCAAGGACTAGTTCCGTTAATCCTTTCAGTCAATGTTAGATTTATTTCATCTCTAAACAAATCCCACAATAACTCATGAGAATATATTGCTACTGATGTAATATATGCCCACAACTTATATATTGCTGACTGTGATGTTGAATTTAGATCATCTAACTCAGACCTTGAATTCTTAGTAGTTATAATACTACTATATATTGTATTAATATCTCTTGCCATTACTAATTACCTTTAAATATATGGGTTCCATTTCCCTCGTTAAACAAATATACATCTCCATTATATTCTAGCCTCTTAACATTTCCATTAAGACCGTCTCCACCATTAACTATGCCACCTATCATATTCATAGACATACTTATATTGTTCGCATTGAGTGATTCTGTGAATACTCCATTTGAGTTTAATGTGTACGTCTTGTCTTGTGTTAAAGAATCAATGTTGCACGTAATAACAATCTCAATATCTGTGTCCGCAGACATTGTGTTTGGAGAAACAACTAATTCATCTCCATTACTGTCATACAACACAACTGTTCCAGAACTATGTATTTCCACCCTTTCTTGCTGAGTGATTGAATTTCCTATTGGAAGCCACTTATCCTGCTCTAAGAAAAAGTCGTTATAATTAAAGTATATGGATAAGCTGTCCCCATCCTTATTTAAGTCAAATTGATTATTGAATCTTATTCTATCGTAATTAAACTTACCCTCTGTTGTAAGTGGGTCTTGCTCATTAATCATTGATATTTGATTATCTAACGCCCACATCACATCATTTACATATGTAATTGGTTCTGAGTTGGTAGTAATTATATCTCCAAAATTATACATTTTAATGAGTGCTTCTGTATATTCCTCATTATCTGTATTTGTAATTGTCTTACTTTTAAAGAAATTTACTATGTTATTATTTAATATTGTGGATTGATTTGAATTTACCTCAATTTCCATACCAACAGTTAGATATGTACCTAAACTTATTGTTGGATTATCTTTCAATATCATTGATACACCACTAATATCACCATATTTCTCAGTAGCAATATCATATATAGACTGCCCTTTTCTTACTGCGTATGTAGCCATATTATTTTATATTGTAGTCTTCAGACTCTATAGTTAGGTTGTCGTCCGTCTTCTGTATACCAATAACTCTTAGTGAGTCTAAAGCAAACTTCTCAACAACAGCATTAACTAAAGATTCGTTTGATGATGGTGACTGAATGTAGTTTTGCAATCCAACACCCTGTAATGGGTTTTGTAATAAAGACCCCTCATTTATATTAAGTAATATATATTCATTTTGAGTCTTATTGTCTTCAACAACAAAATCTCCAAGAATCGCTTTTCTAACATACATTGATTCGTATTCAGTTTGAGTCCCACCAGAATCAACATAGTTTTTTTCATATGAAAATATGATAGATTGGTTTGATAGAACACTTGATGTATATATGTTCCAATTGTACACGTTGAAAGGTTGTAGAGTACCACTATAGTCTCTTGAAGTAGCTATAAATGACCCAATTGAATTAAGTAGTCCTTTTGAATCAATATAACTATAACTTATGTGTACGGCACTCCCATTATATATACTGTCTATTTCCAACAACTTATTGCTTGCTGGGTTGACTGTTCTCCAATCATCAAAATCATTAGCTCCATCAGCATATTTCTTACCTATCAATATAGATACCACAACATTTCCAGTTGCACCATCATACTTCCAGCTATTCTCTGAAATAACGTTATTTAATGATTTACTTATAATTAAGTCGTTTGTGTCAAAATCTAAATTTACATCTCCTCTTGGCATATATGAATATAGGTATTTTACTTAAAGTTTATTTATATGTGTGCAATTATTTTAAATCAACACCAAGATTCTTCATGGTTGAAAGCTGTGCCTTTACTACATTTAGTTGTGCTTGTGATGGGGGGTCTATAACTCCAGTTCCAGTTTGTGCGGCAGCAGTACCAGTTGTAGCCACAATAGTACCTATTCCATTTATAGCATCTATTAAATCCTGCAATAGTCCCTCAAGCGTATCACCCATTACAGCAGGTTCTGTAGTTAATGAAGCATTTCCATTAATAGTTATTTTTGTTGGATTTAATTCAATAGATGTTGAGCCTGATTGGGCTATTGACCTTATTGAAACATCATTTCCCGTATGCTCTATTCTAGTTGAACTTCCATTAGAATTGTCTTGAACTACATCAGATATATTTTCATGTGTCTGAGTGTGATTAGATGCACCTAGATTACCATTAATACTATCTACTATACTATTTACTTCAAAAATTCTGCTGGTTCCACCATTACTATTTCCAATAGAGTCAGTTATTTTATTATATTCTTGACTTCTACTAGATCCACCACTATTGTCGTTTGATGTGACACTAACACTATCTAGTAATGATGTTTGATTAGCCACAGAACTTTCTCCATTTGGTTCTGTATCATATGGTTTTGTTGGGTCAGCAGTATCTACTCCAATAACAGATGTTTTTACACTTGTGTCATAAGTTTCATATACACTATCTATATGACTAAACATTATTGGAATATATGTTTCCATATTTACTCCTGTGTCAAGCATTAGATATATGTCAGAGTTAACTTTTGGAAAAGTATATTTACCTGATATTCCAGACGTACCATCGTCATTTATGTGTGCATTTAACGGTACATCTATAATGTCAATCTGACCCCTTTCATCATAACAGTCCATTGTTCCAAATGTATCTGTATCCAGTATATCGCTATATACAGTGACTACTCTAGCCAATATTATTTGGTCTTCAATAATATCTTTATGATTATATTTAATTATCCTTGTTAGTGAGTCTGCTATGGACTTCTTCGCTTCTCTACTCATTACGCTATACCTGTGGTTTCTTGAACGAACTGTGATACTCCTTCAAATGAATCTTCAATTGATTCTGAATAAATCAATGACTTAAAGTTTAAATGGTCTTTTATCTTAATTCCTAACGTACAAGTCTGTCTATATCCTTGAAAACCCCAAGAGGTTGATATGCTTGTAATTAAGAATTCACCTGCCATCTCAGGATTTCTTGGGTCATACACTTGTATTGATTGAGCAGAGCGAAGAGAATAGTCTCCAAATATAGTTACATCTCCACCTAATCCATTATCAAAATATTTAAAGAACATATCTTTCCCATGGTCAAACATTTTATCAACTAATGCGGTGAAGTCGGCACCCTCACTAGCGTAAGCCTTTTTTGATGAAATTGTATCCATAGTTGCTGTGTGCTGTGAATATCCCGTTACATCAACTATAACTCCATACTTCTTGTTTAGCCAAGCATCAAGCTTTTTTATTGCAGCATCATTGCCCTTGTTTAACGAATCTGAGATTTGAACTGGTACAAATACATCTTCAATCTCATTTGGATCTAAAGCAACGTTTAACTGAATAATTCTGCTGTTTCCAATGAATATTTGAGTAGTGACCATTTTAGTCTTCTTATCCATCGTATTCACCTTCAGCTTATTCCCTCCCTTTGGCACGTTCCACTCCATATTTACAATGGGTGGCACATAACCTTCTGTGTTTGCAGTTGATAAGAATGGAGATAGTGAACTATCAAAATAAGTTCTTCCAATAACTAACTTTCCAAGATTAATGTAGACTGATAAACCTCTCTTCTTAATATCATCCATTACTCTAGCAACAGTTGAGTTCCTAAAGGTAACTTTCTTTCCAAACGTAACTTCTTTAGTTAATACGGAGTCGTCTAACTCAACTCCTGTTCCATCTAATATATCATGTATAAAGTCTTCTAATCTAACCTCATCCCTACCGTCTGTAGGCAAATATACTTTATTGATTGTTTTCTTCTTCAATCTCCACATTGCGTCCTGAAGAGATATTTTAATTGGTGCTGTTGGAGTAGCGGTATCTATATATCCATGAAACATGAGACTGTTATTACCATCATAACCAATAAACACCCTTACGACATTTCCTTTACCAAATACCTTATCTATCTCAGTAGATGTTGGGTCAAATAAAGCGTAGTTGTTCGTATCCCTACCATCATTAATTATCCACTTATCAAATCTAGGTACAATTATATCGCAAGTATCAGTTAGGGTTTTAAATGAAGACTTTATCTTTATGTCATTTACAGCAGTCCATCTTTCTAGTAATGGTGGTGAACTTGCTACACTACCAATAGAATATGATGCAGATGTGCCTGTACTATCAACAAGAACTCTATATGGCAAATCATTTACAAATGTGGTGTCTGGTGGATATACTTCTATAAATCCTGTTAATTGATTAAATCCAAGTGTTGCTTTAGACATATTAAAATGGGTTTTTAGATAAGAACTCGTCTATTTGTGTATTTACAGTGCTTTGTAAATTAGATATTTCATCAACCACATTTTGAAAGGCGTTCTTGCTTTGATTATCGTTTATCAGTTCTTTTCCAATCTCAACATATGCAGATTCATGAGATACACAACTTATTGAAAATTTCTGAGATGCATAACTACCTCTTTCTTGAGGGAATGAAAATGACTCAATTACCATTTTAGTTATTCCAAACCTAAATAGATATGGAGATATAATGTCTAATGGAATAGGAGCTTCACAGGCACGTATCAATGCCTCTACATCTGATGTAGGATATATGTTAGCTTCATTTGTAGTAAATGCACCAGTAATCTTAATGTCGTAGTCATTTGAAGATATATATTCCTTTCTAGAAGAGTCGTGATTAACAACTTTTGTTTTTACAATATTTTTTTTCTTACTTACAGTGATGATTGCTGAGTCCATAAATACGGCTGGAAACCCTCTAGTCTCCAATGTCAAGTCATCATTTAAAACTTCCCAAGTGTTTGGAATATCTCCAACATCTGAAGGGTCAGCTTTCTTAAGTAGAGTTCTAGTTCCACCGTTTGTATAACCAACTCTATTTGATGATAGAGTGGATAGTTGGGCGTGTGTCTGAGTAGATGTGGCTTCTTGACCACCAATTAATAAATATGAGTATATTGGTACACCATATTGAGACCTGTAGTAGAATGGGTCTGCAGGTTTACCAAATATAGATTCATTGAACATCTGAAGGGCTTCAGCAATGTTTCTAGGGGGTGCTGTGTTTCCAAGCAACACATCCTTACCTGTTCTCAATACAGCCGCACTATGAGACTTATTTAATATATTTGATGACGTCTCCAAAACATTTAGTTTCTTTAAATTAAATGCTTGGGCGTTATTTGTGACAAAACTACTCATATACTGCTATTATTTCCTGTATGTGAATATAGGTATTTTTAGACAAAAAAAGCTCACAAGACTAATCTAGTGAGCTAATTTTACATTTAAAGGAATATATTAATTTAGTGAGTTTGTGTCATCATATCCCTGTGAAACAATTATTAGTGACTGATAAGCAGCACTATAACCACTCTCATTTGAATCAACATCATTAATCATGGTTGTTAATGCCGTAATAAGAGATAGTGACAATGACTTATTGTCAACTCCTGTGGCAGAAACTTCTGTGATTGATTCACCTGATAATGCGTTTGCATATCCAAATGATTGTATTGCAGCCTCCATTAATGGAACTACATTTCTATACCCAGACTCATTACTTTCAGAGCCATTAATTTCAGTTGTTAGGTCAGTTAAGATTGCTAACGCATCAGTTTTATTTGACATATTTATTTATTGTTTGTTGTTTAGTTTGACATTCCCAATTCATAATCCTGGACTATATGTACCAGAGCGTCAGATAGTTGCCTCTCAATATCATCAGTTCCCAACTCTCCATTAGAAGACCCTATGTATTGATGTTCTACATGTAGAAGACCGTCATGTATATTTACCACTATAGATCTGGACATTTCGTTGGCTACTGAAGATAGTGGGGAAGAGTTTGCTAAAGTATCTTGTCCATCACCCTGTTTTGTTCCACCAGTTATACCACCAAGATTAGCTTTTGTCTTAGTTTCTATTTTTGCTAGTGCTGTCAGTAGCTTCTCAGCATCACTACCTTTTGGGGCTACCAGACCCATTGTAAGCTTCTTTATTTTTTCAAGCAATATCTCAGATGACGTTTTGTCATTTTTGTATGGCGACTCTACCTTGCCCGATGAACTCTGCTGTCTTCTTGTTCCAATATCTCTATAAAATGCATCACCATCCTTATTGTCTGCATTAGCAAATAATCTAGCAGCCTCGTCTCTCTGTGCTTTCCATGATTCAGACCCAATCTCACTCAAGTCAGTATTGGCATGCAAATTCCATACTTTCTTTATCTGCCTACCCATTTGATCAAGTCTATCAGACCTCTCTCTACTGCCAGTTCCACGCTTCTCAACTTGGTCTAATAAAACTATTAAGGCTGTTGCAGTTGCCAACCAAGCTACGAATGGATTTGCTAGAGCAGCTATTCCTCCAGCAATCGCCATACCACTCAATGCTAACGTTATGAGTCCAATTGCCGTTACTATTACTGAAGAGTTGTCCATAATAAAATTAAATAAGAATTTAATTACCTCATACGCAACCCTCATGCTTGAAGCTAAAAAATTAGCTGTATTCTCTACCGCTTCCAGAAATTTCTTATTTGAGCCCAATTTAGAAAACAATTTTGTTAGACCATCTACAACAAAGTTTAATGCAGGTCTAACCTTATCCATCATTGAAATACCTAAGTCTTCCCAATTTGACTTCATGACAAGAATCTTTCCTTGAGTAGTAGCCATCTTTCTCTTAGCTAACCTATCTGTTAACCCACCACCATTCTCATTTATTTCTTTTAATACATCACTATATTTCTTAGCTCCTGAAGCTAATGCTGAGAATGCTGCTGCTCCACGTATACCGAATATCTCCTTGTATTCAGTTAATCCAGCACCAGATTTATTGAACATAGCAAGCAACTCTTCAATTGGCTTCAGTTGTCTATGTCCATTTTCCCCCAATTCATATAATTGAAGCTTCATGTTTTTAATCATCTCACCCCCCTTCTTGGTTGGTGCAGCTAATCTCAAGAACATTTGTCTTAAGTTTGTACCTGCTCTAGACCCCTTAATACCATTATCTCCAAGAATACCGATTGCAACTGCTGTCTCAGTAACACTTCTTCCTGTTTGTGCTGCAATATTTCCAACATAAGCCATTGACTGACCTATCTCTTCAATCCCAACGTTGGATTTAGTCATTACACCAGTTATTACATCTGCAACAGCACCTGACTGACCCTCACCACTTGGGTCTATACCCATAGACATCATTATGTTTGTCATGATATCTGCAGACCTATCTACACTCATATTGCCAACCATACCTAGATTGGAAACTGATGATAGTGAGCCAGATATTCCACCCTTTTGCATTCCAGACATAGCCATGAACTTAGCTGCTCCTGCCATTTGATTAATTGTAAATGCAGAGTCTTTACCAACTTCCCTAATTTTCTTTCCTAATCCATCATATCCTTGCTCGGTATTCTCCAAAATACCCTTTATATCAGTCATCTTGGATTCAAATTCCATACCAGACCCCATAGCACCCGTCACCATGCCAATGAAATTATATGCTCCAAGTCCACCAAGCATACCCATGGCACCATTCATCATTCTGCCACCCATTCTACCTCCACCTCCTCCTCTTCTACCTCCTGAACTACCTGCCTTTTGTGAGTTGGCATTAATACTCTTCATCCTTTTCTCTAATGCTCTAGCTTGAACATTTGCTTCCTTAAGACCACTAGCAAACCCAGTCATCTTCATGGAGTTCATAGTCCTCATGTTAGCCGCAATCTTATCCATGCTTTTATCAAGCTTGGCTAAAGCGGTAGTTGAGCTATTCACAGCCTTATTTACCGCTTTACTAAAATTACCTAATGCTTTCACAGCATTATTGGCACTAACTACTATTTCAAACTTAACCTGATCGCTCATATTACATTGTTCTACGCTTTACATTATTGTCATATGAAGGCTTGGGTGTACTTTTTGCTTTTGACGTATCTTCTTCATTTGGATGCATTACATTTCTGACAATCCAACTAGCTTCGTTTGCTATATCAGCGAACTCTTGCTCATCCTCTATGGCATCTACGTCTATATGAGGAAAGCAGTACCGAATCATTGCTCGATACTGCCTCATAGTGTCATTTTTGCCTACTGCTGAATCGTCTAAAACTTTTTTATTCTAGACGCTTGAACATTAATGATTGCTTCCAATTGTGTCATTGCACTTAAGAAAAACTCATCGTCTTCAAGAATTCTTTTGTCTCCTTCCAAAAAGATATTTGTTAATAAAACCTTAAGTCCACCAATATTATCGTTCTGTGCAATCTTTGAGAATGCTGAAAACTCCTTTAGTGTTGGTTTTCTAATCCAAGCTTTTGCCCAAGCATCCTCATCTTCAGAATCCTCATCTTCAACCTCAATAAGAAATGTTTTCTTAATCTTATATTTTTTCTTAATCTTTTCAGCTTCCGCTTCCAACAACTCTTGTTCCTCAATAAACTTTGCGTCCTCAGCAGAAATTTCAACCTCAACACCTTCAATTTTACTTTCTAAATCACTCATAATTCCTAATTTATTTATATAATTTCCTATCTGAATATAGGTATTTTTTGACATAAAAAAAGGATGAACTCAATGAGAA
>Ga0114996_10009993_pt1 | contig 10334 bp, 8 predicted proteins | sample ArcticOcean_MG_C_4_FD_87039 | JGI IMG/M metagenome (GOLD analysis project Ga0114996, IMG submission 87039) | Marine microbial communities from western Arctic Ocean - ArcticOcean_MG_CB4_134 | ecosystem: Environmental > Aquatic > Marine > Oceanic | place: Arctic Ocean: Canada Basin | collected...
AGTCCTCGACGTCGACAGAGAGGGCGTGCTTCATTCCGGCGACCGGATCAGGTCTTCGCCCGCAGGAAGGAACGTCTGGAACATCTTCCAGCACCTCTTCTCCGTCGCGCGCGAGCCGTCCTTGCCCACGAACGCTTCGACGCGCAGCAAGAACCCGGAGGTCGCCTGACGGAACAGCGCCCGCGGCGCGTGCTCGAAGTAGAAGCGGAAGTAGTTCGGCGTGACGAAGTCGCGACCGACGAACGCGTACAGGCTCACGTAGTCGCGCTTGCGGCCCCTGTTCTCCGTCGCGAGCAGTCGGCCCAGCGAGATCTCGCGGCCATCGGGCAGCTTATCTGTCACGCTGCGGTCCGAGTTCAGGCTGAAGTTCGAGCCTCGGATGCAGATGTGCGGCGGGTGAAGGCTCTTCCAGTTGCTGTCGTGGAAGATGATCGTCAGGACGTACTTCTTGCCGTTCTCGTCACGGTAGTTCCACCACGCGACATCGCGGGTGCCGAGCAATTGGAAGTGCCTCTTTCCGATCTTGTTCTTCGACACGAGCGTGTAGCCAGCGAGTTTCGTCGGGAATCTCGCCGCGCGATCGTTGCGCAGGTTCGGGGGACGGATCACGCTCAACGCCAACAGCGGCCCGGCCACCAGCCAGAGTACGATGCTCGACTTGCGTGGGAGGACCATCATTCCTTGCCCTCCTTCGCGCGGGATCGCTTACGTCGGATGCGCTTCTCGAGGAACCCGTCCAGGCTGATCAGAACCACGATGTTCACGACCCAGGAGATGCCGTTCATGATCGTGTGTCCGGTGCCACCCGCGTAGTGCACGTCGACGTGCTTCGCCATGAAACACAGGCCGACGATGCGGAGCACGTTAACCATGACCGCCACCGGAACCGTGACCACAAGGATCGTGATCCGACGCATCACGTTCGCCGAGCCGATGAAGAACGCGAGGCAGTAGCCCAGCGCCGTCAACGCGAGCAGTGACCTCAACCCACCGCACGCGTCGGCGATGGGGAGCGGGAGCTTCTGACCCGGCACCTTGATGCTCGCGCCCTCTCGAACAGCCTCGAGTCCGAGCGCATTGCCCAGGACCATCGCCGTGTTGATCGCGATCTCCTTGAGTTCGAAGGCGACCCGACCGGTGAGGTCCATCGGCATCGGTGTCGCGAACCCGACCAGCAGGATCACTGGCAGGATCTTGCGGAGCCGACCCCACCCCACCGTCAGGAGCACGATACCGGTCAGCGAAAACAGCAGGCTGGCTGCCGACAGGGAGTCGACCATCTGCGCGGCGCCGCACAGCCGGAGGAACAGTCCAAAGGCGAGGAACCACCAACCTCGCATGTCGGTCCTCGCCTCGATCTTGGACCACTCTGCACGCTGGGTCCAGATCACGAACAGGCCCAGGATCGGGAGCAACGGACCGTGCGAGTAGTAGCCGCCAGGGGTGTTCCACCGATCGTAGATCCAGAGGAACGTGTCCCCGTAGGCCACGATCAGCGGCAGGTAGAACGCGAGGAACATCCGAATCATCGGAGCTCCTCGTAGGTCTGGATGACCCGCTCGGCACTGCCGTCCCAGGTCCAGCGGTTCTTGATCAGCGCTTCGCGACCGGCGCGACCGATGGCACTCAGCCGCTCGCGATCATCAACAAATTCGCAGAGACGATCCGACAGCGACTGCACGTCGCCTGGAACGAATAGGACTCCCGTCTCGCCATCGGTCAAGAGTTCGCGAATGTTCGGCTGGTCGAGCGCGAGCGTAGCCACCCCTGCGGAGAGGGTGTCAAACATCTTGAGCGGGGAAGCGTAGTCGTTGATCGCCGGCACGACGGCGGCGTCGAACGCCGCGCAGATGCCCGGCACATGACTCCTGGGCACCGCGCCGAGCGCGTGTACGCGGCCCGTCAGACCGAGCGCTTCGACCCGCTGCATCAGATCCGGCAGCGCCGGGCCCGATCCAGCGAGAACGAAGTGCACTTCGGGTCGCGCGATCCTCGCCATCGCCTCCAGAACCAACTCGATGCGGTGCCACGGTCGCATGTAGCCGACGAAACCCAGGACCAGCTGACCGTTGTCCATTCCGAGTCGCCGACGCAGCTCGCGTCCAGACTCCTCCGCATCGGTCTGCCGCGACGGATCGGCGCCGTTCCGGATCACGCGGATCCGACTCTCCGTCGCGCCGAGTTTGCAAAGCCGGTCGGCGAGCACTTGCGAAACAGGCAGGACCCGGTCGGCGCCAGCCAACACTGCCCGCTCGGTCTTGCGGGCCATGGCGGAGAAGTTGAGGAGACCGAGCACCGCCATCTCGTCGCACAGAGGCGAGTTCACTTCGAGCAAGAACGGGACGCCCAATCGCTTCGACGCGTCGAGCGCGGAACGACAGTGGAGCGCGTGGCGTTCGTAGATGAAGTCCGGTCGGAAGTCCCTCGCCGCGCGGAGAATCATCGACGTACCCTTGCGCGAGTAGAGGATTTCCGCGCACTCTGTCGCGACCCGCGGCATCTGGAGTTTACACCAAAACCCCGAACCGCTCGCAGCCGACGAGCCGTTCGTGTTCGCCTGCGCCTTTGGCACGAGCGCGATCTCCAGGACCTCGTGACCCGCCGTCCGCAGCGCACCGATCATCTCACGCACGTGGACGGCCTGGCCGTCCTCGGCACGGATGCGATGGTGATAAAGAATGCGATAGGGGTTCACGAGAGGTGTCTTACGGAAGGAGACGGCGAAACAGGTCGGAGAGCTTCACAACCGTCGCACTCCATGAATATCGATCAGCCAGAGCCCGTGCCTGTACGGGATCCGGCGGCGAGGCCAGGAAGTCCGCGATCGCGGTGCCGAGGGCTTCGACATCCCCAGCCGGAACGAGTCTGGAGACGCCCGGATCGGCGAGAATCTCCGGAATCCCGCCGACGGCGCTGGCGACCACTGGACGTCCGCAGGCGAGCGCCTCCGTGACGACGTTTGGCCAACCCTCGCGATACGAGGGCAACACGAAGACGTCACACGCCTGGTATGCGGACGCCACAGCAGCGCGGTCGAGACTGCCCAAAAAATGGACACGGTCCGCGGGCAGCAGCCCAGCGATTCGCTCCCGATCGGGCCCCTCTCCGACGAGGACGAGGCGCGACCCGTCGTTTCGCGCGGCCAACGCCTGCGCGGCGTGGTGAAAGCCCTTGCCTCCGATCAGGCGACCGACCCCGAGAACGAGGTCGCAATCCAGGGGCAATCCGAGTCGCAGTCGCGCCGCGTCGCGATCTCCCGGACGGAAGAGCTCGAGGTCGACGCCATTGCGCGCGGTTTCGACCTTCCCGTCGCCGACGATATCCTCGAAACGTCCGCGTAGAGCATCACTGACCGCGAACATCGCCGCCGCCTCGCCGAACGCGTCGACCATCTGCTCGCGCACCTCCGGTTGCTCCGCGAGGACATTCACGTCCGTACCGCGCGCGGTCAGCACGCAGGGCAGCGACAACTCCTTCGCGATCATCATCGCCGCCACCCCGTCCGGATAGAGGTAGTGTGCGTCGAGCACCGTCCGCCGATCAGCGCTGAGCTCGCGCACCTTCGGCAGGCACGCTTTCGCGATCCGACGCGCTTGCCGACGCAAGGACACGCCGGGGAGGTGAAAGTAGTGAACATGGTGAACGATGATCCCGTCGACGGATTCGCGGACGGGCTCCGCAGCCAGCACCCGGTCGTCCGCCCGTCCGAGGACACGGCGAAGGAGAAGAGGTACTCGAGGTACCGGACACAATACCTGCCAATCGAGACCGCTGTGTTTCGCGACCCGCTCCATTCGGTCCTTCACGAAACATCCGTGCAGCGGACGACGGTTCGACGGGAAGAGATTGGTGAACGTGAGGATCTGCCCGTCCGGTGTCCTGGTCATGGAACCCACCTGCGCAGGAAACCGTCCAGGACGAAGATCGTCCAGAGGTTGTGGCTGAAGTCGCGAGCCCCGCGGCGGTGCTGGGCGAGCATGCCCTCGACCGGATCGACGTCGAGATACTCTCCGAGCGGCCCGTCGCGCAAGGTGGTCGCGAGCGCGTCCCCGAGCGGCCCACGCAGCCACCGGGAGAGCGGCACGGAGAAACCCCGCTTTTGACGATCCAGGGCCGCGTTGCCGAGCCGTCCGCGAAGCGCGTCCCGAAGGAATCCCTTGCTCTTCCCCCCGAGCAGCTTGCGGTCGTACGGGAGGGCGGCGCCGAACTCCACGATAGGATGGTCCAGGAAGGGCGAGCGAACTTCGAGGGAGACAGCCATCGACGCGCGATCGACCTTCGTCAGGATGTCGCCGGGCAACCAGGTCCGCCGATCGGCGTGGGCACAGCGCTGGATCGGGTGGCATCCATCGGCCTCGAGGTATGCGTCCCGCACCGGAGCCAACGGATCATCGGTCCGCCAGTCCGGAAGCAACAGCGGCTGCGTCTCCTCCGGGAGTGCGCGACTGACGGAGCGGGCGTATGCCTCCTCCGGCGAAGTCGCGAGATTCTGGAACGTACGCTTGAAGCGCAGAAAGCGCGGGAGGAAGTCGAGCTTGGGATACGCCCCGCCCAACCACGACCACGCGCCGTTCGGAAGGAGGTTGCGAGACATATTTTCCCTCGCGTCGAATCGGTAGCGCCGATATCCGGCGAAGCCCTCGTCACCCCCATCGCCGGACAACGCGACGGTGACGTGCCGCCGCGCCATGCGGCTCACGTGGTAGGTCGGAATCGCGCTGCTGTCCGCGAAGGGCTCGTCGTACACGTCGGCGAACCAATCGAGATCGAGCATGTCCTCGACGTTCACGACTTCTTCGAACAGGCGAGCATGGCACGCCTTGGCGGAGGCCCGCGCAAACTCACGTTCGTCGTACTCGGGATCGTCGAATCCGACGGTGCACGCGAGGACTTCTGAAGTACTCACCCGACGCATGCTGTCGACCACCGCAAAGCTGTCGACCCCCCCCGAGAGGAACGCCCCCAGCGGGACCTCGCCCATGAGTCGGCCCTGCACCGCTTCGTCCAGGAGGTGCCTGAGTTCAGCTTGCTGATCGGCGAGCGGTGGGGTCGTGCCGTTGGTTGCGCCCGGATTTAATTCCGGAACCCAATACTCGTGCACGTCCACGCGACCGTCCTTCGCGACCAGGTACGACGCGGGCGGCAACTTGTGGATCTCCCGGAAGATGCTCCGCGGATCAGGCACATATCCGAGGCACAGGAACTGACCGAGGGCGTCGGGACAGATCGTCCTGGACACCCGGCCCGAGGCCAGGATCGCCTTGAGCTCGGAGCCGAACAGCAGCTCGTCGTCGTCGACCGAGTAGTAGAAGGGCTTTTGCCCCATGCGGTCGCGGGCCGCGAAGAACGTGTGATTCACCTCGTCGACGATTCCGAAGGCGAACATCCCGCTCAGGCGCCGCGGCAGCTCCACCCCCCACTCACGGTAGCCGTGCACGAGCACTTCGGTGTCGCAGTTCGTCTCGAACGGAGAGCCCTTGGCCATGAGTTCGGTTCGCAGCGATTGGTAGTTGTAGATCTCGCCGTTGAACGTGACCCAGACCCTGCCGCTGTCATCGGACATCGGTTGGGCGCCCTGCGCCAGATCGACGATCGCCAACCGACGGTGTCCGAGTCCGTAGCCGTCACCGATGCGGATACCGCCTGCGTCCGGCCCACGGTGGACGAGCGTTTCCGTCATCCGTGCGACGAGGTCACGACCGATCTCAGCTGACCGATCGAAACAGAATACTCCGGTGATCCCACACATCAGCGTGACTGGGTCAGGTGGTCCGCTCCCATCGCGGCATGGCGACCGCGACATTTGGCGATCGCCACGCGACCGTCACGGAACCCACCCTCGCCGGAGCGTCCTGCGACGCGGTCTCCTCCACCGGACCCATGGCCAGGCTGCGCCTGGCGACGAGCACCGTCGACCCGACGAGCGCGAGGAAGTGGTAGATCAGATCGAAGTGGCCGCGGTTCAGGAACGTGCCGCCGACCATGAAACTCAGATTGATGGCCTCGAACATGGCGGCGTACTGACCGGCCCAGTACAGGTCCGGTCGCACCTTGGCGACACGGCGAAGCCAGAGAGCCGACCAGAACACGGACAGCAGCAGCGCCATGTACGTGATGAACGCAATACCACCACCCTCGGCCGCGATCTGGATGAACGAATTGTGGGCGACGTGGAGCTGCTCTCCCGACCCTTGCATTCCGTATGCCTGGGCATTGTCGATGAAGTTGCGCAGCCCGACTCCCCACATCGGATTGTCGATGGCCATGCGAATCCCCACCATCCAGGACTCTAAGCGCGACGCCACCGAGGAGTCCTTCGCGCCCTCGCTCATGCTCAGGATTCGATCGATGACGTGTGCGGGCGCGAACAGAAAGAACCCGATCACCAACCCTATGACAGCGAAGCCGGCCTGCATGAGCCTCCCGGAACGGAACGCGATCCATGCGATCGCCGTCGTCATCGCCAGGAAGCCCCCGCGTGAGTGCGTGAGTAACACGGTCACCATCGTGAGCCCGATCGCGATGAGGCAAGCCTTGCGCACCAACACGTTCTTCTCGAGTCGGCTCAGGAAGAACAACAGGGGGATGTTCATCACGAGCGCGAGCGCGAAGTCGTTGTTGTCCTCGAGCATTCCGCCCGGCCCACGGATGATCACTGTGCCACCCTTGGCCAACCCGACGAGTCCGTTCTTGACCGAGTAGAACGCGAGGGAGCCGCAGATCACCCAGAGCAGGGCGCGGAGCCGGAGCTTGCTGTCGACCTGACTGATCGTGAACAACGAGATCGCGATGATCTTGATGAACTCGAAGTAGTAACGCGTGCTCCGGGTCTCGGCGAAGAGGAGGCTGATGCTGATGAACACGCCCATCGCGAGCAACAGGTACGACCGGGTCTCCGGGGTGAAGAACCTCCTCTTGTGGGACTCGTTGACGAACCATCCAACAACCATGGTGATGGCCACAAAGAAGCTGAAGCGCATCCCACGCGCGAAGCCCCAACACAGGTCCTGCGGTCGCATGTACGCCAGCCATGAGAACAGCAGCAACCCGACGAACGGCCTCTTGAACGCCGTCGGCAGCGTGAGCATGACGATGCCGAATACGATCAGGTCCCGCAACGTTCAGGCCTACTTGCGGGGCCCCAGGACATCTTCGAGTAGATTGACCACGAAGGGCGGCAGGCTCGTCGGCATGACGTAGTACAGCGTCACGATCGTGAACAGGAGCACGAGGAACACCACCGCGAAGATCGTCAACCGGGTGCGGCGATCGCGGGTGGAGGCCGACTCCTCGTCCGTCTCGAGGAACGTCATCGTGCCCAGCACCGGCAGACCCAACCCGGACTCCACGTCAGCGACGCTCTTGAACGACATCTGGAGGAAGTCGATCAGGAGAACGAGGGCGATCGCCACGGCGAGTCCGACGATGCAGCCCATCATGGCGAGTATGTAGGGATTCGGATCGGTCGGCGCCGGCGGAGGATACGCGGTCGCGAGCAAGCGGGCCGGTCGCTCGGTCTGGATGCGCCGGATCATCGCCTGCTTCTCCTCGAGCTTGTTGGTCAGCGAGACCTCCTGCGACTGGAAGAGCTGCAACCGCTCGCGCAGGTCTTCGTACTTGAAGTAGATACCCGGGAGCCGCTTCTTCTCTTCCGCCAGTTTCTGCAGGCGCGACTGACGTTCGATGAGCGTGTCGTTCTTGACGCCCATGTCGTCGGTGAGATTGCGGACCTCCTTCTCCAGGTTCTCGTAGGCCGGATTGAGTTGCTCGGGCGACGCCCCGCCGGCGATCTTCTGCAGCTCCACGAGGCGAATCCGGGCGTTCTCACGCGTGAGCTTCGCCGGGCCGTAGTCCGGATGCGCGGGCTTGATCGCGAAGAGCAACCGAGTCGTGTACTGGATGGTCCCGAAGAGCATCAAGTACTCCTTCCTGAGCGTCGGGTCCGTGGGCAGATCCTCGACGTTGGCTCTCAGAGTCGGAGACGTCGCGTCCATGAGGGCTTTGCGGTTGGCGAGCTTGCGGGCGAGCCCGTTGATCTCGGCCTTCAGGTTCGCGATCTCCGTCCGCACGAGTCGGATCTCGTTCGAGATCACGGAGATGATCCCGCTAGCACGGGGATCCTTCCAGTTCTCGGGGTTGATCCCGTTCGTTTCCTCGTAGACCTGCACCTCCCGGGCGGCGCGCTGTTTCTGCAGGGATTTCGCCTGCTTGTCGCGCACGAAAGACAAGACCTCGAGCTCGGCCTTCACCACCAGCCCGTCGACGAACTCCGCCAACCACTGCTTGCGGAGCTCGTTTGCCATCGCGGCCGCCCGCACGCCATCGAGATCCTTGTAGGTGATTCTCAAGTGGGCGATGCGTCGACCCTTATTTCTCGGACCACGGTCATCCACGCTGATGCGCCCCCGCGTCGCCCTGCGGAAGGCCCGCTGCTCCTCGTCGGGCCCATCGATGGCCTCGATCCACTTCAACACGAGGAGTGCCTTCTGCACGCCGGCTGGCACGGTCACGATCGCGGCGTTGATCAGCTGTGAGAACGGATCCAGCGGGGTCCCGAGCTTCGGATCCAGGATCGGGCGGTTGAGCTCGATCGTCGTGTGCGCGACGTAGTACCTGGGGATGAGCATCGCGACGACGCCGCCGACAACGAGACCGAGAATGCTCATGATCACCACGTGCCAGGTCCGCCGTTTGAGCAGATCCAGGTAGTGGGTGAATGAGATGGTCGGGACGTCGAGTTGGGTCATGAGTTCAGCTCCCGCTCCGCTTGTAGGTCAGTAGCGGAAGAAGAAGCTCGTCTGCTTGCCCTGCAAGAGGTCGTACGACGCCTTGATCGTGGCTAGCCCGAGCAGGGATTGCACCGCGACGCCGATCGGTTGGAGCAGCTTCTCGATGAATCGCGAGAACCCGCCGATCCAGGTCGGCGGAATGTAGATGAAGTCGTTCTCCTCGATGAGGATGTTGTACCTGGTGTTTCCGGTCATGATCATCTCGCGGATGTTGACCTCGATGGTCATCGGGTTCTCCGCGTCCGGCTTGATCACGCGCACGCGTCCCATGTTGGCGAGCTGCGTCGGTTGGATCACCGTGATCGCTTCGAGGAGAGTCAGGTCGGACTTGACGAACGGGATGCGACCCTTGTAGCCCACTTCCCCGAACGCGTAGAACACCTTGCCGAAGTTCAAGATCCGCGCTTCCACGCGCACTTCGATGTTGAAGAACGCCGCGAGTTGCGACTCGACAAGACGCTTGAGTTCGCGCTCCGTCAATCCCAGTATCATCACCGGGCCGACATACGGAACCAGGATGGTGCCGTCGACGCCGACTCGTTGCACCTGCGATAGAAGCACGAGTCGCTCCGCGCCGGGACTCGCGAAGACGGACGGGTTCACCATAAACACGACTCCGTCGCCACCCGCGACGTAGTTCTCCATCGTGGCTCGGCCCTCGGCCCGGGTCCCGAACCCCTTCTCGTTGAGCAACTGACGAATGCGTTTCTCTTCGTAGTTCGTGCATGAAGCGAGGAAGGCCAAGAACAGGAGCGCGAGCGCTCGCAGATTCACCGGGTTGGGGGGTTTTGCTCTCAAGAGTATCACCGAGTCGATCGCAAGACGGTATGGGGTGTGGGGGTAGGCCGCATCGTAGCAAATCACTTTCTGTTGCAAAGTCCCCCCCGTGGGCGGTGACCTGAAGCCGGGCCGAACGGCGTCGACCACGGTACCATCGGCCAGCCGTCCACCCCGTCGTGAGGGAACGCACGGGGACCGCACTCGCCAGGCGACGCGCCCGGCCCGGGAGCGTCCAGGCTCAGTACGGTTTGGCGTCTTGTGTCGTCCTGCTGGACAATCCGTCGGGCTCAACCCAGGCGTTGGCCGTACTGCTGGTCGTAGTAATCCCGGTAGGCACCGCTCCGCACCCGATCGCACCACTCCATGTTCGCGACGTACCATTCGACGGTCGCCTGCAAAGCGGCCTCGAACGTCTGCTCCGGTTCCCACCCGAGCTCGTCGCAGATCTTCGTGTTGTCGATCGCGTAGCGCAGGTCGTGACCCGGTCGATCCTTCACGAAGGTGATCAGTTCCTCGCTCTTGCCCAGCGCCGACAGCAGCGTCTTCACGACCTCGATGTTCTGCTTCTCGGACTTGCCGCCGATGTTGTAGACCTCGCCGTCGCGTCCCTTCTCCATCACGGTGTAGATCCCCTTGCAGTGATCCGAGACGTGAATCCAATCGCGGACGTTCTTGCCATCGCCGTAGACCGGCAGCGCCTTGTCCTCGAGGGCGTTCATGATCATCAGCGGGATCAGCTTCTCGGGGAATTGGTACGGCCCGTAG
>Ga0114996_10009998_pt1 | contig 10332 bp, 9 predicted proteins | sample ArcticOcean_MG_C_4_FD_87039 | JGI IMG/M metagenome (GOLD analysis project Ga0114996, IMG submission 87039) | Marine microbial communities from western Arctic Ocean - ArcticOcean_MG_CB4_134 | ecosystem: Environmental > Aquatic > Marine > Oceanic | place: Arctic Ocean: Canada Basin | collected...
GCTAAATGAACAATTTTTGTTGGCTTATAGGTTGTATAAACTTCATGTAAAGCGGTTAGATCCCGTGCATCTAAATTACTAAATTGTACTCCTTTATTTCTCATTAATTCAAATCTATCTAATATAAATTTAATATACATGTTTCTTTGATTAATTTCATATGCATCACTGCTTAACATTTGAACTATATTATTTATTTGAAGATTATCTACTACCATAACATCAGCATCTTTTTCTCTTAAAGAGAGTGCTAGATGATGCCCGATAAATCCAGCTCCACCGACTAACATAATTTTTTCATCTTTAAGAGATTGTTTTTCAAAATTTAAAATCTGGGTCATTATAAAATTCTCTCCAAACACTTAATAAATATATCAGCAATTAAATTAGCTTCCTCACTACCTAAATGAGGTCCACATGGCAATGATATAGTATGAGCCGCATAATGTTCTGCCACGCTATAATTTTCTTCATTACCTAGATTTTTATAATATATAGATTTAGGAAGACATACAGGATAATGTACGCTAGTACCAATATTATTTTTTTGAAGTTCTAATATTAAACTATTTCTTATGTTTTCGCCACCATCATTTAAAACTATATTTACGCAAAAATTAGAACTTATACTTTTCCCTTCTTCACCAGGCAAAACATATATATTTTTATTTCCACTTAACTTATCTCTTAAAATAGCTGCATTAGAATTTCTTTTTGAAATAAATAAATTAATTTTTTTTAGTTGCTCTATGCCTATTGCCGCAGAAACTTCATTCATTCTAAAATTATACCCTAAAAGATCTACGTCATATACACCTGGTATTGACCTTTCATATAAATTTTTTGTATAACCAAAAGAACTTAATTTACGTATTGAACTAGATAATTCATTATCATGTGTAATTAACATTCCACCTTCCATCGTCGTAATATGTTTTGTTGGATAGAAAGAAAAACACCCTGTATTTCCAAATACTCCTACTAATTTTTTCCCATAACGTGCCCCTAAAGCTGCCGCACAATCTTCTATTAAAAATATATTATGACCAGATATAATTTTTAATATGCTATCCATATCAGCTGGCAAGCCTACAAAGTGAACAACTAAAATTGCCTTGGTATTTTTATTAATTTTTGACAAAATTAAATTTGGATTAATATTCCCTGTTTTACTATCTATATCTACAAAAACGACTTTAGCACCAGTATGAGAAACACAATGTGCCGTAGCAATATGTGTCATTGCAGGAACTATCACTTCATCTCCAGGCCCTATACCTAAAGCTTTTAAAGATAAAAACATTGCTGAAGTACAATTAGATACGGAAACAGCATTAGGAGAAAAATGAAATTCACTGAAGTTCTTTTCAAACAAGCGGCATTGCGGGCCATGCGTTAAAATATTACCTTCCAATACTGCCGATGCAGCTCTACTCTCTTCTGCTTCAATTAAGGGTCTAGCAAATGGTATATTTATTTCATTCATCATTATATACTTTTATTATAAAATATAAGAAACATCTACAGTAATTTTTTTTTGATATGATTCCCATATAGCAAAACATATATCCATTACTTTAAATATGTCTTCTCCTGTAACTTCATGTTCTTTGTTATTTATTATTGCATCAATAAACTCTGGTAATAAGTCTCCTTTTTCCATACCAGGATAAATTATTGTGTCTAATTCTAAATCCTTATCATCATCTCCTGAATAAAACTCACCTTTTCCTCTATGATTAACATATGATTTTTTAGTTCCATATATATTTAAAGAATGAAATTTTGTTCTTTTAGGGCCATAAGTTGTAGTATTCTTTCCTGTCACTCCCCCATAAAATTTAAGCAAAGAAGTTATTGTTTCAGGGTACTTAAATTGACTATTTTTAGTAAGCAAACTATTTCCAACAGCACATACTTCTTTAACTTCATCATTTATTAGCCATCTCATAAGGTCAATTAAATGTATTCCTCCTCCATATACAGTACAGTAAAAAGGCATTTTTCCTCTCCACCCATCAGTAAGCTTATGTAAAATATTATGCAGATAATCTCCCTCAATATGATAAATATTGCCAAATTTTCCACTTTTAATCATCTCTTTTAAATTTTTAAATCTAGGAGATTGCCTCAAAATTAAATTTGAAGTTATTTTACATTTACTATCTTGCCAAGCTCTAATTACCTTTTCTGACTCCTCCTTAAATAAGGTAACAGGTTTCTCTACCATTACATGTTTGCCATTTCTAAAAGAAGAAATTAACTGAGAAGCGTGAAAATTATCATATGAGCATATAGACACTAAATCTATATTTGGATCTTCTGTTATATCTTTACTATTAAGGTATCTACCTCGTATATCATATTTATCTGCAATTAATTTTAGCCTTTCAGGATCGATATCACACACTGAAACAACTTCTACATTAGGTATCTGTTGGTAAGATTTTAAATGGGCCTCTCCAACACCTAAACCAATAATTCCTATATTTAAATTAATGCTCAATTTACTATTTTTAAGTATTACTGATTAAAGATAAAGATTTAAACATATTAACTACCTTATTTGGATTTAGCTTTTTTTGTGATCTTAATACTATATTTTCTTTAACAAACTTTTCAGAATGCATACCGCATAAAGAAGATGTTACACCAGGGTATGATCTTACTATATTTAATACAGAAGGATATAAAGATAAATTTTTATTTACTCCCTTATATAATATATCATTAATACTATTAGTATTCTTTTGTGAAAGAACAACCTCCATCATCTGAATAATTGAATTTTCACTAACAGGTAAAGAAATTATAGGCGAGTTATCTTCCTCTTTTGAATCTCTATTTCCAATCATATTAAATAATTCAATAAATTTTAACAGCACTTCAATTTTACCTTCATAAGTAGAAGCACTCGTAATAAAATTTAACCCATTATCGTTAATATATTTTATAAAGTTTTTATTATGTAAAGATTTATTATGCCCTACCAATGAATGATTTGCTAAATAAGGCATGCCTATATTTAATGGGGCTTCAATAAAACGAAAACCATGTTCCTTACCACCATTATTTATAGCTATTTTTATTAATTTACTTAGATCCAAATATGGCCTGGAATTAATATCTCTTCGAAAACCGTTCCATGAAGCAACGCCATAACTTTGAATCCTTCCTTTTTCTTTTTCATCCTCTAGCCATTTAAAAATATCACTTATTCTTTGGTAAAATTCCTCTTCACTTTTTATAGCTTTTGCTAACTCTGGATTGTGAATAAAATAACAATCAAGACTAGACATATTTAAATTATCAAGAGAAATATTTAATTGTTTTTTTAAAAAAGGAAGGTAAATACTATGAAGATTTTTATATATTTCTTTTTTGGGTACTTTCCAACTCCCTCTTACTGTCTTATTAATATATGATTCTTCGGAACTATTATTAGGAATGCCTATTAAACCACCTTTAGAAGTAATAAATACTTCTTCTCTTTTAAGTTTTTTTTTCTTAATTAAATCTGATAAAGTTGAGCCTAATATTTTTTCTGATCGTTGATTTCTATATCTAATGGCTGTATCAAAAAAATTAATTCCATTTGTGACACTCTTTTTAATAGATGCTTTCCATGCTTGATCTCCTTGATCTGAATTTTCTCCTTTATACATACCTATACCAATAGACGATAAAGATAAATTTTGATTAGACTTAGAATAAAAATCTAATGAACTTTTTTTTGAAAAACGACTAACAAATGAAGCTGTTCCTTCAGGAGTTGCATTACCTCTATTCATTTTTAGTCTTTCTACTAAAATTAATATTCTTAAAATTTTTTGAAGGAATATCAGTTTTTTTGACGAAAATATTATCCATTATTTGCAAAGAAGAAAGGAACTGAAGTATTTTATGGTTGTTTTCTTCTCCCTCACAATGTTTTGTAATAAGACTTTCTAAACCATCAGTTTTAAAAAATGAATTTAATAAACCATCTTCTTTGGATAAAATTATTTTTTTTAAAAAGTCTTTCCAGTCTTTATGTACTATAAACCACTCAAAAAAATTTGCATCAAATCTAGTAGAAGGTAAATATTTTTTTTCTTTATTCCACATATCATGTTTAATTGTATCAACTTCTTCTTGTAAATTAGAAAACTTTTTTGAAAAATTAGGAGAAATCCATGCAGGTTGCATAGAAGCATCATGGGGGATTTCCAACAAATCAGGAGCTAAAGCTTTAAGTAATTTTATTCTAAATAAGCTATCTTTTCTATGATAAGAAGGTACTTTTTTTATAGCATTTATAAAATTTGTATCATAAGTTGGTAAAATTAAATTATTAGATAATTGTGGATATACTAAATTAGCATTATACCACCTCTTAATTCTTATTTCAAAAGCTAAAGCATCATTAATATCTACAGCATCTTCACCTTCAATTTGTTCTAATGAATAAGCTAATAAATCTCTAGTATCATTTAACGCTTTTTTAGACACCTTTTTCTCTCTACAAAGACTTTGAAAGTCTTTTTTATTAATATTATAAGTTAAGTAGTTTTTAACATCACCTTTTTGCGTTAAATTAGTATACATATCTAATAAATATGATTTATTTTTTATACTATATAGCTCCTTAGGAGAATGTGTGCCACCTGCTAACAAATCTAGAGCAGAACCTAATAATAAACCTTTTGTATTATTTAATCTAGATAATTGGTTATACATATGTACATGAATACCATGTTTAAAAATTGAGCTTCCGGCAGAAACTGAAAGACCATCATTTGCAAATTTAATATAGTCTTTAGGTAATAATTCAATTTTAATATGCTTCATTCCTCTCTTAGCAGCTAATAGCTGGGCTATATCAGCCTCTTGAAAATTAGGTACTCCATACGTATACGCTATTAAATTTTTGGAGCTAATATCTGCTTTTTTTGCTGCTCCTAATAATATTCTTGAATCTAACCCTCCAGATAAACCAATATAATATTCCTTATTCTTATTTAGTCTCATTTTAAAAGAGTTAATTAAAGCCTCTGCAGCATCATCTACGAGCTCATTCATAGAAAGACTACTAGGTTCAAAACAAAAATAATTAGATTTATAATTATTAACTTCTAAACCCTCTACAACAATAATTTCACCAGGTTCAATTTTATGAATACCATTAAAGCGCGTATGATTAAGGAATCCTCTTCCTCCTACCATAAGCCATGACATTAAATTAGATTCGTTATAAGTTATTGGAGCATTACTTATTTTTATAAGCCTTGAAATATCCCATGAAAAAATAAATTTTCTATTTTCAATAATATAATAAAATGGAGCTACTGTATTCCCATCTGTAATTATAAAAAACTTATTTAAAACTAAATCGTTAATTAAAATTAGATAGCTTCCATTTAATTTATTTAAGTTAGAAACACCCTCTTTTTTATATTTATTTAAAATAAAGTTAGTAGAATTTTTGGAACCTGTTCCATATATGTTTCCACTTACTGCTATAACAATTTTATTTTTAGTTATTAAAGAGTAATTATCTCCTGCAGCATAAAAACTTAATTTATCAGCTCTAATTTCATTACTTATTTTATTTCTCAATAAGCCTAGCCCTAATAAAACTTTAGACTTAGACATAGGTACTTTATTTAAAAAATCATATATTCCTGCAAAGCCTATCAAATTTTACCTCTTTAAAATCTTAGTTATTAAATCTTTTTCTATCTTCTCAAGCGATAACTGTAAATTCTTATCTTTTTTAAATTTTAAGTTACGCTTATTAAACTCTTTAAGCCAATTTTCTTTAACTCTATCTGATGGAGGTAAAGCGAAAGGAGTTTCTATCTGTTTTGGAATTTTTACTAAAATATCTTCTATATTAGCAATTTTATTATTTTTAAACGTTAATTTTAATGTAATACTATATAAAGTCTTATCTCTTTTTGTTTTAGGTGAATAAATATATGCATTATAATTTTTATTTCTAAAATGAGACCAAACTTTATCATCTGCATGATCAAATACTAAATCTCCTATACTATAATATATCCAACTATTATTATAATTTTCTTTAACTTGCACACAATGAGGATGCCCTCCTACAACTAAGTCCGCCCCCGCATCAATAATGTTTCGAAACAATGATTGATCTCGTGGAATAGGATAGTCTAAAAACTCTATACCTGTATGTGGCATAACTATAACAATATCAGTGTTATTCTTAGCTTCTTTAATTTTCTCTAATAAAATAGGATTATATGCATCTGCTACACCTGCTTTATTATTGTCTGCTAACGGCCTGTAACTACAGCCAATAAATGATATTCTAGTTTGATCAATTTCAACTGATGCCGCTTTATAAGCTTCATTAATATTCAAACCCGAACCAAAAGAGAAAATACCGTTTTGTTCTAAATTTAATATAGTTTCATTATAACCATCTAGCCCAGAATCAAAAATATGGTTATTTGCTAAACTAAAGCCAATAAAATTATTAATTTTAAAATCTTTTGCAATATCGGGGTTAGCATTAAATTTAGGAGCTCCATTTATACCTTTTTTATCAGAGCAAATATTTGTTAGTGGACACTCTAAATTTGATATTATTGGTCCATCACCTATGTGCCTTCTAAAAGCTTTTAGAAGATTGCTAAAACCTATATTTGAAATTGCCGGTGCCACTCCTCTTCCAGCCATTATATCACCTGTAATAAATAGCGACATTATTTACACCACACTTTATAAAATATTCTTCTTTGAAATAGCAACATGATCAAATAATAAAACATCTAAATCAGACCTTAAAAAAGTTGATATTGCATCTTTAGGACTTTCTACTACAGGTTCTCCATGTAAATTAAAAGATGTATTCAAAATAACTGGAAAATTAGTTAAATTTTTAAATTCTTTAATTATTTCAAAATATGGTTTATTAAAATCCTTTTTAAGCATTTGAGGCCTTATAGTTCCATCAGAAGGGTGAATAACTGCTGGTAACTTATTTTTTAAAGTTTCTTTAATATCAAATGCCATTGTCATAAAAGGAGAAAAAATATTTTTAGGATTATTAATTATACTATCTGAACTTTTTTCTAATAATGAAGGAGTAAATGGCATCCAAAAATCTCTTTGCTTTATTACATTATTTATCCGTGTCACTGAATTATTTGTTCTAGGGTCCGCTATTATTGATCTATTTCCCAAAGCTCGTTGTCCAAATTCCATTCTTCCTGAAAACCTTCCAATAATTAAACCTAAAGCAATCCATTTAGCTACTAATTTACTAGAAGGGTTAGCTGTTATAACAAAATTATCATTTAATTTTTGATTATTAATTTCAACATTAATTTCTTTTTCACTATAACTTTTTCCTAAATAAATATTATTTAAACCTTCAATATTATTTTGAATATCATTTTGAGTACCTGCCATCCAGGCTGCCCCAATTGCTAATGACCCATCTCCAGAAATAGGACCTGCCCAGATACTATTAATTATTGGGTTTAACATCAATCGTCTCATTAGCTTAATATTTTGACCTACTCCACCAGAAAATATTATATCGTAAATATTATATTTTTTAATATTATTAACTATCCAAGTCTCAATCAGTTCCTCTAAAAATGCCTGTAAAGCCCATGCAATATTATCAAATCGCTCAGATCTTAGGTTTTTTAAAATATAAAAATATAGGTCTGGAACCTGAGAAGCTTTTACAATTTTAGTGCCCTCATTTTTTTCTATAGTTCTAAAAAAATCTAAAGCTTCTTTCCCATGAATAGGATTTCCATAAGGAGCTAACCCCATAACCTTAAATTCATGTTGATTAGGTTTCATTCCTAGTATTAATGTAGTATAAGCATAAAGCCTACCAATATTAACTTCATTAGATTTCCACTGTTCTTTAATTCCCCGTTCATTAAAAATTGAAACTGTAGCTGATGAATCATCACCTCCACCTTCACAAGTAAATATTAAAGCTTTTTTGGGTCTATTAGGAGAAGAATAATAACCATATGTTTTATGGCAATCCTCATGCCTATAAAACTTAACTTTACTAATCTCTATACCTAAATGTTTATTAACTACATTTGTTCTATATTTATTAAAAGCCTCACTTCTTTCTTTTTTTGACGTCTTTGGATCTAATTTTATAAAATCCAAATACAAATCAGACTTTATATATTTCTCTGCTTTATTTCTAAATAAATTAAATCTATCGATTTCACTTAAATTTTTTTTTTCATAAAGCTTTGGCTTCCAATAATCTTCTTGAAGAGAAACCCAATCTTTAACTGAAAATACAGCTGCTTCGCGCAACATTTTTAAATAAGGTAAATCATTAGCTCCTCCAAAGGCTACTATATCTATATCCTCAATTTTAATTCCTGCTATAGAAATAACGCTTTCTATAGCTCTCTTTGGATAACTTGAATCTGTTTTTAAACGACTTAATCTTTCTTCAGCAATTGCTGAAACTAAAACGCCATCTATTAATATACAAGCATGGCTCTCATGACTATCTGATATCCCCAATATAATCATGATTGTTCCATATTATTTTTTCTAGCTTTTAATTGAGAAGCCCACCTTTGTTCAGAACTCTCATTTAATCCCATCTTTAAAAGTGCTAAACGAGGAAAAATATCATTAAATTCATCCAATTCATTAATAAAAGCTGATGATAACTCCTTAGCTGCCAGAAATTCATATATAAAATTAGAATGATCATAATTATCAACAGCAATAAAACAATTTACATTATAATGAATTACCGTTTCTATTTCATACTTCATTGTTTCATAACTATGATCACTATCATGAATAAAAAAGTCTATAGGATGCTTTTTTAATACTTTTTCTAATAATAATTCCGAAGGTCCAATTTGCAATTCCCATCTATCCTTAAGCTTGTCTGGAACTATCCAACCAGGGTCACAATCAGCTGGCAACTCTTCCTCTCCTTGATGACCAGCGCCCATCTCTCTGTTAGGAAAAAAATTGCCCCATTCTCTTCTAGGTAAATCTATAGAAGTAAGACACCCAAAATCATTATCATGTAAAGCCTGCAATATCCAAAGAGTTGTCAAGCCATGAAAAACTCCTGTTTCTAAAACTTCAGCCGGCCTTATAATTCTAATTAAATAATATAAAAAATTTCTATAAACATTTAATTCATAAATATTTTTAAAGTGTCTTTTTACAAAAACATTATTCTTTTTGATTCCTGTATTTAAATCTTTAATTATATTGCCATTTTCCAAGTCTTTAAAAATGTCAATGTTATATTTATAACCATATGTCCTAGACACCTGTCTAGCTGCTAGGTCTATTATATCTTTTATAATTTTTATTCTATCTGTAATTTTTTCCATACCTACTATAACTTAGATTTTATAAATTGAGTTCTACCTGGAGGAAAATGCTTAGATAAAGTATTAAAATATCTTCCTTGGGCAGAAAATCTAATTTTCTGAGATATATTTTTTCCTGATGAATGTATTAAATTCATAGATATATAAATAATATCGCCTATATCTACAGGCAGATTTATTTCCTGAAATTTATTAGTTACATCAGCGCTGATTATATGTTTATGTGACATGAATTCAGATTTACTATCTTCTTCTATTGCATAATTATTTACCTTACCCTTTGCATGACTACCAACTAATGCTTTTAAAGGACCTATATCATTAGACATATCTACTAAAGGAATCCAAGCAGTAATTCCATCTGACATATCTTCTTGATCATAATCGACAAAATCCTGATGCCAATCTAAAATATTTCTGTTGCAAAAAGGAGGGTCCATTCTAAATAAATAATTAAAGCACATTAAATTAGTAATTTTAGTATCTAATAGAACAGATATATCATTTGTTATAATGTCATTAAGAGCTAATTTCTGCATAGATATTGTAGTTTGCATTACATCATATAATGCTCCAAACTTTTCGGGGTACTGCTCTCTTAGAGTTAGCAGATCTAGAGTAAATTTTTTATTATTATAAAAATCTTTAATTGAATAGCCGGCAAAATGCTCGCCCCCTAGTCTTACATATAAGCCAAGAAAAGCTTCAATAACATTTTTAATTTCATCAAAGTTTAAAAAATTTTTTCTTATTAAAAATCCATCTTTTTTAAAACTAGTATTATCTAAATTATGATGATGTTCCAATATAGTCTTCCATGAGAATCTATTATTTTTACAAATAATTTTACATTAAATAATTTTACATTAAATAATTTAACTAAAACAACTTTATCATATAGCATATATTTGATTCACTTCAAATTATATAAATTAATTAGTTAATACCTATAACATAGAAA
>Ga0114996_10010001_pt1 | contig 10330 bp, 4 predicted proteins | sample ArcticOcean_MG_C_4_FD_87039 | JGI IMG/M metagenome (GOLD analysis project Ga0114996, IMG submission 87039) | Marine microbial communities from western Arctic Ocean - ArcticOcean_MG_CB4_134 | ecosystem: Environmental > Aquatic > Marine > Oceanic | place: Arctic Ocean: Canada Basin | collected...
AACTTTTAAGCTTGGCATTTTAGGTGAAGATGTTCTGTCCGCTGAAGAACTTGGGCGGCTAGCGAAATTGCCTACTAGAGATGTGTTATTGGCAATGGCTGTCGGAGCTATGGAGGCACCTATGGTTGCTTTAGCAGGGGTGTTTGAAGCAAAAATCCAGGAAATGTCGGGTCTTCTGGAAGCTTTAAATACCAAGCAGGAAGGCGAGGTTCAGTGAATAATCTCGTTATATATGATCACCAGGAATTTTTAGTTCCCTAATACTGACTTTAAAGTCAGTTGAACCAGGAGGAAAGCCGACAGAATGGCTACGGATCAAGAGAAACTTCTCGAAACTATCGGTAACATGACAGTTCTTGAATTGTCGGAGTTTGTTGACGCATTCAAGGAAAAATTTAATGTGACAGCAGTTGCAGCTCCAGTCGCTATGGCTGGCGCCGATCAGGCATCAGCTGAAGTCGCTGAAGAAAAAGACGAATTCGACGTCATCCTAGAAGGAGTAGGTGGCAAAAAAATTCAAGTCATCAAGGCAGTCCGAGAGGTAACAACACTCGGCTTGAAAGAGGCCAAGGAGCTAGTTGATAACGCTCCTAGCACAGTCAAGGAAGGCATCGGAAAAGACGAGGCCGAACAAATTAAAACTAAATTGGAAGAACAGGGCGCTACAGTAGCCCTGAAATAAACTATATCTATTAAGCAGCCTCTCGGATTATTCGAGAGATGTAAGATGAGTATTGGGATGTTAGTGATCTCCCACACTAGGGCTATGTGTTGCTATAAAGCCCCCTGGCTTGGTGTATCTATCACTTTTCTAAAACTCTGTTTCTATAGTCAACCTTTTTATGCGGCCTCGCCCTATGGGTGGGTGCTAGCAGGGGGAAAAACCCTTGGATACTAGGAATGATGCTCGTCCGGTAGTCAGTTTCAGCAAACTGAAGTCTATAATGCCCATGCCCAACTTGTTGGACATTCAGGTTGAATCTTTCGACAAGTTGGTGAACTCCGAGAAAGAACCGACCCAAAGATGGGATTTTGGATTCGATCGCATATTTGGCGAAGTTTTTCCGATCACTGATGCGAGTGAAAAATTGACACTCGAATTCATTTCGGCCTCTTTGGGTACTCCAAAATATTCTGTGGAAGAGTGTATTGAGAGAGATATGACTTATGCTTCTCCACTCAAAGCTAAACTGCGACTCATCGTGTGGGAGGCTGAAAGTGAAGAAGGATCCGATTCTGAGAAGCAACCGGCTGACATAATAGAGAAGGAAGTTTATCTCGGGGAGCTCCCACTTCTGACTGACCTTGGGACTTTTGTCATAAATGGGGCCGAGCGAGTTGTTGTGAGTCAGTTGCATAGATCTCCAGGGGTCGTGTTTGAAGAAAATGTGCATCCAAACGGATCTAAGTTGCATAGTTCCAGGATTATTCCCTTTAGGGGTTCTTGGGTAGAATTCAAAATTGATATAAATGATGTTTGTTATGTACATATTGATAAGAAAAAGAAATTTCCAGCCACTGCCCTACTCCGTGCTTTTGGACACGGTGAGGACTCAGATATTTACGAACTATTTTTTAAAAAAAATGCTGTAGATCCTAGGATTGTAGATAACCAAGGGAATAAAAAAATCATTGGATCAGTTCTTGCCGAAGAAATAGTGGATCGCAAGACAGGGGAAGTCTTGGTCGAAACCTCTACTGAGATCGACGATGAGATAGCAGATCAAATCGAGCGGTTGGGGTACAAAAAAATTCAGATCTACAGCCGCGAACAAAATGATGGACGTGTTGCTAGCTCAGTGGTCAAAAACACTCTAAAAAAAGATCCGACTTCTTCTGAAGAGGGAGCTCTGGATGCAATATATTCATTACTGAGACCAGGCGATTCACCTAATGTGGAGACTGCACGCCTCGCTCTACATAGCGTATTCTTTGACCCCAGGAGGTATGACTTGGGTCGGGTCGGGCGTTATAAGATCAACAAACGTTTGGGTGTAGATGCCCCATCTCATGAAACGGTACTGACCAAAGAGGATTTTGTAGAAACCATCCGGTATCTGATTGAACTCAGTGGCGGCATAGGAGTGACCGATGATATCGATCACTTGGGTAATCGAAGAGTGCGGACGGTGGGCGAATTGATAGCAAATCAGTTTTCTGTTGGGCTTGCTAGGATGGCTCGATTGGTTAGAGAGCGGATGGCTATTAATACTGATGTAGAAAAGATAAAAATAGACGACCTTGTAAATGCTCGGACTGTTTCTGCGGTCATCCAAGCTTTTTTCGGATCTTCACAATTAAGTCAGTTTATGGATCAAACCAATCCGCTGGCTGAAATGACGCATAAAAGAAGATTGTCTGCATTGGGTCCAGGCGGTTTGACTCGGGAACGTGCCGGTTTCGAGGTACGTGACGTGCATTATTCCCACTACGGAAGAATGTGTCCCATCGAGACACCTGAGGGTCCGAATATCGGACTCATATCTTCTCTTACTACCTACGGTCGTGTCAATGATCTTGGGTTCATCGAGACACCTTATAGAAAAGTAGTCAATGGGAAAGTTACTACTGAGATAGAATGGCTTTCGGCTAACGAAGAAGAAGATGTGCGAATAGCTCAAGCCAGTGCTCCTCTGGATGACAAGGGAAACTTTGTTAATGAATTAGTACTATGTCGAGAGAAGGGAGATTTTCCTTTACTAGGGCCCCAAGAGATTCAATATATGGATGTGGCTCCTGATCAACTCGTATCTATAGCTGCTGCACTCATCCCATTCCTGGAACATGATGATGCCAATCGGGCGTTGATGGGTTCGAATATGCAGAGGCAGGCAGTTCCACTGCTGTATCCTGATGCACCATTGGTAGGGACTGGACTAGAGTTCAAGATTGCCAAAGATTCTGGAGCCGTGGTCACAGCAAAGCGTGGCGGGAAAGTTGTCGATGTAACTGCTGACCAAATTGTGATTGACACTGGAAATGTCAATTCTGGGAGTGGGGAGCAACCTCTGGCAAAACTGACACAGTATGACCATTATCGCCTCAAGAAATTCTGGAGAACTAACCAGGATACTGCGATGAATCAACGCCCCTTGGTACAGGACGGTCAAAGTATAACTGCTGACCAAATTATTGCTGATGGTCCAAGTACCGACAATGGTGAACTGGCGTTGGGTCGAAATGTGATGGTCGCATTTATGCCGTGGTACGGATATAACTATGAAGACGCGATAGTTATCAGTGAGAAACTAGTCAAAGATGATGTGTTCACATCGATTCATATTCAAGAACTTGAATTACATGTCAGGGACACCAAGAGAGGGATGGAAGAAATCACCCGAGAAATTCCTAATGTTTCAGAGGAAAACTTGGTGAACTTGGATGAACGTGGAATTGTTAGAGTAGGAGCTCGCCTCACTAGCGGAGACCTTCTCGTTGGCAAGATCACCCCTAAAGGCGAAACGGAACTTTCTCCTGAAGAAAAATTGTTGACAGCGATTTTCGGAGAAATGGCCAAAGATGTTAAGGATTCATCTTTGCGTGTCCCACCAGGAATTAATGGTACGGTGATTGATGCTAAGATTTTTTCACGTCGTATAGATGATCCTTTATTGGAGAAAGAACACGGTCTTAAAATTGGAGATCTTCGTGGTTGGGAAAGGGAAGAGATTCGGCGGGTGAGTACAGCTCGAGATGAGGAGCTTAGAGAGATTCTCCAGAAACAGACAGTTACCCTTGCTTTGAAAAAAAATACCGTCGAACCGATGGTTGAAGAAGGTACTAAATTGACTAAATCAGCTCTGGACGAGCTAGAGTTTTCCAAATTGGACTTGGATACACTGAAAGTCACAAACAAAGATAAAAACCTGAAAATTCGCAATCTGGTTGAAGGAGCGAAGAGGCGAATCGATATTGTTCGGGAAAAAACAGAAGAGCAAATCGATAGGGTCTTTAAGCCAGATGAGTTGCCGCCGGGAGTAGTGCAACTCGTAAAGGTGTATGTCGCAGAAAAACGGAAAATAGCTGTTGGAGATAAAATGGCCGGGCGCCACGGCAACAAAGGTATCATTGCAAGGATCGCTCCGGAAGAAGACATGCCATTTCTTCCAGATGGCACACCAGTTGATATAGTACTTAATCCCTTGGGTGTGCCCTCCCGAATGAATGTGGGCCAGGTCCTTGAGACGCACTTGGGTCTCGTTGGTAAAATATTGGGCTTTGAATCTAAGACGCCAGTTTTCCACGGAGCTTCTGAAAGTGAAGTAGGGCTGCTTCTGAAGCTCGCGGCTTTACGGTGGGCTCATGAAGGGTTGGATATCAAGAGTGAACTGCCAGACATTGATTCAAAAAGAACTCTTGAACTTGTAGAGCTTTTAAAAGGCTTGGAAGGAGATGGCGGTGACGCTGTAGAGGATGGCAGTGGCGCTGATTCAGCAGAACGAGGAATCGGTGGGACAATAGACTCTTTCCTGGGACTCAAGATGTCCAAAGATCAGGGCTCATTCTTCCATTCCTTGAAAGATTATCTTTTGAAAGCGGGAGAAGAGTTGGCTGCCCGTAAGAACAAGGAATTGAGTGAGGTGTTCCCTGCTGTAGGAGCTCTGGCCTCAAATAAGAAGTTAATGAGTGGACTTGATGCAGCAGCCTTTGAAATTATGGACGAAGCAAGAATTTTTCCAAATGGAAAAGTTATGTTGCGTGACGGAAGGACTGGGAGGGAATTCGATTTCCCTGTAACAGTAGGGATAATCTACATGTTGAAATTGAGTCACCTGGTTGACGATAAGATTCACGCCCGCAGTATCGGTCCATATTCTCTTGTCACTCAACAGCCTTTAGCAGGAAAGGCTCAATTTGGAGGTCAGCGCTTCGGAGAAATGGAAGTATGGGCCTTAGAGGCCTACGGTGCGGCTCACACTTTACAAGAGATACTTACTGTTAAATCCGATGATGTTACTGGTCGTTCGAAAGTATATGAAGCCATCGTAAAAGGGGATAACCTGCCCAAGCCAGGGATACCAGAGTCCTTCAACGTGCTCGTTAAAGAATTGCAAGCACTGGGGTTGGATGTCACGTTAGGTCGCGAGGAATAGAGAATAATTATGATTGATTTTCCCAAATCCAGAGATAAAGATCACAAAGCCGCCGACTTTGATTTTATACAGATCAAAATTGCTTCACCACAGGAGATTTATGCCTGGTCTTTCGGTGAAGTGATCAAGCCGGAAACCATCAACTATCGTTCATTTAAGCCTGAAAGGGATGGCTTGTTTTGTGAAAGGATTTTTGGCCCAGTCAAAGATTGGGAGTGCCACTGTGGCAAGTTCAAGCGGATTCGATTTAGAGGTCATGTTTGCGACCGTTGTGGAGTGGAAGTCACTCTCTCCAAGGTTCGACGTGAGAGGATGGGGCATATAGAACTCGCTGTTCCAATCTGTCATATCTGGTTTTTTAAAACTCTTCCGAGTCAATTGGGATATCTGGTGGGGATGTCTTTGAGAGACTTAGAGAAGGTTATCTACTATGCATCCTATGTAGTAGTACACCCTGGAAAGCAAGATGTTGAATTCCTAGAGCTGCTCGATGAAGACGAATATTATGATTTACGTGTAAAATCTCGCGAAGAAGGCGATGAGACTTTTAATGCTGAAATTGGGGCCGAGGGGGTTCGGTCTCTTTTGAAGATACTTGATAGTCCCGAGCGAAAGATAAATCTCCGAAACTCTGACGGTGAAGGCCTGCAAAGGTTAGCAGTTTGGCTTCGCAAATCAATTGCTACAGAAACATCACAACATCGGAAAAAGAAGAAACTCAAGCGTTTGAAAGTGGTAGACGCTCTTCGCAAATCTGGTGATGCTGGAGGGACCAAAAATCTTCCCGAGTGGATGGTCATGGATGTTATTCCAGTTATCCCTCCCGATCTGCGGCCTTTAGTTCCGTTAGATGGAGGTAGATTCGCTACTTCTGATCTTAATGATCTTTATAGGCGAGTGATCAACAGAAATAATCGCTTAAAAAAATTGATGTCCATGCGTGCGCCAGAAGTCATACTTCGCAATGAGAAACGTATGTTGCAAGAAGCAGTGGATGCACTTTTCGACAATGGTCGTCGTTCTAAGGCAATCAGGGGGAGAGGCAAACGACCCCTGAAGTCTTTGTCTGATATGTTGAAGGGCAAGCAAGGACGATTCCGTCAGAATTTGCTAGGCAAGCGGGTAGATTACTCTGGAAGATCCGTTATTGTGGTTGGTCCTGAGCTAAAGTTGCATCAGTGCGGACTTCCCAAAGCGATGGCGGTGGAGCTGTTCAAGCCTTTCATCATCCACGAATTAGAGAAACGTGGTGAAGCAGAAACGGTAAAAAGAGCGAAGCGAATAGTTGAAAGGAACGATCCCAAGGTTTATGAGGTTTTGGAAGATATAATCAAGGATCACCCTGTGCTCCTCAATAGAGCTCCAACTCTTCATAGGCTTGGCATTCAAGCCTTCGAACCGGTACTAGTTGAAGGAAAGGCCATTCGGATTCATCCCCTGGTTTGTGCGGCCTTTAATGCTGATTTCGACGGCGATCAAATGGCAGTCCACGTTCCACTTTCTTTTGAAGCACAGTTGGAAGCGAGGGTGCTCATGCTGTCCAGTAATAATATCTTGCTGCCATCTAATGGGCGTCCAGTGACGGCTCCTTCACAGGACATGGTAATAGGTGCTTATTATTTGACGAAACCTACACTTGATGTTTCTGATGTCGAAGTAGTGGCTACGAATGAGAAAGCATCGGTCAGGTCTGAAGCAGAGAGCAAATTGGGACAGATCTTTAAAGATGCTCCTTGGATGTCTTCATTCGCCGAAATAGAGATGGGTTTGGATTCTGGGCGTTTTAAGTTTTCGAGCATATGTAATTGGTGGGTTTCCGAAAGTTCTGAAGGAAATCAAGCAAACCCTAACTTGGGTGCATGGCATCGCACTACAGTTGGGCGAGTGTTGTTTAATTCCATCATTCCCTCAGAGTTGGGTTTTCACAACAACACATTCGGAAAAAAAGAATTGGGAGATTTAATTTTCGAGTGCTTCACGGATGTCGGACTGAGTGCGACAACGGAGTTCTTGGATCAGATGAAAGATTTCGGATTCAAGTATGCAACTATGGGCGGCGTGAGTGTCGGAATAGCAGACCTAGAAGTTCCTGATGAGAAGGCAGCAATCTTAAGCGAAGCCACCGAACAGGTCGCTCGTTTTCAGGATGCGTATGACAGTGGTTATATCTCTAATGGCGAACGTTATAATAAAGTTATCGACACCTGGACTCATGCTAATAACGATGTTTCTTCGGCTATGGTGAGCCGCCTAGAGCGGTCGCAAGACGGATTCAATCCTGTGTACATGATGATGACTTCTGGTGCGCGTGGAAACCGAGATCAGATGAGGCAATTGGCTGGAATGAGAGGCTTGATGGCCAAGCCGCAAAAAAAGCTGACCGGTGGCATTGGTGAAATTATTGAAAGTCCGATTAGGGCTAATTTCAGAGAAGGCCTCTCTGTTGTCGAGTACTTCATTTCTACGCATGGAGCTCGTAAGGGCCTGGCGGATACTGCACTGAAAACTGCTGACGCCGGATATCTGACCAGAAGACTAGTTGATGTTGCTCAGGATTGTACAATCACCCAGGAGGATTGTGGAACGATATTGGGGATTGACATGACAGCCTTGAAAGAAGGCGAGGATATCATTGAACCCTTATGGGAGAGGATAGTGGGGAATGTCGCCTTGGAAGCAGTTTACGATCCAATAGACGGTGAAAAAATAATTGATGCAGGCGAACTGATTCTAGAAGAAAAAGCCGCAGCCGTTGAAACGGCTGACATTCTGGAGGTCAAGATCCGTTCGGCACTTACCTGTGAAGCCAAGAGAGGGCTTTGTCAGGCTTGTTACGGTAGAAATTTGTCAACCATGAAGCTGGTTGACAAAGGTGAGGCGGTCGGAATCTTGGCGGCTCAGTCGATAGGAGAACCGGGGACTCAGCTCACCCTTAGAACTTTCCATATTGGAGGTACCGCTGTAAGGATCGCTGCTCAGACAGAAAGAAAATCTAAATTCGACGCTGTAATTGGTCTTGAGCGTGTGACAGTTGTAAAAAATCAAGATAAAAATGATAAAGACAACTTTGGACTTAATGTGGTCACCTCTAGAGATGGGGAATTAGTTCTGAAGACTCCTGAAGGACAAGTTAGAAGTAAGTTGAGAGTCCCTTATGGCGCGATTTTGGCGGTAAAGGAAGGCAGTAAAGTTAAGGCGCAGGATATCTTATTCAAGTGGGATCCCTACGCGGAACCTATGATTGCGGATGTCGGTGGGGTTATAAAATTTGTTGATATCATAGATAACCAGACTATGCAGGAAGAATTTGATGAGTCAACAGGACGCCGTCAAATAACCGTAATAGAGGACAGGTCTAAGAAATTACACCCGACTATACAGATCTGTAAAAAGACAAAAAAAGGCGAGTCTCTTAAAGAGTTTATAGTGGCAGTTGGTGCGAATCTTTTGGTTAGCGACGGTGATGAAGTTCGCCCTGGAAAAACGATTGCCAAGATAGGCCGCGAAGTGTATAAAACTCGAGATATAACGGGTGGACTGCCTAGGATAGTGGAGCTATTTGAAGCAAGGCGCCCCAAGGACCCTGCTGTTTTAGCTGAAATCGATGGGCAGGTTAGCTTTGGTGATATCAAGAGGGGCAAGCGTGAGGTTGTCGTCACTCCTGAATTGGATTCGGAAGAAGAAAGAACCTATTTGGTTCCGATTGGAAAGCATATGCGTGCACATGGAGGAGATCAGGTTCGAGCTGGCGATAAGCTTTCGGAAGGACCCATCAATCCTCATGATATTTTAAAAGTTCTGGGACCGAGAAAAGTTCAGGAGCACCTTCTAAATGAAGTTCAAGAAGTCTACCGTCTGCAGGGTGTAAAGATCAACGACAAGCACATTGCTGTCATGGTGAGGCAGATGCTTCAGAAGGTGAAGATTACTGCTCCAGGAGATACGGACGTCCTGGAGGGTGAAAATATTGATAGATCTGAATTTAGGGCGGTCAATAGAGCGGCGATGGATCAGGAGCTGAAACCAGCTCGCTCAGAACCGCTTTTATTGGGTATTACAAAGGCCAGCCTTACGACGGAATCATTCGTTTCGGCTGCTTCTTTCCAGGAAACCACAAGGGTATTAACGGATGCGGCTGTTCGAGGGGCCAAGGATGACTTGAGGGGTCTTAAGGAGAACATCATCATTGGGCACCTGATCCCGGCAGGAACGGGGGTTCACAGATTCCAAGATGTTGAATTTGTGGTTGATCAATCTTTCTACGAAGAAGAGATATTGCCACTGACTGATCCTGGAGGCTTGTTTGCGGACGCGGAAGGGCTGGTAGCTGATTAGTATCGATGCTAAAGGGGTGGTCGTCTCTCAAGGTTGCGATTGAAGTCTAGTTGAGCAGGCTTAGTGGCAGGTGTAGTGGATCGTATATTATACAATCCACTACACCTGTAGGCTCTCTCCGACGCAAGTCTCCTTAGTGGTTTTGGGGTTGTAGGGGTTGTATCCCTTGGACCTATTGGATAAAATCCCACCAATTCGTAGTTGTAGAAGCTGAGTACTTCTCAGATTCGTAGGTCGCAGACATCGCTTGCCGTTGACAGTCTCTCAAGTTCTTCTAAATTTTTAGAGCTGTGTAACGAGTGCCTCAGGGCCTTGGTAGTTCGATTCAGATCCGCACTGAATGGTGCGGTTTTTTGCGCAAAGATGCTGGATGAGGTTATGCCGACAATAAATCAATTGGTTCGTAAAGGTCGCAAGGAGATAGCTAAGGCAAATAAGTCTCCTGCTCTGCAAAAAAATCCACAGAGAAGGGGTGTATGTACGAGGGTGTACACTACGACCCCCAAGAAGCCTAATTCTGCATTGCGGAAGGTGGCCAGGGTGCGATTAACCAATGGTTATGAAGTGACCAGCTATATAGGTGGCGAAGGACACAATTTACAAGAACACTCGATAGTCCTTATAAGGGGCGGACGAGTTAAGGACTTGCCTGGAGTTCGGTACCATGTTGTTAGGGGTACCCTGGATGCTTCGGGTGTGTCAGATAGAAGGCAGTCCAGGTCGAAGTATGGAGCTAAAAAACCTAAGTAGAAGATAATATATGAGCCGTCGTTCTAGTGCGTTCCGTCGGGATCTTACACCTGATCCCAAATATGATTCTGTTGAAGTGTCAAAGTTCATCAACAATTTAATGGTTGATGGAAAGAAATCCCTGTCTGAAAAAATATTCTATGACGCACTGG
>Ga0114996_10010004_pt1 | contig 10328 bp, 11 predicted proteins | sample ArcticOcean_MG_C_4_FD_87039 | JGI IMG/M metagenome (GOLD analysis project Ga0114996, IMG submission 87039) | Marine microbial communities from western Arctic Ocean - ArcticOcean_MG_CB4_134 | ecosystem: Environmental > Aquatic > Marine > Oceanic | place: Arctic Ocean: Canada Basin | collected...
AGGAAGTCCCGATCAGTTGTTCGTTTTGGGAAAGGCGAACTTGCGTCAGAGATTTTTGCAGATGTAAACGACAAAATCCGCACTAATATTAGCGTTGGATATTCTATTGACAATTTAGTCAAGATGGATGAACAACGTGATGGTTCAGACGTATATCGAGCGGCTTGGACGCCGATGGAAATTTCTTTAGTTTCCATTCCGGCAGATCGTTCAGATATTGGCGTTGGTCGAGCCGAAATTAAACAACCTATTATTGAAGATAAAAAAATGGAAAAAGTAGAAATCATTGAGGAAACGCCAAGTATAGATTCTGACAAAATACGTCAGGAAGCACTTGCGGAACGCTCAAAAGAAATCAAAGAAATGCAAGCGCTAGGAATACGTCATAATTTGCGCGACTTTGCAGATGAAAGCATTCACAACGGAACCGGTCTATTTGCGTTTCGTGAAAAGATGCTGAACAAGATTGAGTCAAAACCACTTGAAGTTTCACCCGATCATGTTGACGTGAAACCGAAAGAGCAACGTCAATACTCATTGCTTCGTGCATTGAATGCGGCAAGTCGTGGTGATTGGTCTGGGTCTGGATTTGAAGCAGAAATGTCTCAGGAAGTTGGTCATCGTCAAGGCAAATCTCCACAGGGATTTTTTGTTCCGGATTTTGCTTGGACTGGCAATCGTAATGAAAATGAGCTTGAAAAACGAACTGTGATGACCGTTGGCACAAATGCTTCCGGTGGGTTCATGGCTCCGGTTCATAATATGGGTTCAGAATTTGTTTCTGCGCTTCGTGCAAAGATGGTGATGCCTGATCTTGGAATGCGAATCATGAGTGGATTAACCACTAAGATTTCGATTCCGAAAGTAACAACTGGTGTTGCGGCGGCATTTGTGGCAGAAGATTCTGCCGTAGCCGCAGTTAATCAAGTTACTGGTCAATTGACACTCTCCGGAAAAACTTTAGGTTGCTACGAAGATGTCAGCAGATTATTACTCTTGGAAAGCGATCCATCAATTGAGCAAATTGTTCGCGATGACATTTTATCTGCTATGGCCGATAAGATTGAATCAACAGCAATTCACGGTGGGGGAAGTAACGAACCATCTGGTATCATTGACACAACTGGAATCGGTAGCGTGGCCGGCGGAGCCAATGGCCTTGCTCCAGCTTGGGCGACTCACGTTCCAACTTTGGTTAAAGAAGTTGAGATCGATAATGCGGCCTTGAATGCTGGTACTTTAGGATTTTTGACTAATCCAAAAGTGAAATCAAAAATGGCTTCGACAGCAAAAGTTGCATCTACTGATTCGGTAATGATTCTGAACGATCCGTGGACTAGCCTCTATGGTTATCCGCTGGCAATCACAACCAATGTCAAATCCAATTTGACAAAGGGGAATCAATCACTTTCTTCGGCAATTGTCTTCGGTGATTTTTCCCAATTGCTCCTGGGTCTCTGGAATACACCAGATGTTCTTGTCGACCAATATACGAATTCCACAAAAGGAACTGTTCGTATAGTCGTCCTTCAAGAAATCGATATCGCAGTTCGAAATGCGCAAAGTTTTGCCGCGTGTCTCGATTTGTTGACTGCATAATTAATTAACCTAGAAAGGCAACCATGAAAATTATTATTCTTGAAAATGTGGAGTTTGAAAATAGAAAATTCGAGAAGGGTCAAACCGTCTTGATGACTTCAGACGAGGCAAAGCGTTTGTGTTTAACTGGCAAGGCAACAATGGAAGATACAAATCGATCAGTTGGTTTGGAATCGTCCGACGTTGAAGCGCCTAACAAACGTGGGAAGAAATAGACATGGCTGTCGAAGACGATGCGATGCGGTTGGAATTCCTCGAAGATTGGGGAGACACAGCCGCGTCGTTTGGTGATACATCGGCAGGTTCAACGGCAACAATCACGGCGCTATTAAGCAAGGCATATTTTGCTGAAAGCATCGGAGATCAAACTGTTGAATCATCTCAGCCTGTTGCTCTGGTTCGCACTTCGGATGTTCCAAGTGTTATTCAAGGCGACACGCTGTCGATCTCATCCGTTGGTTATACGATTATCGAAGTGATGCCTGACAATGAATCGATGACAAAATTGCGTTTGAGGATTAGCTGATGGCGCATTTGAGACAATCAATTCGTGAAAGGGTTGCGGCAGACGTTACAAGTTTAGTGACAACTGGCGCGAATGTTTTCCAAAGCCGTATTTTCCCGGTTGAGGAATCCAAACTTCCGTGTCTTTTAGTGTATACAACTTCGGAAGATTCTGAGGTAACGGAAATGGCTTCGCCACGACCGATGACTCGGACTCTCAACGTTGTGGTTCAGGGAGTTGTTTCGGCGGCTCAACCGGATGACACTCTTGATCTAATTTCGAAAGAAGTTGAGGTCGCTTTGGCCGGTGATGTTTCGATTAATTCGCTAGCAAATAACAGTTTTTTGTCATCAACAGAAATTGAATTTAATGCCGATGGTGCTAAGCCAATCGGAACGGTGATGCTCAACTATAGTGTCGAGTATCGAAATCTGGACAATAATCCAGAATCATCAATTTAACTAATAATATTAAGGAGTTATAATGTCAACATATAAAGGCCAAGATGGAGTATTTCAGGCTGTAACCGCTGGGGGCACTCTAGCAACCGTCAATCAATTAAAATCATATTCTATAGAACAGTCAGTAGATTCGATTGAGACTACAACAATGGGAACCGCGGGCGACGCTAAAACGTTTACAACTGGTCAGAGTACATGGACGGCATCGTGTGAATTGCTTTATGATTTAGGCAATGCAATTCAGGCAGATTTAATAGTGGGCGAATCTGTCGATATTAAAATCTGGCCTAACACAACAAGCGAAGCAGAGTCATGGGCTGGTAGTGGAATTGTTACTGCTTCGAGTCAATCGGGTGAGTTGGGCGATTTGGTTGGATCTTCGATCACAGTTCAAGGTTCTGGAGTCCTGACAACGGTTGCATAATGTCTGTATTAGAAAAAGCAACCGCGCAATTTCGTGAAAAAATATCCGGCGAACTTCAATTTGTTCTTGTACCAGAATGGGGCGAACCGGATAAACCGCTGAAAGTTTATTATAAGCCAGCGATAAATTTCAAAGCTCAAGGGAAAATACTTGCGTTGTTTAAAGCAGACAAAGACGAAGAAGCAGTTTGTCAATCGCTAATTATTAAAGCGCTTGATGAAGATGGAAAGCATATTTTTAAACAAACGGATATGCCGAATTTATTACACGAAGTAGATCCCGATGTTGTGAATCGGATACTTTCGGAAATGTCGATAAATATTGACGATGCGGAAGAACTAAAAAAAACTTAAAAACTGATCATGAAATGTATTTTATTTTTATGTTGGCAGAACACTTGAACAAAACATTGAACGAAATAATGGAATTGACGACTCTAGAAATTGATGGATGGTCAGCATATTTTGATATTAAAAACGATCGGATGAAAAAATAATGCCTTCAACGAATATAAAAATAACTGCAACCGATAAATCCAAAGCGGCATTTACTTCGGCACAACGATCCGTCAATGCTTTAAAGGGTTCGATAGGATTACTCAAAGGCGCATTGATTGGTTATATCAGCTTGGCAGGAGTTAAGGCATTTGGGAACTTTGCAAATTCTCAACGTGATATGGCAGAGCAAATCGGGAAGAATGCAGACAGGCTGAATATGACCACAAAAGAGCTTCAGACGTTCAGATTTGCAATGGAGCAAGCCGGGGAGTCTTCGGATACAGCAGACAAGACACTTGTAAAGTTTGCAAGGGCAATCGACGACGCACGAAATGGAGTCACTACAGCATTAGATGAATTTGATCGGTTAAAAATTAGTCTTAGAAATACTGATGGATCGTTAAAGGGACAAACACAATTATTATATGAAGTCGCAGACGCATGGTCGATGAATGACGATGCAGTTCGTAAAATCGGAAGCGCCAATCTGTTATTTGGAAGAACTGGCAAAGTTATGATAAATATGCTTTCTCAGGGAGCCGGAGCATTGGAACACCAAAGAAAAGCATATCTCAGAAGTGGGGGGGTAATAAAGAACAATTATATTAGAAATGCGGAAGATGCAACAGACGCATTGAACCGTATGGAACATACCATTCGTGGGAATGCTACTAGACTGACTGGTTCGTTAGATCCTGCAATTATTTCAGTAAGCGAATCATTGGATCGGTTGAAGAACATCGATCCGATCAAAACGATGTCAGTAAAGCGTCTGCATGATGAATATAATCGGTTGGATGGAGTTGTTGCTGGATTAGCAAATTCACTCAAAGAAACTACTATTTGGCAAAAAATTGGATTCGCAGATTCAAAGGAAGAAATAAAAGAGGAAATTCAAGGTCATTTAAAAGTACAAAACCAGTTACAATCACAATTGGAATTAAGGAAAAAACAGGCTTCAGCCGCAAAGAGAATTCAACAGGCTTCAACTGAACATAAAGAGGAGGAAGTAAAAAACATATTTGAGATTTCGCAAGCACAACAAAAAATGTATGCGTCTAAACTTACGCACGCATTTAATGCTCATGCCAAAGAGAATGAAAAAGAAAAAGAACAATTAGCATTACAACAAGAATTACGTAGTCAGATTATTGATTTCCGGAGGACAGAAGAAGAACAAGTAACTCGCGATATTATGGTTGAACATGAACGTCGTCTTGAAATTATTCAACAATACAATGTCGCTTCGGGACAACTGGCAACGCAGGAAAATTCATTAACGGTAGCACTCAGAAAACAAACGGCAGAAAAGCTCAAGGCGATTGACCAAGACAAACGAGACTCTGCAATTGATACATCAAAGCAAATGATTCAGCAAATGGGATCAGCAAACAAGAGTTGGTTTCAGGCAAACAAAGCATTGGCGATTTCGGACACAATAATGGCGACTTTCGAAGCTAGTTCAAAAGCCCTCACTATAATGCCACCGTGGGTCGGCATGGCCTACAGTGCAACGATTGCCGGACTCGGAATGGCCAATGTAAACCGCATTCGAAATGAAAAATATCAAGGTCGTGCTTTGGGCGGAACCGTTCAAAGTGGCAAACCATACATAGTCGGCGAACAAGGTGCAGAGATGTTCACGCCAGGACAAACTGGCAGTATCACGCCAAACGATAAAATGGGCGGAACGAATGTCACGTTTAATATACAAACAAATGATGCAGAAGGATTCGACGACTTGCTTCAGGATCGGCGCGGAATGATTGTGTCAATGATTAACCGTGCGGCAAACGAAACCGGTCGAGGTAATTTGATATGAGTGGGACATTCCCAACATCACCAGCGTTCAATTCGTTGTCGATTTCATGCGTTCAGCCATCGTTCATTTCAAGATCAATTTCCGGACGAAGACAGGCGCGTCAAACTCATGGTCAATATTTTAAAATGACAGCGGGTTTTCCTCCAATGACGCGAGCGCAATTTGCACCAATCCATGCGTTTGTTTTGAAACAGCGTGGACAGTATGAATCGTTTCAGGTTATTCCGCCAGTAGTGAATGCCGGTCTAGGTTCTCCGGCTGGAACGCCGTTGGTCAATGGTGCAGATCAAACCGGACGAACAATTGTGACAGATGGTTGGAATAATTCGATTGTAATATTCAAAGCGGGCGATTATCTGAAATTTGCCAATCACGACAAGGTATATACTGTGACGGCAGACGTGACTTCGAGTGGTGCAGGAGCCGCAACAATAGCTATTGAACCGGCGTTGATTACTTCACCGGCAACTGATAGTGCGATTACTTACACAAGCGTCCCATTCACGGTCGCTTTGACTACAAGGGTGCAGGAATTTTCAACCGGTACAACCGGATTGTTTGAATTCGAAATTGACTTGGAAGAAGTAATATGAGCCGCGGCCTTTCTTCAGATATTAAAACTCAGTTAGCAAGCACAAGTTTTGTAATGGCGCATCTGGTTAAACTTGAATTTAACACAACATATTATTACACGGATTTTTCAAGTGATATTGTTGACGGTTCAGATACATATTCCGCAAATGGATTCTTGCAGAAAATAGGGTCGATTTCTGAATCTGCTGGACTAACAATTGGGTCTTTGTCTTTGTCGCTTTCGGGAGTTAATCAAACATTGATTTCTGACGTTTTAAACAATGGCCATATTCATCGTCAGATCACCATCAAACGCGCTTTTATTAATGCAAGTACAAACGCATTGATTGAATCGTTTAGCATCTACTCAGGACGCGTGGAGAGCATGGACATTGCCGATACAGACAAAACATCGATGATTAACTTTCGGGTCGCAAATCATTGGAGCGATTTTGCAAGATTATCCGGTCGCAGAACAAATTCCGGATCGCAGAATCAGTTCTTTCCGAACGACAAAGGTTTTGATTTTATAACTCAATCAAATATTAGCTGATATGTCAGTTCCAAGTATTGATTATGGTGCAGGTGGTGAAATTATTATTGGGCAACGTCCTGGCCCATTAACAATATTGCCTGTTATAGCTGATCCTACTGAACCAATAATCGGGTTATCGAAAGGCGAATTAAAACAACTTTCAAAAGTTATGGGTTTGCCAGCGTTTTACGGTACTCGAAAAATAAATGGAATAACAGTTTATTTAGAACAAATACCATTTAGTGTCAAAAAATGGTATCAATCGATTGTCTTAGGTGAAGGTGAAGTAAACGACATTGTTGGCGTATGGATTGATGATATATATTATTTGCTGACCGAAGATAAAGCCTATTCAAGAACGAATATTTACGACACACACGCAACGTGGAATATAAGCATAAAAACTTTCAATGGTGCAGATGATCAAGTCGCGAATGCAAATACAGTTGATGCGCTGAGTTTTATTCATGGGGATTCATCTTGGTCAAGTTCTCACACATTATCTGGCGTTGCTCATGTTGATTTTAATTTTCAATATAGATCAATGACATCTTCAGGGCAATTGCCAAAGGTGCAGTTTTTAGTTTCGGGTTTGATTTCCGGTTCAACAAATCCGGCACTAATTTTAAAAGATTATTTGACCAATACCAGATATGGATGTTCGGTTCCATTGTCAGAAATTGATACATCTTCATTCACGACTGCCGAAAATGTTTGCAATCAGACTAACGAAGGAATTAAACGTCACGAATGCAATGTTATTCTGGATTCACAAAAATCTTTGATTGATAACATTAAGATAATTCTCGCGTCGTGCAACGGTCAACTGCATTGGATCGATGGCAAATATAAGATGCACATTGATGATGTTTATACTGGAAGCAATATATTTGACTTTGAGGAAAAACACATTATTGGCGGACTCAAAATAATTGGCGAAAGCAAATCGAATCGTGCAAATCAAGTGAAGGCGAAATTTGTTAATCCTGACACTTGGAAAAGTGACGAAGTTTCGTGGCCAGACGCGTCCGATGATGATTATTCAACTTTCTTGTCGGATGATAATTCTGTTCCATTAAAGAAAGAAATATCACTTCAAACTGTTACAAACTGGCATCAAGCACGTTTTCTTGCTCAACAAGTGTGTTTACTTTCGCGCAACTCTTTGGGATTCCAATTCACGGCAACATCTGAAGCACTCAACGTTGTAGTGGGTGATATTATTTCGGTTACACATTCAACGCCAGCATGGTCTGCAAAGCAATTTATTGTCCGCACCGTTGGAATTAACATCGATGGAACTGTTAATTTGTCAGGAAGTGAATATCAAGCGGCCACGTACACATGGAATCAATCTGAAGCTCCGGCAATTGTTGCAGACACAACTTTACCCGATCCCACAACAGTTACCGCACCACTCGATTTAAAAATTGAAGAAACATCTTATTCTTCGATTGCGTCCGGAGGAAAACGCATTCGTATCACTTTATCTTGGTCAGATAATACAGATTATTTCACAACGGCTTATGAATTCCAATATCAAGACGTTACAAGTTTGTTAGCAGATCCGTGGATTGAAGCAGGGACATCAATTTCAAGTTCGGGTTTGATGAATGATTTTGAAACTGGAACTTTCGATTTCCGGGTTCGTGCAATAAATGCAGTTGGTGCAAAATCAGAATGGACGTATCTCAATAATCAACTGATTGAAGGTGTAACGACTCCGCCTGAAACTGTTACTGGTTTAGTAGTTAATAATCATGGTTCAAATGCAGTCGTTACGTTTAATGCTCCAGCAGATGCAACCGATGTTTCTCACATTGCAATTGGAGTTTTGCAGACTGGTTCGACAGAGTGGGACGATGCAGAAATAATTGCAACAGCCGGAGTTGGAACGACGACAGTTGTGGTTCCTGTAATAGAAGGAAACTACGTCGCAAAATGGGTTGGTTCTGGAGGTTTGGAGTCGACTGATTACATGGACAGCGGATCGGTAACGGTTTATGGATCGGAATTGGTGGCAACTTATGCAGAGCAGGAATCATGGGCTGGAACTTTGGACGGTTTATATCAGACAACAGATTCCGGAGATGAAGTTCTCAAGTTTTTGGGCAGTGAGCTATGGGATGATTTTGTCGGCTTAATGGATACTTGGCTAGAAGTAGATTCGCAAGGAGGAAATGTCGAGACTGCGAGTTATATCGGAGTCAAACGCGATTTGGGTGCAGTCTTGCCAGCACGGATTTACACAAATAAACTCTTTACATCAACGATTACCGACGGATCGAACTTCATGGACTATTGGACGGCGGTTGATGATCGTGATTCATGGGACGAGGTGGCAAAATTGGACGGTCTTATCACTCAAATAAGGACGACGCAGGATGATCCTGCCGCTGTTGATGCTACATGGACTGCTTACAAACCATTTTTAGTGTCTGATGTGGTAGCGCGAGGTCTTCAGTTGAAAGTGGATTTCGACCAATTTTCTTCGAATGAACAATTTACTTTGCGCAAACTTGAGTTGCTTGTAGACATGGTTGTTCGTTTTGAATCGGATCGAGCAAAAACAGCAACAGCAATTACATATTCAGATCCGTTTTACAATGTGCCGGATTTGGTTGTCACTCCGGTTAATATGGCAACTGGTGATTACATGACGATTTCAGCAGAAACAAAAACCGGTTTCGATATTGATTTCTATAATGCGTCGGCAGTAGCGCAAACACGAACTTATAACTATCAAGCAAGAGGATTCTAATGGCGAACAGTCACGACTATATTATTTCAAACGCAACTGGAAGCACAGTTCGAGCAGATTTGAACACTTTGTTTCTGGAAGTTGAGGCATCGAATGCCGGTGATAGCGCTCCGTCAAATGTTGCGGCTGGAAAACTTTGGCACGACACGACAACAGACACGCTAAAATACTACACCGGAACAGATTGGGTTTCTGTAGCACGACAAGTCAAAGGATCGGCAAATAACACGCACATAACTGGAAATATAAATCCAACAGCAAGCGCAACGGTTTCCGGCGTAAGCACAGTTTTTACAACGCAAGCAAAAGTTGGAGACAAATTAGTTGTATCTGGAGAAACAAGAACAATTACTGCAATTGCTTCGGATACTTCGCTCACCGTTGATGTCGCGCTTACCGATACAGCAGACGATGCAAGTCCTGAAATACATCCTGCCGCATTCGTTGTCACAGACGACAGTAACGGCATCGATCTGATTGTAGATACTGATGGCAAAATTGGAGTCAATTGTGCCACTCCAGGCGCACAGGTGGATATTCGCGGAGTAGCAGGAACAGGAACCGCATCGGCTGGAGTTCTAAGATTATCAACGGCAGAATTAACCGTTGCAGATTCTGACCAGTTAGGACGCATCGAATTTATTGCTCCGCTCGAAGCAAGTGGCACGGATGCAATTTTGGTTGGTGCTTCCATATACGCTGAAGCAGATGATACTTTTGCGTCAGATAACAATGCAACTGAATTGGTATTTGCAACTGGAGCATCGGAGGCCGCCGCCGAGAAAATGCGGTTGACAAGTGGAGGTGATTTAGAGACAGCCACAAAAGGTAAAGTTTATTCGAAAGGAAATTGTGTTCAATCCAGTTTCCATTCATCATTAATTTTTGGTTATTAACATTTAAAGGAGTTCACAAATGGCAGTTCCTACAGGTGGCGGAAGCGAAACCCTACATTCACATTGGTTTTCAGATGTAGATGCGGCACAAACTTTAATTTTTGGCGCACAGTATCACGTTTATACAGTCAAAAGCATAATAATTCATTGCAATGCGCTGGATGCAACTACGGATAAAGGATATTTGCAGATAAAAACTTATGATAATCATGGTGGATCATCTGGTGTGACTATGTTATTTGCGACATTCAATAT
>Ga0114996_10010005_pt1 | contig 10328 bp, 11 predicted proteins | sample ArcticOcean_MG_C_4_FD_87039 | JGI IMG/M metagenome (GOLD analysis project Ga0114996, IMG submission 87039) | Marine microbial communities from western Arctic Ocean - ArcticOcean_MG_CB4_134 | ecosystem: Environmental > Aquatic > Marine > Oceanic | place: Arctic Ocean: Canada Basin | collected...
AAAGAGCATCGCCGTCGTACGGGCAGTATTAACGAGTACTTCGTAGTAGTCTCGCCAGGAGTGCACCCCCCGGGCCAGTGCCAGCATGAAGGCGCCACCGGCACCGATTCCAGCTGCTTCGGTCGGGGTAAAGATGCCGCCATAGATTCCCCCAATGACCAGAATGAACAGGAGTAACGTGCCCCATACCCCGCGTAATGCGCGCAACCGGTCCGGCCACGAAGTGCGTTCTGCACGTGGGCCATCCTGTGGTCGTCTCCAGACCGCGTATTGCACCGCAACCATGTAAAGCAGTATGCCGAGCAGGCCTGGCAGGAAACCCGCCGCGAACAGTTCGCGGATACTGGTTTCGGTCATCAAACCATAGATCACCAGGATTACACTGGGTGGGATCAGAATGCCGAGCGTGCCACCGGCCGCGATCGAAGCTGTAGCTAGCGAATCGGCATAGCCGTATTGGCGCATGGGTGGCATCGCCACCTTGGACATCGTTGCTGCTGTCGCCAGACTGGAACCGCAGATCGCGCTGAAAGAGCCACAAGCAACGATCGTGGCCATGGATAACCCACCCCGGCGGTGTCCCAGAAAAGCATTAGATGCCGCGTAGAGTTCTGCAGACAACCCGGCCCTGGAAACCAGGTTGCCCATGAGTATGAAAAGCGGTATGACTGACAGACCGTAGCTCAAGGCGGTTTCGGAAACGAGCGTACCGATCATCGCCAGCGATGGCTTCCAGCCCGTTATCAGGCCAAAGCCGGCAAAGCCGACTATACCCATGGCAAATGCGATGGGCAGTCGTAAGAACACTAGGATCAATAGAACAGCAAAACCGATCAGTGCAATCGTCACAGTATGGCCTGCTGGCAGAGCGGTGGAAGAGGGATCAGCTTAGATCGCCGTCGGGGAACGGTCAGGAGACATCGGACCTTTACTACGCATATAGCGCAGAGTATTGAGTAAGAAGGCAATTGATGCGACACCGCTCATTCCCGCGATGAAATACGTTATCGGTGCGTAGGGAATAGCCAGGAATTCAGTGGCATCGCCATAGTCAACCATGAAATTGGCGCTGATCCATACCCGCCAGGCGACAAATATCATCATGATCGCCATCAGGAGGTTCAAGATGATTTGTCGAATATTGATCCAGTTATCTGGCATCCATAGATCCAGCAGATCAACACTGACATGCTCTTCACGGTAACAAACAGTGGGAAGTATCGCGAATACGATAAGTCCCATCATGAGTTGGGTTAGTTCGGTCGCACCATCCAGCGGTGAGTTGAAGAAATATCGACCGATAACATCGATACAGGTCATTCCCATCAAAGCAAACAGGACAATAGACGAAGCCCCGTCACCGAACTTCAGCCAGGGGCTGGCGGAGTCCGATGACGGGATAGAATGGTCGACAGTCGCCGGGTCGCTGACTCGGTGACTCATCAGCTTGTCTTAGTAACTGCGAGCTATGGCGCGCAGTTCCTCGAGGGCAGCTTTACCGTCGATTCCAGCTTTATTCGCTCGTACTAGCCATCCAGCCTCGATCGGCGCCATGATTGCGAGGTACTTCTTGTGAATATCAGCACTCGCCGTGGTGATGGTGGTGCCGGCTTCCTTGGCAGCAGCCAGGCCGGCCGTATCTGCAGCATCCCATTGTTGGCCGGAAAGCTTAGACAATTTTTCGCCGGATACGCTCATAACCGCAGCCCGATCTTTTTCTGAGAGGCCCGCAAGAAAATCACTGTTCATGATGAAGGCGAAGCTGCCGTAGTAGAGTCCGCCCGGCATAATCGTAACGAAGGGCACTACCTCTTTTAAGCGAAAGCTTTTCTGCGTTTCCATCGGCATGAAGATGCCATCGGCAACGCCGGAAGATAAGGCTTCATACACCTTTGGTGCCGGCAGTTTGACAGCTGTTACGCCCAGCGCTTTGCCCACCAGGCTGCCTACCCCACCGGGTACACGGATCTTCTGCCCGCTGAGATCACCGAGACCTTTGAGTGCTGATTTGGTCTGGATAACAGCTGGACCGTGTGACGTCAGACCGATCAGGGTTACACCCCTGTGCTCATCAGCCTTGGCCAGGTATTTCTGGTGAACTCGCCAGTAAGCAACAGAGGCAGCTTCGGCACTGGTGCCCAGATTCGGCATTTCGACAGCCTGGGTCGCGACGTAACGCGTGTTGTAACCGTGAAAAATCCAGGCGGCATCGGCGACACCATCGCGAACGAGTTCAAACTGCTTCAGTGGTGATGCCAGTTTATATTCAATTTTGGTGGTTACACGGCCTTCGGTCGCTTCTTCAACCCACTTGCCCCAAGTCGGCCAAACCACGGCATTCATGTGGTGGGTAGGCGGTGCCCAGCTGCTGATATTGAGCACTTCCTGGGCGAACAACGTGGGGGCTACCAAGAACAGCCCAAAGGCGAGCCCCAGTGATTTGAGTTGCTTGATCATGTACATCCTCCTCAGAGTTTTATTTTTGAGTTAATCAAATGGTAGTGACTACAATAACTAGCCAAAATGGCTGTCAGCACTGCCATTGTGCCCGTATGGTTTGCTGAAACTGGGCAGTTGTCAAGGTTTGTGGGAAGGACGCGCGTTGATATATGTCCCACACCGAGGTTAAAGGCATAATATTGTGGAGGAGAAGGCGAACATGAAAAATCGAATTCCCCCCGTCTGGATTGAGGGGACCACGAGCCGACAAGCCCATTGCGATCTGCCGGCGGGGACCTATGAGCGGGAGATCGGGCGCGAAGGATTCTTTGGACCAGCCAGCCAGATTCACCATGCCCATCCGCCAACAGGGTGGACTTCATTCGAAGGGCCGACTCAACCCCGGGCTTATGACCTGACACAGTTGAATACCCCGCTGGATAATCCATGGCATGCACCGCTGATCCTATCTAATGGCGCTGCACAGATCCGCATGTGGGTGGCTAACGGTAGTATGAACACTTTAGCGAGCAACGCGGATGGTGATCAAGTGCTGTTTGTACACGAGGGCACGGGACACCTGTACTGTGACTATGGTCACCTGGAATTCACTTGCGGCGACTACCTGCTGATTCCGCGCTCCACGATGTGGCGTCTGGAGTGTGATGGATTGGCGGCGATTCTCATGATCGAAGCCACCGGCGGGGCGTTCGGGCTGCCGAACAAAGGACCTGTAGGGCAACACGCGATATTTGATCCTGCGATTCTGGATCACCCCCGGATCGATGAGGCATTCCAGGCACAATACGGGGAACAGGAGACCCTGGTCAGCATCAAGCGGCAGAACACCGTAACGACAGCGACTTACCCATTCAACCCGCTGGATGCTGTTGGCTGGCACGGTGATCTGTCGGTGCAGCGCCTGAACTGGCGGGACATTCGGCCGCTCATGAGTGCCCGTTATCACGTCGCGCCTTCTGCGCACACCACCTGGCTTGGCGACCGTCTGGTTATCTGTACTTTCTGCCCGCGACCGATCGAGAGCGATCCCGGGGCCCTGAAGCTGCCGTACTATCATTCCAATAATGATTACGACGAGTTCATCTTTTATCATCAGGGTCAGTTTTTCAGTCGCGATCATATGAAGCCCGGGATGTGTACTTATCACCCCGCTGGGTTTCCACACGGCCCGCATCCGGAAGCCTATCGGACGGCCATGGCTTATTCGCGAAAAGAGACCGACGAGGTCGCAGTCATGATTGACACACGGGATCCGCTACAGATCCATGATCTTGATGAAGGGGTCGAATGGCGCGGTTATGTGGACAGTTGGAAAGGATGACACGACTTCGGTGTAGCACGCGGCCCGGTGTCAGTTCATTACCACAGGTAGGTGCCGGAAACCGCGAAAACGTATCCGCGGATCCCGCTCCGGCGTGCCGCTCAGGTCGATAGACGGGAAGCGCCTTGCCACCGAAGCAAACGCGATTCGGCCTTCGAGCCTCGCGACGTTCATTCCAGAGCAGGCATGGCGACCCTGGCCAAAAGCCAAATGGTTGTTGGGTGATCGGCCGATGTCGAGGTGTTCAGCTTGGTCGAATTGATCAGGATCCCGGTTCGCTGCACCCACGCCGAGCGTCAGAAACGTTCCAGCAGGAATAGTTGTCTCACCGATAGTCATGGGCTCAGTCGTTAGTCGATTATTCAGCTGCAGGGGACTCTCAAAACGAAGCAGTTCCTCGACTGCAGAGTCTGCAAGCGCGGGCTCTGCAGCGAGGCGCTCTAGTTGGTCCCGGTGGCTGATCAGCGCATGAAGTCCGTTACCAATCAGGTTGGTGGTGGTTTCGTGCCCGGCATTCAGGAGAAAAATGCAGTTGTGTAGCAGTTCGGATTCGGTCAGCTTTTCTCCGTCCTTCTCGCCCTGAATCAGACGAGTCAGGACGTCGACTGCCGGGTCTCCGGGAGACTGACGCCGGTCGCTGACCAGGATCCTGAGATAGTCCGTGAAGTCGATCACCGCCCGGTTTCCGGTTTGTAGGACCTGTGGTTTCGGTACCGGTTCGAGTGCGGACAGAATTGCCAGCGACCAGCCTCGAAGTGGCGCCCGTTCATTACGTGGTACATCCAGAAGGTTCCCGATCACCTCGATGGGAATCCGAGCTGCGAAATCGCTGATCATATCGACCGAATTCCGGTCCTCGATGTCGTTAAGCAGTTCGTCGATCAGTTGAATCAGGCCCCGCTCCATTTGTTTGATGGCTCTTTGATTCAACGCGCCCATAATCAGCCGGCGTACGCGGGTATGCAGCGGTGGATCATTGAAGACCAGGCTCGTGGTGTGGTGCTCGAGCAGGGGACTGTCGCCGAATTTGGGTGTGAATTCGGCTTGCTTGTCCGAACTGGTACGCGGATCACGATAGGCGGTTATCACGTCATCATAGCGAGATAGAAAAAAAGATCGCTCACTTAACCGATGAACCGGACTCTGGCGTCGCAGCTGCGCGTACCAGGGGTAGGGGTCGTCAACAAACCCGGCTGGGGGGTCTATCAGTCGAAATCGAGCCACTGCGTCAGCGCTGGATTCGATTTGGTTTTTTGGATCTGCCGGCATGACGATATGATCAAGGTGTGATCCCAACCAGTGTAGCACCCGTCGCCAGCGGTCGGTTTTATGTCGTAAGCAAACGTGGTTGAATGGATGCAGCCCAGAACAGGAGAAAAGTCATGAACGAAGTTGATACCGCAAACGCACGACAGGGTGAACAGCACCATGTTCTCACCGACATCATGCGCCGCCGCCGAAGCGTTCGTCAGTTCGAGCGAGGCAGGAAGGTCTCACGCGATACTTTGCTGTCGGTGGCTGAGTCGGCACGTTGGGCACCGACCGGTGCCAATAGCCAGTGCTGGGATCTGATCATTGTGGATGACCCAGCTGTACGCGATGCTGTAATCGATATTTTTGTTGAGCAGTCAAATCGATTGTTTGATAAGGCGAAGGGTTTTCCAGCGGTGAGCAAGGCTTATCTATCTAACACTGTGGCGATTTTCATCGTTGTGGGCGACCCTCGTTGGAAGGTTGCTTTCCCACAGCACAATGAAGATACCGAAGGGCCGGATGAATACGCCGCAAATAACGAAAATATTTACTATTGTTCACTGGGCGCCGTGATCCAGAACATTCAACTTGCCGTCACGGCCCAGGGATTAACATCAGCGTGGCTGTCCGGCGGTGGTGAGACATCGACCAACCAGGCATTGTCGGAGCTTCTGGGGTATCCACCATATCTCTCAGCTTGCGGAACGATACCCGTGGGTTATCCGAAGAAAGATGTCCGACTGCGCTACCGGCGGCCACTCGAACAGTTGGTCCATTGGAATGGTTATGCGGCGACGCAGTTTCGACCTCAGGGTATGTTGGACCATTACCTAGGCCGGTTGCGCCCCTTCCTGATGTACCGCAACACCGAAAGCGTAGAAGACTGGGAAGATGCCCGAGAAAAATGTGGGGACTGGTACGATGCCTTCAACACTCCGGAGCCGAACCCATCGGGTCAGTTGGAGTAAAAACACGATAGACTCGGCACAGCTAATATGAAACTCGGCTCCACGACTTAGCGCTAACCACGACATACAACTGAAACAGAATGCGATCGAAGAAACCAAATGACATCTTTTTTGTCAGTGACCAACATTGTGCTGATCGCCTCGGTTGCTATGGTAACTCGGTGGTACAGACTCCAAATATCGATCGACTGGCCCAGTCCGGTACGCGGTTCGAACAGTTTTATGTTGCCAATCCGTTCTGCCTGCCCAACCGGGCATCAATGATGACTGGCTGGTTGGCGTCGCTGCATCGTGTACGCACCAACGGCAACCCCCTGCCATTGGAAGCTAGAACTTTTGTCAAATCCTTACGCAGCGCGGGCAACCACACGGTACTGATCGGCAAGTCTCACCTGCAGAATATGACCGGACTGCCCCGGGCTCACACGCCGCCTGAAGCGCTTGGGGACGATGGCGAAGTCTTTGAAGCTGCGGACCCGCTGGAGGTCAACAACTTGTGGAATGAGCCTGTCCATCAGTCACTGCAAACAGACATAACCCATCGCCTGCTTGAACTAATCATACGGTTTCAGGACTGGACGGTGCTGCCCACCGGGCGGGCATGACCCGGCAGGAGACTAATGTGGCCGGGCTTTACCTACGTTCCGGGGGCACGGGTGGAACCACCTATCTGCTGCTTCACGGGCTCGGTGCAACCGGCGAGGTCTGGGAGGGACTGGTTGATCTGATTGAACGCAATAAGGCCGGCCGCTGGTTGGTGCCGGACTTCCGGGGGCATGGACGTTCTCCCTGGGAAAAGCCTTATACCTACGCTGCGTTGATGGCCGACCTGATCCCACTCATCAACGAGGCCAGGCTGGTGGTAATCGGGCACTCGATGGGGGGTGTGGTCGGTCTGATGCTCGGTGGTGCGCTGCCTAACGTTGAGCGGGTACTGGGTGTGGGAATCAAGGTCAGCTGGACCGAGGCTGAACTGGAACAGATGCTGGCATTGTCAACACGTCCAGTTCGCTGGTGGGCAACGCAGGTCGAGGCCGTAGAACGCTACCTTAAGGTATCGGGGTTGATCGGCCTGGTGAATCCCGATTCCCCGACTGCACAGTGTGGTGTCAGTGCAGGTGACGATGGCCAGTATCGTCTTGCCGCTGACCCGGAAATTTATACGGTTGGCAGACCCCCCGTCGCGGAACTGGTTCAGGCCGCCCGCTGCCAGGTGATGTTGGCGTGCGGGGAACACGACAAGATGGTCGACGCAGGTGAACTGAGCGCTCTGGGCGCCGTGGCGAGGCAACTCCCGGGCCTTGGACACAATGCGCAAGTGGAAGGTCCTGAACAGGTTTGGCTGCTCGTCAACGAACCGCTCGAACATAATAAGGAATCTTCATGAGTCTCGTGATGATCCGCCACGGTGAAACCGCGCTTAATCGCGATCGTGTCATGCAGCCGGCAGACACACCACTGTCGGATCGGGGCGAGGAGCAGGTGCTCTGCCTGGCGCAACGCCTGAGCATCGAAGGAGTTACGCGGATCCTGGCCAGTGATTTACCCCGGGCCGCCATGACAGCTCAGGCGTTGTCTGATGAAACCGGTATTGGCGTTGAGTTTGAATCGTTGCTTCAGGAGCGTAATTTTGGTCGGCTGCGTGGCCAACGATTCATTGATCTGGAGGCCCGGGACATTGATCCGTTTGCTGAAAACTATGAACCCGAAGAAGGAGAAACGTGGCAGGAGTTCGACCAGCGCGTGAGTCATGCCTGGTCAAAAATTCAGTCGGCACTACCTTCAGACGGGACCTTGGCCGTGGTCACTCACGGTCTGGTTTGCGCAGCTTTGTTACGTAATCATCTGGATGCCCAAGCGCATGTCACTGACAGTGGAAGACTGTATCCGTTTCGCAACGCGAGTTTCACCCGTATCGAATCGTCACCGCCTTGGCGGGTCGAGTTGCTGAACTGTGCAGAACATCTTGAAGCGCTGGGTGACCAGACCTCGATCTACGGTCAGGTTTAAATAATTCCGATTCTCTGCGTTACGACCGGTACAGCGCCTACTACGCAGTACAGCCCTCGGCCGTTCATAGGGAATTGTGAGTACCGTCACACAGGGGTTTGCGGCTAGAGCGTTTACAGCCGCAGAAAAAGACCTTTTTAGATTCTTCTGCATGGTAGCGGATCGGGGTAAACGCTGTTGATTTGTGGGAACCGTCGCAGAAAGGCTGTTTGCTGCTGAGGCCACACTGACACCAGAAATAGGTTTTCCCCGTTTCTACTTCGACCGCGATTGGGCTCCTCTGGGCTATGACAGGCGTGTCGTTCATAGGGCGCTATCCTTTAGGGTTGTTGCCCTGATTACCAGGGCCAGTTGATTGTGGCCATTTTAACCTTAAATTCTCTGTCGAATACCTGGGCGAGTTCGGGCGTGAAGTGGTTTGCCCAGTCTCCGGCCTCGCCCTTGCGCATGAATGGCATGCCTGGCTTGCGCTGTTCTTCATCCCACAGTTGCATACTGGTTCGGGGATCTTTCTTCATGCTCGAGAACGTCGATAGTTGTGCGATGCGCTCGATTTCTTCGTTGGTCAGAGGCTGATCTAGAAAATGGGCAACCCGTGCAACCGTTGCAGCCAAGTCAGCCTGCATTTCTTCATAATGCAGGACTAGAATATTGCGTTGCTCGCGTTGGGTGTGCCAGCTTTTGAGGTGAGTCCAGTAAGGACCGTACTCCACCCTTCCCGCCATAAACTCATCAATAAAATGTTCGATCGGCTCGTCATATTCGTACATCTTGAAACCGAAGGTGTGAAAATACATCGACACCGCAGTGTCCTTGGCGTTGCGGGTGACGTAGATCAGCCGGTTGGACTCGGTCAGTTTGCGCGGTAAAAGATGATAGGGGTTGTGTGACTTGAAGACCCTGGGGGAGATCATCGAGTCGACAATCGACAGATCGGGCAGATCCTCCGAATCATCAAGCCATGGAATGATAGTATGGAGAGGTGGGTCGCTGTCGTGAATTAGTCCGCGGCTGTAAACCAGGCGTACAATTTGCTGTGTCCAAGTTGTGCCGCTCTTGGGAAAGCTGGCAATAAATACGTCATCGGCTCGCGGTGTCCAATGCTGGTGCACCCATTCGAATCTCTGTGTATCCACCGGTGTTACCAGCATGTCCCGCCAGCGGTTGTAGTTGATCGCACTCACGGCTGCAAATTCGAAGTCGCCAGTCGATGGGATTCGATCAGTCCGGGGACACGCTCGGGGTCGGTACGGCCCCAACCACATTCGCTGGCAATCCCGAATGACGGTACCACTTTCTGCGCAGTCGCAATACGCTGTTTATCGCCGCTGTGATCCTGGTGGTGGATCAATCCCAAGTACAGTTCTGTCTGAGTGGGGAGTTGAAGTCCAGTCAGTGGAGCGTAGTACGCATCATCGACACGGTCTCGTGGTACGGGCATGTGGATAAAATCCAGTTGTCGTTGAATTTGTGAAGCCAACCCGTTCGCGATTTCGACCAGAATCGCGGAGTCTTTGGGCATAACCAGGTGCTCGTCCCTGGGCGTGCCGTAACACAGGTGGTAGCCCAGTTCTACATCGGGTGGCACCTGTGCCCCAAGTCGGCTCATCTGATCGAAGATCTGTAGCTTGTAGTTATGGGGGCGATAAGGAAAATAATCTTCAAAGATCAGTACTTCCTGGCAGATGTCCCATTGGATCGAAAGGTCCTGATGAGGAATAGCATCGACAATCGACCTGAGAGCTGTCAGCAGTGACTTCTCATAGGTGAGTAGGTAATCCTCGATACATGTTGGGCTGACATACATATAGCCTGAAGCCATCGGGGTAGGCAGGCAGACTTGGAAGCGCACGCCAGCCGGGATTACACCATCATCACGCAATTGTTTAAAAACCGCATAAGACACAATAGCGGCAGGTGCATAACCGGTTTCAAACACGACCGACGACGGGTCTACACCGGGCTTAAACCGTACCAGCTCTGTTTCGCGTATGAGTTCGCCATCCCACTGGCGAAGTGTCAGCGGTGTCGCATCGGGGTCGAGCTCCATGTCCGGGTGAGACAGCAGCATCTCGCGCTGCCAGTAGATCCAGCGATGACGTTCGCCGGTTTCGCCATCTGGAATCCGGCGAAGCCAGGGCGCAAGTTCTGATGACAGAGCTCTGAAAACGGATTCTGAATTCGACATGGCAACACTGCCCACGAGATGGATACTTGGTTGCATGGATTACTCCCCCGGAAATAAGTGAGTCATTTCTCAAGAGGTAACGCTACCATACTTGTGATCAATCAGAGCAGTCAGTGCGCGGGTCAGT
>Ga0114996_10010007_pt1 | contig 10327 bp, 6 predicted proteins | sample ArcticOcean_MG_C_4_FD_87039 | JGI IMG/M metagenome (GOLD analysis project Ga0114996, IMG submission 87039) | Marine microbial communities from western Arctic Ocean - ArcticOcean_MG_CB4_134 | ecosystem: Environmental > Aquatic > Marine > Oceanic | place: Arctic Ocean: Canada Basin | collected...
GGCCGTGAATTTACGCGGCCCCTTTCTGTGTACCCGCGAGGCCATCCGGTGGATGAAGAAGCAGGGGGACGGGGGGCGCATTCTGAACATTGGTAGTATTTCTGCGCAGCGGGTGCGGCCGAATTCGGGACCATACAGCACGACCAAGCATGGCCTGTGGGGGCTTACGCAGGTGACGGCGTTGGAAGGCCGGGATCACGGTATTTCATGCGGCTGCCTGCACCCGGGCAACACGTACGTAGAGCGCCGTCAGGAGAGCGGGAAGGGGACGGACGACGAGCCGATGATGTCGGTGGATGAACTGGCTGAAGTTGCCCTGACGATGTTGACGGCGCCGAAGCATATGAGCGTGTTGGAAGCGATCGCCATACCGATTGAGCAAAAGTATGTGGGACGGGGATAGGAAAATAAGGTTCAGGAAAGAGCGGTAGGAAAAGTACCGGGTGGTGAAAGAGCGTCAAACAAGGTGTTCTTTCACTCGTTTTTCGTTGTAGGAGACTGGCTTTGAGTGACCGACCCAACATTCTCATCTTCATGACGGACCAGGAGCAGGGGCAGGTGACGTTTCCGGAGCACCCCTGCCGAACGCCCCATGCGGACCGGTTTGCCGCCGACGGGATTCGTTTCCGAAACTGCTATACGGTTGCCGCCCACTGTTGCCCGTCCCGGGCGACGTTCATGACAGGGCTCTACCCGAGCCGACACGGGGTGTACAACAACGTCACGACGCATACGGCCATCCATACAGGACTGAACGAGGGTGTGGTGACGTTCTCCGAGCTGCTTCGGGACGCCGGCTATCTCATGTCTTTCACGGGGAAATGGCACATCTCGCGGTCTGAGGGGCCAAAGGATCGTGGTTGGGACGAGCTCACGGTCGGGTCGAATGTGGATCCAAATGGGGACTATGGGATTCCGACGTCGCGATGGGCTGCTGCCCGCGATCAGATGCAGGCGGGGGCCGATCGGAAGCGGGGCGAGGTGGTGCGGCCGGGGTGGGGAAACATACAGGTCTACGGAACAGCGGACGGATCCTATACCGATTCGAATGACTATCGATTCGTGACAGACGCTGTGAACGCGCTTCCTGGATTGGCCGCTGGAGACGACCCGTGGTGCCTGTTCGTGGGGCCGAACGGACCGCACGACCCGTTCATTATTCCCGAGCCGTACGCGTCGATGTACGACCCCGATGAGGTGATTCTGCCTCCCAGCTATCGCGATACGTTGGCCGACAAACCCCGGATCTACCAACGGTGGCGCAAGCAGTTCTGGGATCAGCTGAGCGAGGCTGAGGTCCGCGAGTCGATTGCCCACTACTGGGGCTACTGCACGATGATGGACGTGATGTTCGGCGAAGTGCTGGACGCGCTTGAGGCGTCGGGGGAGGCGGAGAACACGCTGGTGCTGCGGATGTCGGATCATGGTGAGTACTGCGGCGCGCATGGATTGTATGCCAAAGGAGTAGCCGCATTCCGAGAGGCGTATCAGATTCCGCTGATCGCGCGATGGCCGAAGGGCATTTCGGCACGCGGCGAGGTAGATGCCATTGTCAATCTGCTCGACTTCGCGCCGACATTCCTGGACCTGGCAGGTGTTGATGATGGTCCGGAAGAGATGGGCGGCGTCAGTCTGACGCCGTTCTTTCGAGGGGAGACGCCTGAGGACTGGAGGGATGCACACTTTACCCAGTTCAACGGCGTGGAGCTCTATTACACCCAGCGCATGGTGCAGACGGCGACACACAAGTACGTGTATAACGGATTTGATTTCGATGAACTGTACGACTTGGACGCCGATCCGCACGAAATGGTGAACCTGGAAGCCGATCCTGCGTTGGAGGATGTGAAGAAGGATCTGGTCCGGCGGATGTGGGAGACGGCATTGGCCGAGGAGGATATTTCGACGAATCCCTACTGGACTGTGGCGCTGGCGCCCTGGGGGCCTGGGATAGCATAAGGGAGAAGATTACGGGAAGTGGCGATTACAGGAAGAGCCGACTACGAGAAGAGTCGATTGCAGGAAGAACCGATAGGGCTGAGGCGATGACACCAGGAACCGAGATCCGAATCCATTACCTTCCACGTTGAGATTTCTTGAGAGACGATGATGAATGTTACGTTGGCGATTCCGCGGTCGAGACCTGGACACATTGCATCCTTCACCGGTCCGGAAGGATGCAATTCGGTACTGTTGAAGCTAACAGATGAGAACGGCGATACGCATATCGCCGAGCGTGACCCTTCCAGCGCCATCTACCATGTCAGGCTGCCTGCTGCGTCGATCGGGGAGGCGCTGAAGTGCTCGATGGAGGCGATTGACGAGGCGCCGCCTTGCGATGGCATTGACCTCGATCGGCACGAGGGTTCGTTCGATGTTTCCCTGGCCGGCGCGCAGTTTCTGACCTTCCACTACGGCGGCGACGCGGTTAAGCCGGTGATCAACCCGATCATGACGCCTGGGGGAACCAACATGCTCCGGGAGATGATGGGCGCCTATACTGAGGGGGAGCATCCGTGGCAGCGTGGGTTGACGTTGATGCAGGGCGCTATTAATGAAGTGGACTGCTGGAACGAAGCGGACAAGAAAGGGTTCGGGCGGACGGAGCAGGATGCGATCGCCATCCACCACAGGCCGCTGTCGCTGGTGTGGGAGACGGAGAATACGTGGTACGAGCTGGACAAACCGCTGATGACGGATTCCCGGAGCTATCGCGTGTTCGACACGGCTCGCGACGCGGTGATCCTGGATATTGCCCTTACGTTGAAGGCGTCGCACGGGGCGATTACGATTGGGCCGACGAAGGAGGCCGGGTTCGTTTGTATTCGGGTGAACCCAACGATGAACGCTAGCGCCGACGGCCGGATGGTGAACAGCTACGGCGCAGCCGACGAGGCTGGGTGCTGGTCGAAACGGGCGCACTGGATGGACTACTTCGGGCCCGTTGGGAATGAGACCGTAGGATTCGCCGTGTTCGATCATCCGGAGAATCTGCGGTATCCGACAGCGTGGCACGTGCGAGGCTACGGTCTGTTCGCACCCAACTGCTGGATGAACCAGCCCGACCATACGATTCCGGATGGCGAGACGCTGACGTTCCGCTGGCGGGTGGTCGTGCATAGCGGGGATACGCATTCGGCGCAGATTCGGGAGCGGTATCTGGATTATGTGGATGGGCCGCGGGCGACGTGGGAGTGAGGAAGGGCGCCTGGAAAAAAGCGTATTGAAGATTGGCGAATGTCCATTTTCAATTTCCCATTGGGATGGCCCGCAGATGGGGCATGTGTCTGAATGATGACTCCCCTTTCCCTTCTTAAGAACAAGACCGTACGGCTGGTCATCGCTGCCGGCGCGGCCGCTGCGGTACTGCTGACTGCTGCGGTGTGGCTGATCCATCCGGATGGTCCTGCGATTGTGACGCGGGTGGCGAATCGGCCTGCGTTTCTGGTTTCGATCAGGGGCGAACAGTCGTGTGAAGGGTGCCACGCGAAGCTCGATCCTGGAATCGACAAGACCTGGCGCGGGAGCGTTCATTTCCGGACGAACGTTGGGTGCGCCAGCTGTCACGGAGACGATCACAAGCAGATTTTCGAACTGAAGGGGAAAGTGTCTGCGGGCGTCTGCGGGGAGTGCCACGCGGACGAGGTGGAGGCTTTTGCCAAGAGCGGCCATGCGGACGCCGAAATTGCAGCCATTTCCGACGCCCGATTCCTGGCGCAGTCGTCAGCCATGCAGGAAGAGGGCTGCATGGCCTGTCATGCAATAGGCGCTCGTTTTGCGGACGGAAGCGTTGGCGGCTGCAACAAATGCCACGCCGGGCATGCGTTCAACGCCGCAGCGGCCAGGGAACCCGAAGCCTGCGAAGTCTGTCATGGCGGCCCGGATCATCCCGTGATGGAGGCCTACAAGACCAGTGTCCACGGCGTTCTGTACTACCAGGACCGGGATGTAGAAACGTCGCCCTCTTGTGTAACGTGCCACATGCCGGATGGTAACCATGGTCATGTGGCCAACCTGACTCTGGGGCAGGTGTTCCAGGGGGCTGTGCCGGCTGACGAATACTTTCCTTTTCCGATGAAGCGTATCGGCCGGCCGGAGATGGTGGCCAACCGACAGCGGATGCTGGAAACCTGTGGGACGTGCCATTCCACACGCTTCTCGCGAGAGAGCTTGGAGCGAGCCGATCAGATCAAGCGGGAGTCCGACGCGCTGGTGGCTGAAGGCTACGCCATTATCGTGCGGCTCCACGGCGACGGCCTTCTCGATCCGATGCCGCTGGACCGGCTGCCCAACCCGCTTACGGGACATACGCTCGAACTGGCGGCGAATCAGCTCTACGAGAATACGTCGGAGATCGAGCAGGCCTTCTTCCGGATGTTCAAATTCCATCAGGCCACGACGTTCAAGGCCGCCTACCATCACTCTCCTGACTACACACATTGGGAAGGGGTGGTTCCCATGAAGATGGAATTGGACAAGATCCGGAGTGAGGATCGGAGGCTTCGACGGACGGCGGGACTGCGCCCTGTTAAAGAGAAGGCGATGGGACCGGCTTCGATGGAATGAGGCCACCGGTAGAGACCGGCAATGGAGCAACGGATCATGGACGCTGCAATCTGCAGCGTCCGTTTGCTTGGCATTCGAGATCGTTGTTGTGTTTACGTGCGCTGCACGGCTGAGAGTACCTCCATCCGTGCACGGAAAATAGACCACTCGAAGGAGGCGTTGTGAAGCGAGTTTTCTGGGCAGGACTACTGTGTGTGACAATGGCGTCGATGTCTGTTCCGGCGCAGCCTGAGGGAGAAGAGCCTGCGACGAAGCCGGATGGTGCGGCCCTTTACGAAGCGTACTGCGCAAGCTGTCACGGGGCGGCCATGGAAGGGGGCAACGCTCCGAGCCTCGTGGACGGGGTCTGGATGTACGGTGGGCGTGGCAACATCAACCGGAACATCACCTTCGGCATCGGGCAGCAGGGGATGCCGGCGTTCGGCGACGCCCTGTCGCGGGACGAAATCGACGCGATCGTTGAGCATATTGTTGCAGGCGAGAAGGCCGCCGGTTCAGACCATGCGACGATTCCGGACAGCCTGATTACGTATCACTACACGGTGAAGGTGGAGAAGTGGGTGGAAGGGCTGGAGATTCCGTGGGCGGTCGACTTCCTGGACACCCATACGGCGTTGGTTACGGAGCGGTCGGGACGCTTGCGAGTGGTGAAGGACGGGGTCCTGCAAGACTCTCCGGTGACAGGAACGCCTAAGGTTCTTCACCGAGGCCAGGGCGGCCTGATGGATGTGGCGGTGGACCCGTCGTACGCCGAGAACGGATGGGTCTATCTCTCCTACAGCCACGAACTGGACGGGTCTGAGGGTGAAGAGCAGCTGCCGGTTATGACGCGGATCGTTCGAGGCCGGCTGACGGGAAATGCGTGGACGGATGAGGAGGTGGTGTACGAAGCGCCTCACAACACCTACGAGCCGACGCACTGGCACTTCGGTTCGCGGACGGTGTTTGACCCAGACGGTTTCCTCTACTTCTCGATTGGCGATCGCGGCCGCGGCAAAGAGGCGCAAGATCTGACACAGCCGAACGGCAAGGTCCATCGCATTCATCGGGACGGGCGCGTGCCTGCGGACAACCCTTTCGTGACGACGGACGGGGCGCTGCCGACGATTTACAGCTACGGCCACCGAAACCCCCAGGGTCTGGCGGTGGACCCCCTGACGGGTCTCGTTTGGGATACGGAGCACGGCCCGATGGGCGGCGACGAGGTGAACCTGATTCAGCCCGGGAGCAATTACGGCTGGCCGGAGATCACCTACGGCAAGAATTACAACGGGACGATGGCGGCCGAGTTCGAGAAGAAGGAAGGGCTGGTTCAGCCGGTGCTGTTCTGGCGTCCGTCGATTGCGGCGTGCGGGTTGGACTTCTACACGGGAGATCTCTTCCCGGAGTGGAAGAATCGTCTCTTTGCAGGCGGCCTCGCGTTCGAGGAGGTGCGGATGCTCTACGTAGAGGACAACCGCGTCATTCACCAGGAGGTGATCCTGAAGAATGCGGGACGCGTGAGAGACGTACAGGGCGGGCCGGACGGAGCCATTTATGTGGTGCTGAACAATCCGGGGATTGTGCTGCGACTGACGCCGGTGGTGGAGGAAGGATTTTAAAGGAAGGGCAGAAGGCGGGATTCAGAAGACGGAATTCAGAAGATAGGAGGCAGGCGCTTGAGCGGAGGCTCGGGCGCCTGTTTTTTTATTCAGGGGAGTAATGACCAATGTCCAATACGGCATTTGGAATTTCTAATGAGAGCGGGCTGATGAGGTTCATCTTTGGCGGCCTGCTATTGCCATTGTTTCGGCGGGCTGTGTCGCTCGGGGTTGAAACCCCTCGCTGGAAAGGAGTCCTTGTGGGACTCGGTCAGCGATGGGCTCATCCACATGGGACCACACGGGTTTGAAATGGCTGTCGGTCCACTTCAGTGGACATGGATTTCGTACGAACACCGTTTCAACCCGGTGCGCAAAGGCAATATCCAATGTCCAATACGGAATACGGAATTTCCAATGAGAGCGGAGGCGGTGGGCGAGCGGAGGAGGTCTGGAGGGCTAGCGTACTATTGGGAGCAGCAGGTGAGAGGGGCGAACAGCGTCGTGGAAGATGGTTTGGTTGGCGACCACGCTGTCCGAATCGCGTTCGTTGTCGCCGCCGGTGTTAAGGTTGCGGCTGAGGCGAGGGAAGTTGCTGTTGCTGATGGCGAGGGCGATTCGGTGGCCGGGCTGGAATTCGTTGCTGGTGCTCCAGAGGTCGATTTCGTAGCGGACGGGATCGTTCGGCGTGAGGAGCTGGGGCGCCTCCAGGCCGTTCCTGAACCGGGCGCGGACGACGCCGTCGGAGAGGAGGCGGGCGTTCCCGTCTGGGGCGACGTCCATGAGTTTGGCGGTGAAGTCTGTGTCGGCGGCCGTTGAGGCGGCGAAGAGGACGAGTTTGAGGGGGCCGGTGACCTCCAGCGGTTCCTCCAGGGGATCGCCGTAGTAGGTGAGGACATCCTTGCGGTAGAGGGTGATCTGCTGATTTCGCGGGCCGCGACGCATGGGCAAAACGCGAGCGGGGGCAGAATTGGCTCCGCCCCAGGTGGGCACGGGGTCCAGAGGGTCGTAATCGAAGCGGTCGGAGGGTTCGTCACCGGGAGGTTGCATCGAGAGGCTGCCGGGGGTCCAGGATCCGGAAACATCCCCCTCGCTATGCAGGTAGACTTTTGTCTCGACGGCCCGGTCGAGAGGCCAGTTGTCTTCATCTCTCCATACATTCTTGCCCATGACGAAGATACGGACGGGGGGAGGGGAGGTATCTCCGAGATCTCCTTTCAGATGCCGGGCGAAGAAGGCGACTTCGGCTGCGTGATGTTCCTGCTTCGCTTCAGGTCCGAAGTCGTAATCCGGAATAACTTCCGGGTCACAGCTGTGATCCCACGGCCCGACGACAAGGTGCGTATTCCGTTTTTGATTCTCAGTTCCATGCGTCATTGTGTCAGTGAAGAAGTCGATTGCTCCGGTTCCGCAGTGATCGTACCAGCCGGTGACCATGAGGTTCGGGGTCTTGAGACGGGAAATCGACGCAGGTTCTGCCAGGCTCATGTATTCCCGATGCGGGTTGGTTACAACATCGCGAAACATGTCGATCGGCCCGCCGAGATCGTCTAGGATGCCGGAAACCGGCAACGTGCCGAGATGGTACTGCCAATCGACAGCGTCGACGTCCCGAAGTTCGGCGCCGCTTTGAGCGAACAGGAGCCACATAGGGATCTGGTGGAGCATGAACGATCCTCCCAGACGGCTGAACATCCCGTAGGGGAGAACCTGAGGGCACATCGCTCGGTGTGACGGGTGTGCAAGGAGCGCCGTTGCGGTCTGAACGCGGGCGAGGGCCGATGAGCCAAATGTGCCGACTTTCCCGTTGCACCAGGCCTGACCGGTCATCCATTCGATGGTGTCGAAGCCGTCTTCCGGGAAGTCGCCCCGGCCAGTGAGGCCGCCCTCCGACTTGTGCCTGCCCCTGACGTTCTGAGCCAGAACGGCGTAGCCTTTATCCACGAATTTCCTGACGCTCCCATCGACGCCTTCGGTGCCGTACATGCAGCGTACCATCAGGCTGGGGAATGGGTCGCTCCCGTTCGGGAGGTGGACGAAACTCTGGAGGCGAGTTCCGTCGCGAACGGGGATCATGACTTCGGAAGGTGCGTCGGCCATTCAGGATCTCCAGCCTCGGTTCCAAGCAATTGATGGTCGGCACTTAGCATCGTGCAGACCGCGCGTGAGCGCAAATCCGAATTTGGCCGAAGACTGCCTCAATCGATTGCCGGTCAACATCTCACCCTCAGGCCTTCCTGGGACACCCACCGGTCGAAGATGCGACGCGACCGGCTGAGGAGCCGCATGTAGCCCCGGTTCAGCGAACGCTGGCCGACGTTCTTCGCCTTGCCGACAGGGGCGATGTTGTACTTCCCGCGCACCTGGGTGACGTTGCGTGTACGGGCGTCGACGGCGATGGTCATGATGTGATTGCGTTCCCGATTGCCGTCGACGGCCTGGAGCGACCAGATGGTGGTGGCGCTCTTTCGACAGTTCTTCGCGTAGGACGACACACAGTGATGCATCTCCCGGCCTTCGATGGTGAGTTCGCGGTTGCTGAGGAGTTCCTGCAGCGTCCAGGTGGTTTTTTCGCGGGTCTGGGGGTCTTCTTCGTGGACGCGGAGCGGTCGGAGTCCGGAAGGGTCCCACTGGATGAGTTCCGTTCCGCCTCCACCGCCGGGCGCAACTCCGCCAAGTGCCACATGCCACTCTTCCATCTGCTGAAGCAGCTTGTCAACACTGCGGCCTTTGATGGCGAAGTTGGGTTGAGCCGGTTCGGCCAGGGTGACACCTCCACCGGGCTGGAGGACTTCGGTGGGCTCGAATTTCTGAGCCTGGATGAAATCGATAATAGGGCCGACGAGCGATGGGTCGAGCATGGGGTTGTTGACAAAGAACTTGATGATGGTTTCCCAGAAGGGTTCGTGATCGAAGGCCGTTCCCAGCCGGGATGACATCATGGCGCGGGCGAGCGACTCCGACCCTCCCTGCCCCACGATTTGCCCCCATCGCAGCGCACGCCCGATGGGCAGGTCGTCCGGAGCCGTCGCGAACCGGTGGGCCATTTTCTTGGTCAGGGTTACCGGGACATCGCCGGTTCGAATGTTCTTCCCGGACCCCATGTGGAGGAACCAGCCTTGCTGCTGGTTGGCAGTGGCGGGCACTTCGTGAAACCAGGCCGCATCCATGAAGTAAGGGATATCATATCTGGCCAGGAGGTGCCGTGCCAATCCGCTGAACTGGCGTCGGGGATTCTTGCTGTCGGGTCTCCATTCGTCCGCCGGTCGAATCCACGCATCGTGCCGACGGGCAAGCATTCCGATGGCTTCGATGAAGGTGTTTCCGGGAGCCGGACCGAAGAAGGGGATGCCGGGTTCCATTCCGAAGACCGTCCCGAATCGTTCAACGTGTACCAGCAGGTCATGGAACGCCCGCCGGGTGTCGGGGATCTTCTCCATCTGGTGGAACAGAGCGTGGATTTTTTCCAGATAGGCGGCGCCCAGTTCGTCTTTCTCAACTTCGTGACGGTAGAGACGGGAGATGGTGTTCTGGGGATGGCGCGTTCCCCGTCGACGCTGGGTGAGAGCGGCAGCGCCATTCAACCGGGTGGCGAGTTCTTGCTCTTTCATGCGCTGCTGTGGGTTCTTGTTGAGGTTTCTGCTTATGCCATGCTCAACGCACCACTGCCTGTACTCGTCCTCCGATTTCAAGCCGAGCTGCTTGATGTGACGCTCCAGCTTCTTTTCTTTATCCGCGTGATGATGGGACCTGCGTCCGGATTTGCGTGGCATATGTCCTCCTGAAGATCAGATCTCGACGCAACTTGCCGGTCAACATAGGGCAGAGCGAGGCGGCGGCGAAAACGAGAATCCCAACGACAAAAAGCACCTCATTCAACCTCTCGAAGTCCCTTACAAGATCAGGGGGACCTCGGGCACACGCGCGCCTCGAGAAGGTGAAAGGGTGCTTCTTTTGCCGCATGGAGGATGCGGCATCGGCGACGGTCTGGCCGCCGAGAATAGCAGTGTAACGTCAGGTAAAGCCGGAAGTCACGGGAGTTTCTCCGTTATACAGACGGTTTCGGGTTGACACTAAACAATACCGAGCAGAGGGCGGGGGAGTCAACCCCCTCCGACAGCGGTCACCCAGCGGTCACCCAGCGGTCACCCAGCGGTCACCCAGCGGTCACCCAGCGGTCA
>Ga0114996_10010008_pt1 | contig 10327 bp, 10 predicted proteins | sample ArcticOcean_MG_C_4_FD_87039 | JGI IMG/M metagenome (GOLD analysis project Ga0114996, IMG submission 87039) | Marine microbial communities from western Arctic Ocean - ArcticOcean_MG_CB4_134 | ecosystem: Environmental > Aquatic > Marine > Oceanic | place: Arctic Ocean: Canada Basin | collected...
TCTGCTGCCACGGAAGCAGCGATGGACCTTCTGAAGAGCCACAAACAAATTCCGATCGAAGAGTTTGATTTGCCAGACCTAATTCAAACAACCGGTGGGTGTGCCGAATCGGGTTTCCGATCGCTGGAGGGCGAGGCCGATTGGCCCGGGGTGTCGCTCCATTTTCTTTTTCCGCTTCAATACATGGAACCCGAACAGCGGGCCGTCATTGTTCTCAGGGACGGGTTTGAGGACGGAGATCGGATGGCGGCGGAGGCCCTTCACGTTAATATTCAGGAAGTATTTGAAATCGCCGAGGAAGCTGAAAAAATGCAGATTACGGTTCACAAGCGATGGGGCTCGACAGTGCCTTTTGTTCCGCTCGGGGATGATAAAAAATCAGCAAAGGTATTTAATCGTTTTCTCGAAACTTTCCAGATGAAAGATAAGGTGCTACTTCAGCAAGTTCTGTGGAAAGATGCCGAGATGATTCTGGGCCCTGAGCGAACGACTGGGGAAGATTTTGTTGCGACGGAACTCGCCTCGTTATCAAAGGGGATGGGCGACAAGCTCAAGTTTAGTCCGATTTGGCTGAACGGATGCCGGGGTGTTCTCGTCGAGGATTGGCAGGAGCTTCGTTCGGAGTGGCTTCGGGTGGCACTGGGCCTTGTTTTGTGTAGCGACCGTGAGGTCAGAGCCCTCAAATGGTTCATGGACGGCCATATCCTGCGAAAGATCGAGTTCGAGGAATCTGATACCTATAGGCCAGCCTGAACCATTCCCAGCGCTTTAGAGAACCTTTCTTTTTTTGACACGTTCCTCGCAGGGAACGATATCTTTATTTCCCAACCAGAAATCCCAAGCACTGTGATGACCGATATCGACCCCCTCCTTCTGAGCTTTAATTTGAAGCGCACTTTGAAGATCGTCAAGGAGGGTGCAGTCCATCAAATCTAGGTTTTCGCTCAAGTGCCGGTGAAGTGTTCTGTAGACGAGTTTAATATCCTCGATCGAAACATCGATTTGGACGGTGTTTCCATTTGTAGTGAAAGACATTTCTATCCCTTTCAGCTAAACAGACCATACGGTCAGTATATACTAACATAAACGGCTAAGAATAGAAGTATCCTAGCTTATAGTTGCGCGGGTAAAAAACTTATTTCGAATCCGATTTCCAGAAAAGGAAGGGCCGAGGGCCCAAGTGCTGCAGGGGGAAGGGCCCTCGGCTTTTTTGGGGGGGACTTAATTTCCTTTAATTCAAACAGACCTTTTTGAGGTCCACTAAATTATCGAGTACATAACCTGTCCCGCGAACAATGGCGGTAAGGGGGTCTTTGGCCCTGAAAATAGGCAGATCCGTTTCGGCATGGAGTCGAGCACCGAGGCCCTTGAGGAGCGACCCGCCGCCAGCGAGCACAATGCCCCTGCGCCGGATGTCGGATGCGAGCTCCGGGCTTGATTTCGAAAGCGCGTTTCGAATCGACTCAACGATGGCCCTAACCGGGTTGTCTAACGCCTCACGGATCATGGCGTCGGTCAGCTGGATTGTTCGAGGCATTCCGGTCGATGCGTCGATGCCCGTGACTTCACCTTGAATTGGTTCAGACAAGGGCGCAGCCGATCCAATATCGATTTTGATGCGCTCGGCTTCGAATGAGCCTATGGAAATTCCGTGCTGGCGGCGGATGTAGCGCTGAATGCAGTTATCCATCTCATCTCCCGCAACGCGTAGAGATTCTGAGTATGCGATGGTGAACTGTGATATCACCGCGACTTCGGTGGTTCCGCCGCCGATGTCGATGATCATCGAGGCTGAAATTTCATGTATTGGCAATTTGCTTCCTATGGCCGCAGCCATTGGCTCTTCGATTAGGTGTACTTTGCCCGCCCCGCATTGAAGCGAAGAGTCAATAACGGCTTTCATTTCAACACTTGTAATGCCGGAAGGGACGCAAACCATCATGGTGGGTCGGGTGATTCGTTTTTTTGGAACGACGGAAGTAATGAAGTGCTGGATCATAGCTTTTGTTACATCAAAATCCGCAATAACTCCGTCTTTCATGGGACGAATGGTCTGTATGCTCTCGGGTGTTCTTCCGAACATTTCCTTCGCCCGTTTACCCACGGCGAGTACGGCACCACCGTTTCTTGTATTAAGAGCGACAACGGAGGGTTCATCGAGAACAATTCCATTTTCCTTGGTATAAATTAGCGTATTCGCTGTGCCGAGGTCTATGGCAATTTTCTGACCAAAGAAAGATCTGAATTTATTGAACGAAAGCATTGTTTGAAACTCCCCCCTTCAGGGATACCTGATTGATACCCAGAGATTGCGCAAATTGCAGTGCCCTAGAGGAGGCCACAAAGAGGCCATCCGAATCACGTGCGTCTTCTGGAAAACAAGCAGCCCCGACGCATGCAGTAAGAGAAATTTCTCTGTTCATCATCGGCAGAGGATTTTCGTTGATCGTCAGAAGGATACGATCTGCCACTGCCTCGGCGTGTTCAATAGAAGTTCCTTGAAGAAGAAGGAAAAAATTAGAACCTTCATAGCGTACCAAAATATCGCCGTCTCTTGAGAAAGGCTCGAGGAGGCTAAATAGATGTTTGATCAACCCCTCGCTGCCTAGAACACTGAATTCATTTTGGATGGCGTGTGCATCGTCATGCCGAATTTCGAGAAGGGCGACCTGCCTCTCCTTCTGCTTGGCGTCTTGGAGTATTTTGTCGAGGCGAGAGCGAAGGTAGGCAATATTTCGCCCGCCGGTGAGGGCGTCGAATTCCACTCTTTGTTGCCATTTCATTTCATGACGTAGTCTAGATAACGCATCAGCTGCTGGTGCGGCAATAACTTCGGCGCGCTTCAACATAAAAGGATCGAATTGATTGCGTTGATGGTTTGTGAATCCAAGAACACCAACAGTTTTGCCATCTATCTTCAGAGGAACGGCGGCCAATGACCGAGCACCAAAGTCTGGCTCGTCTTCATGGAAAAGAGGGCGTTTTTTGATGTCAGGGAGGCGGAGCGATTCACCCTTGCCAAGTACGTAGCCTGATACGCTTTCGCTTGAGCAATCATTGATTAAAACGTTATCCATAAAAAGTTCACCGAAACCGGAGTTTCGGACAAGACGCGAAACGCCTGCTTCCTCATCTTTCAAAACGAGAAAGCAGGCGGTAAAGGGGACCAACTCGCGAGGTACTAGACAGATGGTATTCAGCAATTGATCTTCGCTATCGCAGGATTTCAACGAAGAGAGGTAGCTGCCGAACGAGCTGATGTTGATGCTCTGGCGCTCAACCTGTGCCGTATTGAGAGCGCCATCCACCAAGTATGCGAATTGCTGGGCGAACCCTGCTAGAATTTTCTGAGATTTGTTATTGAAAGACCATTGTTTTTTTCCATCAACGGCCAATGCTCCCCTTGTCATTGTCGTGGGGAGCGGTGCGGCCATAAAGGATTTGATGTCTTCATCGCGGCTGTAGTAGCCGAGGACGACTGTATCCTTGTTAAATTGGTCGATGCTTAGTGGCGCGTTGTTTTCTAGTACCCAGCCCATGAAGCCCTGCCCGGTTTTGATGGATGCGTTAGAAATGATGTGGGGGCTCAAACTGTGGACGGCAGTTAGTTGGAATATTTTTCGGGGCTTGTTTTCGAGAAACAGGCAGGCAGAATAGGCTTCCATAACGTTGCTAACCAGAGTTACAAGGGAGAAAATATCCCTTTCAAGATTTGTCATCAACAACCCTGCCACGGGGCGAAGCTGGGAACGCATTTGATATTACATAGAAGCAAGGATTAATTCAAGTAATTTTCAAAGAAACAGTCATAAGTATTTGTATTTATTTATGATATCGAACTAATATTTATTTTCAGCGCAACGTTTTGTTCAAGTATGTTATGTGAAAATAATTTCAAACCATTGATATGTAATCATTTATTATGTTTATTTTTTACTTGGTAGTATTTTTCGAAATATGGGAGGTGGAGTTGCCGAGGAGTCTATATATAGCGATTAGTTCACAAATTTCGGTCCTGGAGTACGGAGTCCGTTAATGAGTTTTTTTCTTGTACCTACGTTGAAATATTCCGTTCCTGTTTTTGCTGGTGTGGAGAAATCAGTTCTGTGCGAGACAAGAAAGTACGCTAGTGTCCTTGGCCATAATTGAGCCAGGCTTGCCAGTCTCGAAACGCGGCGCGCGTAGTGTCAAAGGCGAGTTCGCTGAAAGGAATTTCATCGGGGCCTACGAAACGGATATCCGTACTTTCATCGAGGGCCTGTGGATCTCCCCCGATCACTTCCCCAGCATAAACAATAAGAATTGTCGGGTTGTCCTTGAAGGAGTAGACCCCCAAAAGATTCCCTGCATGTACGTCCACTCCCGCCTCCTCTTTCGCTTCGCGGACGGCGGCTTCGCTGACGACCTCACCGCGGTTTACGAATCCACCAGGAAATGTCCAGAGCCCTATTCCGGGGTTGTAAGCTCTTTGGAGGATGATGGCTTTTCCTCCGATTGTCGGGATGACGCCTGCTGCTACTTTGGGGTCAAGGAAGTGGACATGATTGCAGTCGGGACTCGAGCAGCAAAGCTGCATGGTGCCGTCGCCCTTGCTCCACACTCGATAATCAAGCTTGGAACCACAGGAAACACAGAAGTGAATATTTCCGCCAAGGTGCGGATGTGCTGACGGAGAAAAAGGATGATCAATCACTGGGGAAGGTTTTCAACATCAGGCTGGCAAAAAGGATTGATCGCTTTTTCGTGGCCAATTGTCGTTTCAGGGCCATGACCCGGATAAACGACAGTGTCGGGCGGGAGTGTCAAAAGCTGGGTTTGGATGACGTTGAGCAGCGTTTGAATGCTACCCATATAAAGATCAGTTCGACCGATAGAGCCGGCGAACAGGGCGTCCCCCACAATGGCATGTCCCCCTCCTCCCGTTCCGGGCCAGTAAAGGGTGATGTTGCCGGGGGCATGACCGTCCGTCAACCTGATTTCGAAAGTGATCTTTCCGACCGACAAGGTCTCTCCGGGGACTAGAAAGGCGTCAACCTCAGGTACGGAGGGTTCCGGAAATCCATACCCTTTAGCGACGTCCGGCATGCTTTGAAGATTATGTAGCTCGGCTTTATGAAGAAGATAAGGGATGGCTAATTTTTGTTTTGCCTCGGAGACGCCTTCGGCATGATCGATATGGGCATGGGTGCCAATTATGCGAGTTAGTCGCAAGTTCTTTTCCTTTGCGAGGCTGATGACACGGTCAACCTCGGCACCGGGGTCGATGTAGATGCCCTCTCCGGTTTTCTTGCAGCCCACGATATAGCTGTTCATCTGAAAGGGGCCGACGGGGATGCGTTCGATGATCACACTTTCTCTCCGCAGGCGAAAAAAATACAGGCAAAGAATTTTAGGGCGCTGGTGGGAAAAGAACGATGTCAATGCGGCGGTTTTGTTTTTTCCCCGCCTTAGTCGAGTTATCTGCAATGGGGCGGAACTCTCCGAGGCCGGCGGCCGATATTGTCTTGGGGTCGATGTTTCCGACTTCAACAAGAAACCGGAGGACGCGCGTAGCGCGAGCTGTGGATAATTCCCAATTGGACTCCCATCTTTCGATGAGTCTTTCGCTGATGGGGTCGTTGTCGGTATGGCCCTGGACTTGAATTTCACGATTTATGTAGCGAAGAAGTATCCGGGATATTTTGCGTAGATGTTTTTTCCCGGTCTGCCGAATAGCGGCCCCTCCCGAGGAAAAAAGCGTAGAGCTTTCGATGCCGATGATGACTCGGTTCCCGGTGCGGCTTACTAGGATAGAGCCAAATTTAATCTCCGCCGAAAATTGGGCAGCAAGATCTTTTTTGACCTGTTCCTGGAGACGTAATTTATCCTCAAATCGGGAAATTTTTTTCTTTAACGAAACGTTAGCTTCTTCAAGCGCACGAAATTTCTTTCTGGCTTCCTCGACAGAAGATTCAAGATTGGAAGTTTTTTTCTCCGTGATTTTGTTTTCAAGATCCTGAGAGAAGATACGTGCACGCAGGTCGGCCAACTTTGTTTCGATTTGTTGTCCATGGCGGCGGGCCATGGTGAGTGATTGGGTCAGTTCTTCACCCTCAAGGCGCCGGTCCGTATTTTGATTCTGGAGATCGTCGATGGATCTCCGAAGGAAAGCGATACGTGCCCGGGCAGTTTCCATTTCCTTTCTCAGTCCAGCCGCCTCGGAGACTTTCGATTCGAACTCTTCGATTCCTACGCATCCGTAAAGTAAAAAAATGCATGCCGCCGCAGCTATCGCTCCTGGCAGGCTGATAGGTGCTTTTGTCATTCAGAGTCTCCGGAGAGGAAGCCCTCGATATCCGTAATATCGTCCCGGCTGCCGATGAATAAAGGTACGCGTTGATGCAGGTTGTCGGGGAGAATGTCGAGAATGCGGTGTTGTCCGTTGCTGGCCGCGCCTCCCGCTTGCTCGACGATGAGGGACATCGGGTTGCATTCATAGAGAAGTCTAAGCTTGCCGTTTGGATTTTTCTTGTCACCGGGATAGAGAAAAATGCCACCCTTGAGCAGGTTTCGGTGGAAGTCGGCCACGAGAGAGCCTATATATCTCGCCGAATAGGGGCGTCCTGTCGACTTGTCGTCTTCTTTTAGGTGATTGATATAGCGTGTCACCGGGGCATGCCATTTCGAAGCGTTGCCTTCGTTGATACTGTAGATCTTGCCCCGTGCTGGTATCTGGATATTCGGATGGGATAGGAAAAATTCACCGACTGATGGGTTGAGCGTGAACCCGTTGACGCCGTTTCCGGTTGTGTAAACGAGCATGGTAGATGAACCGTAGATAACATAGCCAGCGCAAACCTGTTCAGAGCCGGGCTGGAGGAAGTCCGAGATCTGTGCTTCCGGGCCTGATGTTTTTCTTTTGAGGATCGAAAAAATGGAGCCGATGCTCACATTCACGTCGATATTAGATGAGCCGTCCAGTGGGTCGTATACGACAACATATTCACCGTCATCGAGGTAATCGCCGGAAACGATGTAAGGATCGTTCATTTCTTCGCTGGCGAGTGCGGCGACAGAGCCATGATGGTCAAGAGCGCGGCGAAGAACCTCGTCCGCATAAGAGTCGAGTTTTTGGACTTCCTCTCCCTGGATATTCGTGTGGCCGGCGAGGCCCAGGATGTCCACGAGCCCTGCTTTGTTGACTTCGGCGTTGATGATTTTGGCAGCAAGGGAAATCTGACTAATGAGGGTGGTGAAAATGCCCCTCGCTTCGAGAAATTTTCTTTCCTCTTCTTTTACGTACCGCTCCAGTGTAATGCCTTTTTCGGTCTCGGCGGTCACCGCCTGTGAATTCATTGTCTCGTCCTTATCCGGGGAGAGGTTTATGTGTGCTATTGGCTGATAGCCTTTAGGCGACAGCGACCTCATTTTCCATTTCGGCGGTGTAGGAGCCGGAGCGAGCGGCACCATTGCATTTTGCGCGATGGCAGAAAACCTTCTGGGCATGAAGCACCATCGAGGAGTCGCCACCCCAAGCTTTGAGGGCCGATGCCTGAAGCGCGCGCCCGTAAGAGAAGCTCAGCTCCCATGGGTGAGGAACTATTTTATTCATGGCGTTGAGGTGCGCGGTGGCGACCTCATCCGCTTGTCCACCTGAGAGGAAAGCCATGCCCGGAACAGCTTCTGGTACGCATGCCTTCAGGCAACGGACGGTTTGCTCGGCCACTTCCTCTATCCCAGCCTGTGTCGGGCAATTTTTTCCTGAAAGAATCATGTTCGGCTTGAGGACCATCCTTTCGAGCGAGACGCGTTGGTTTTTAAGTTCTTCGAAAACGCATTTGAGGGTCGCCTCCGAGACTTCGTAGCAGCGCTCAATCGTATGGTCGCCGTCCATGAGTACCTCTGGTTCGATGATGGGAACCAGGTTTGCTTCCTGCGAGAGGGCCGCGTATCGCGCCAGCGCGTGGGCGTTGGCGTTAATGGCGTACCGTGAAGGAAGCCCGTCGCCGATATTGATGACCGCTCGCCATTTAGTGAACCGCGCACCTAGTTCGTAATACTCGGAGAGGCGATCACGAAGCCCGTCGAGGCCCTCGGTGACTGTTTCGCCAGGCGCGCCAGCGAGGGATTTCGCGCCTTTATCGACTTTGATGCCCGGAACGATACCAAGATTGGCGAGAAACTCAGCGAACGGGGTGCCATCCTTTGTTTTTTGGCGAATTGTTTCATCGAAGAGAATAACGCCGCTGATGTATTCTTCAATGCCTTTTGTGGTGAACAGAAACTCTCTATATGAACGCCGGTTTTCTTCGGTAGATGAAACATTGATCGAATCAAATCGCTTTTTGATGGTGCCGTCGCTTTCGTCAGCGGCGAGGATGCCCTTGCCCGCAGCCACCATTTTCCTTGCGTTGGTTTCGATCTCATTGGCGTTCATCGCGTTGCTCTCCTGCTGAAATTAATAAAAGTATCCGGGATTGGGAGCCCGGAATTCTGGATGACGTAACCCCGACAAGGGTGGAATATTAGCAAATCTTACTCAGGATAGAAACTTTCGAATACGCCCAATTGTATGGGGATTCCCCCTTTCCAGTACAATCTTTCATTCGCTCCGGGTGATGGGACCATAAATCACCAATATGGTCTATATTCTAAGGAAATGACACCTGAATTTTGGATACTCAGACGAAACGGGCGGGTATGATTAAGACTTTGTCGATACCTCAATCCTGGCGAATGCCCGCTTTTTATTTTCTTCACTTTTTCGGGGTTGGTGTCACCCTCCCTTTTTTAAACGTTTACTATTATTCGATGGGTATCACGGTGGCGCAGCTGGGATATTTGAATGCCGCCGCCCGATTTTCGACTTCCCTGGCGCCCCCGCTGGCGGGTGTACTTGCTGACCGTTTGCGGCGCGGTCGTGAGATTCTGCTCGTATGCGTGTCCCTGAGCAGTTTTGTTGCCCTTGGACTTTGGTGGAGCCAGGGGTTTTGGGCGTTTTTAATCCTCATTACAGTTTATTCCGCGAGCCGGGGCGCGGTCGGCCCGATAGCCGAAAATGCATCGCTCAGGCAGATTGAAAAAAGCGGTGGCCAATATGGCCGCCTCAGATGGTGGGGGTCGCTGGGTTTTATCGTCGCTGCAATGGGGGTTGGCCGTGTTATAGAAGCGTATTCAATCGGCTGGATGTTCCCGGTTCTTTTCGGGAGTGGGATAATTCTCATGTTCGTGGTGGGAACGTTTCCCGGGGAGTGGGAAAGCGGGCAGTCTCATTTCCGGCGAGATTTGAAAAAGCTCTTAAAAACAGCGCCGTTGCACCATTTTTTTGGCACCGCCGTTCTCGCAGCGATAAGCGCGGGTCCTTTTGGCCTTTATTTCAGTATTTATCTTCGAGAACTCGGCATGTCGGCAATTCTCATAGGTTTGGCATGGACGATAGGTGTTGCCAGCGAGATATTTTTCCTTTGGTACGCGCATGACATCCAGAAACGAATCGGTCTGAAAGCCATGATTGCCATGGGAATATTCGCTTTGGCCCTGAGGTGGGAGTTCACGACCTGGACCACCAGTATTGTGGCACTTATCGGGATTCAGGCGCTCCACGGGGTCACGTTCGGCATCTACCATGTCGGTTCCGTTCAGTTCGTGGACAGAATGTGTGGTGAGGCGGTCAAGAATACGGGGCAGGCTCTTTATACCGCTGCGACGTTCGGCGTCGGCTCCACCGTCGGCGCCCTGCTGGCGGGATGGCTTCTTCCTCGATTCGGATTTATCACGTTGATGCACTGGGGGGCGGCGCTGGCTTTGATCTCCGGTATCTGGTTCGTCGTTTCAACGAAAATTCCACCCGAGGAAACGGCGGCGAGGTCGGAGTCGCGGTAGACTAAATCAGTATTATTGCACCTTGAGCCGGACGGCTACCCCACCCTCTGGGCCGGGGGTGGATGAAACGTGCCGGACGCCCTCAGCTTCGGCGCTTTTTGGCACACTTGTTGAGGACTCGCCTTCGTCGAGCCATACTTCCAGCAGTTCGCCGGGACCCATTTCCTCGATGGCGAGCTTTGTCCGCACCCAGGTCATCGGACAAATCTCGCCCAAGAGATTCAATGTTTTTTCAGGTCTCATTATCGACCCTTGCTCCTTTGGATTGAAGAAAGGCATGACTCATGGGCAATCCTGCCATTTTTTTGACTGGAACGGGAACTGGCGTGGGAAAAACGGTGGTCGGGTGCGCCCTGGTGTCTTTATGGGCCTCCAACGGGCTCAAGCCACGGGTGCTTAAGCCGGTGGAATCCGGGTGCGGGCAAAAAGACGGCTTTCTTTATCCCGTGGATGCTGTGGCCCTGAA
>Ga0114996_10010009_pt1 | contig 10327 bp, 8 predicted proteins | sample ArcticOcean_MG_C_4_FD_87039 | JGI IMG/M metagenome (GOLD analysis project Ga0114996, IMG submission 87039) | Marine microbial communities from western Arctic Ocean - ArcticOcean_MG_CB4_134 | ecosystem: Environmental > Aquatic > Marine > Oceanic | place: Arctic Ocean: Canada Basin | collected...
GCCGACTGGAAATAAGCCACGCGCTGTTAAACTTCGCCATCGGAAGAGCCTCCCTTGCTCTTCCTTCTTTGAATCACACCCGGGTTAACAAAGATTCACCAGACTTATGCAACAGGTCTATTGCGGCGGCGGCCGGTTTCGGCAAATCCCAGCCCTTCATAGAGGCGGCGCGCGGGCCGGTTGTCTTCGGCCACCTCCAGATAAATTGTTTTTGCAGCGGCCCCGGCCCGCTGCATGGCCCCCTTGGTCAGCGCGGCACCCATTTTGTTGCCGCGCTGGGGTCCAAGGACGCAAAGGGTGATGATCTCGGCCTCATCGGCGGCGATGCGCCAGAGGATAAAGCCGCAAGGCTCGGCGGCGGCGGCGTCGGCCATCACCATCAAGGCCCCGGCGCCGGGTGCGGCGAGCAGTTTTGCAAAATCCTCCGCCTGCCAGGGCACGGCGAAGCAGGCCCCATGCAATTCCGCCAGCACGCCTTCGTGGCCCAGGGAACAGGTTGCCAATCGGGCATCGGTCATGATTTTGCGCCGTGATCGCGCGGCCCCGGCAGGGTGGCATCGGGGGGACGCAAATAGAGCGGCTCCAGAGGCGTTTGCGCAAGCTCAGGTCGCCAATTGCTGGCCGCCATACGGGCAATAATAGCGGCATCGGCATGCGCCGGTGCTGGCGACAAAGCGGCCGCGACGCCGCCGGCCTCCAAAATCCTATGGGCGCGCGCTGCGGCGTCACCGACCAACAGAACCGGCGGTTTGGCGCCCGCAAACGCCGCCAATGCGGGTTCCTCGACCGCGGCGGGATCGCAACCCGGGGCGCCGGCGGCATCGAACATCTGCGCGTAGATGTCGGCGCGCTTGGTTTCCAGGGCGACCAGCACGCTATTGTGTTCGCCTTCGGGCGCGCCGGCGCCGGCCAGCACTGCAGCGAACGAGCTTACCCCATAAAGCGGCGTGCCAGCGGCCAGGGCAAGGGCGCGCGCGGTGGCCAGTCCGATGCGGAGGCCGGTGAAGGCGCCCGGGCCGATGGTCACCGCGATCACCTCCAGATCGGCATAATCGGCGGCCGCCTCGGCCATGACCGCCTCGATCATCGGCACCAGGGCCTCGGCCTGGCCGCGCGCCATCGCCTCGAGGCGGTGCGCGGCAATGCCATCGCCTTGCCAGACGGCGGCGGAACAGCTTGATGCGGCGCAATCGAATGCCAGAATATTCACGGTTTTTTCATCGCTTTTGTGACTAATCGATTCCGTTATAAGGGGCGCCGACGAATAATGCACAATGTGTAATCGATCAAGGGGCGAATGAGATCATGGCATTGATTCCGATCACGCCGGACAGCCACGGCATCGAGCTGGATATCGCTTATGCCGGGCCTGATAATTTTACCGGCGCGCCGGTCTATGCCCGCGCCGCCTGCTATCTGCACGATGAGGCCGAGGTTTTGTTACGCCGCGCCGTCGAAATGGCCGGGCGTATCGGTTTCGGGGTGCGCATTTATGATGCGTTCCGCCCATCGGAAGCCCAATGGAAGCTTTGGAACCATACGCCGGATCCGGAATTTCTCGCCGATCCCCGGCGCGGCTCGCCCCATTCCCGGGGCGCGGCGGTCGATCTGACTTTGCTTGATGCGGGCGGGCGGGCGCTCGACATGGGCACCGGCTTCGATGCCTTCACGCCATTGTCGCACCACGGCAACACCGGTATCGCCGCCGAAGCGGAGCGTAACCGGGCGCTGCTGATCGGGCTGATGACATCCGCCGGCTGGGACTTTTACCGGAACGAGTGGTGGCACTATCAATTGTTCGATGCCCGCCGCTTGCCGGTATTGTCGGACACGGTGCTGGACGTGCCGATGATGGCGGAGACCGGGCCATGAAGAGCTGGGCGGCAGCGCTGATGCTGACCATCTGGATGGGGTTGCCGGATCTGGCGCTGGCCGCCGACCAGGCGGTGATCTTGATGTATCACCGCTTCGGCGAAAGCAAATTCCCGTCCACCAATATCCGCCTGAAGCAGTTCGAAGCGCATATCGCCGAATTGACAAGCGGGCCCTATCATGTGCTGCCGGTTTCCGAAATCGTCGCCAAAATTCAAGCCGGCGCGTCCTTGCCGGAGCGCACCGTCGGCATCACCGTGGACGACGGATATCTGTCGGTCTTCAAAGAGGCCTGGCCGCGCCTTAGCGCCGCCGGGCTGCCGTTTACGGTCTTTATCTCCACCGATCTCGCCGATCGCGGCGCGGCCAGCTATATGCGCTGGGAACAAATCCGCCAATTGCGCGATGCGGGCGTCGGCATCGGCGCCCACACCGCATCGCACCCGCATATGATCGCATCGGATGCGGCGCGCTTGGATGACGAAATTGAGAAATCAGGGCTGCGCTTTCAAGCCGAGCTGGGCGCGGCGCCGGACTTCTTCGCCTATCCCTATGGCGAGGCCGCCGGGCGCGAGCGGGCGCTGGCCCTGAAATCGGGCTACCGGGCCGCCTTTGGCCAGCATTCCGGCGTCTTTCACAAATCCAGCGAGGTAACCTATATCCCGCGCTTCGCCCTGAACGAAAGCTTCGGCGCCATCGGGCGCTTCCGGCTGGTAATCAACACCTTGGCGTTGCCGGTGGCCGACGTGGCGCCCATCGACGCCGGCATCGGCGCCGTCAATCCACCCAATTTCGGTTTCACCGTCACCGGCGATATCGGCAATTTAAAAAGCCTCGGATGTTTTTCTTCTTCGGAGGGGCGCGCCCGGGTGGAGATTTTGGGAGAGCGCCGCGTCGAGGTGCGCTTGAAAAAACCGCTGCCCCGGGGGCGCTCGCGCATCAACTGTACCTTGCGCGATGCATCCGGGCGCTGGCGCTGGCTGGGCACCATTTTTTACGTGCCGCCCAAATAAAATGAATTAGATCGCCGGCTCTTTAGAATTGGCGTTAGGCGTGCCGCCAAGCCGCGCCTTGTCCAACTGGCTGAGCCGGTTGGCGCGGATGATCCTTTGGATCGAGGTCACATAGGCGCGGCCACGCTCCGAATAGCTGGCCAGGCTCTGCGCCAGCTTCATGCCGTCCGGCGTGGCGCCCAATTTGCGCATGCGCGCCCGCTCGGCCCGGAAGCCGCGATAGGCCCGGTGCGTGTTCAAATTGGCCACATAGGCGCCGACCGCCTGGGTCAGGGTCTGGAACACCTTGACCTTATGCAGCTTGCCCCTCGCCCGGTCCTTGGGCACCAGCCCGCCAGCGGCGGCAAAGGTCCATTGGCCAAACAAGGCGTTGCCTTCGCGGGCAAAGCGCGATGTGCCCCAGCCGGTTTCCTCGGCCGCCTGGGCGATGGCCAGGGATGGCGGCACGGTGTCCATACGCCCCGCCAATTCCACCAGTCCGGCGCGCCGCACCCCATATTGATCCAGCTTGGCGGCCAGCCACAAACGGTCCTCGGCGGCCAGACGCTTGCCGGCGCGGCTTGCCGCCGCCAAGGGCATCAAGCGGCGGCGGTCTTCGGCAATGGCGTCATTGACCCGAAGCACCAGCGGCAGGACCATCTTGAAAAAGAAATTCTTGCGCATCTCCGGCGCCCGGATGCGCACGATGTCGCGGGGAAACGCGGTCAAAAACAACGGCGGCACGGGCGCCTTGCCGGCGCGGATGGTCGCCATGTCATATTTGTGGCGATGGAATTTGGACGCAACAACGGCCACCGTCGGGGCGCCGCCAAGCGCCAGATTATCGCTGTTGTTTTTCGCCGCCCCGCCAACCGCACTGCCCGGCAATGCAAAGACGGCGCTCGGCGAGCGGGTGGCGCTGTCGATCGGATACAATGTCGCGGCCACGAACAACGCGCCCACGCCCACCGATACGAAACCAATCAACGCCCTCTCGAACACGCTCATTCGAGAACCCTCTGGGTAACGTCCATCTTGAAAATACCTGCCCTTAACGCCCCACAATTGCGCAATTCCATGCGTGCGGTCCGGTCCGCGATGTTTTCGCATCACCATCCCGCCTAACCCTGGCCGGTTGCGAATAATATGGAACAAGCGGCTGCCAACGCCAGCCGTTTTTTCGGCCCATAATCGGGGGTGAAATTTCCATAAATCCGGCAACGGCTTAACCCTCATGCTTCGCCCAACGCTTGAACGGTGCGCTGGCCGGGATGTGCTATTTGAGCAACAGTATTGAGCGAATCGGGCGCCATCATGTTTCGATTGCGGCTACCCGGCGGCGCCGGGTCTGAGGATGCCCATGACGGCGAACACCTCGTCCATGATCGGTGCGGCGATGGCGCCAGCGCGCGCCGCACCGTCGGCCAATACCCCATCCAGATAGGCCGGGTCCGCCTTCAGGCGCGCCATCTCTTCGCCGATGGGCGCCAATACCGATACCGCAAGCTCGGTCAGGGTTTCTTTGAACTCGGAAAACTGGCGGCCGCCCTGCTCAGTGACCACGTCGGCCAGGCTCCGATCAGACAGTGCCGCAAAAATCCCCAACAGATTGGCCGCTTCGGGACGCCCTTCGAGCCCTGCCACATCCGATGGCAAGGCGTCCGGATCGGTTTTGGCCTTGCGCAATTTGCGGGCGATGATTTCGGCATCGTCGGTCATGTTGATGCGCGAATTTTCCGACGAATCCGATTTGCTCATTTTCGCCGCGCCGTCGCGCAAGGACATGACCCGCGCCGCCGCCCCCAAAATCAAAGGTTCCGGCTGCGGAAACAGCTCGGTGCCGTAATCGTTGTTGAACTTGGCGGCGATGTCGCGGGCCAGCTCCAGATGCTGCTTCTGGTCCTCGCCGACCGGCACGTGGGTGGCTTTATATAAAAGAATGTCGGCGGCCATCAGGTTGGGATAGGCGTACAGGCCGACCGAGGCGTTTTCGCGGTTCTTGCCGGCCTTTTCCTTGAACTGGGTCATGCGGTTGAGCCAGCCGAGGCGGGCCACGCAATTGAATATCCAGGCCAGTTCCGCATGCTGGGGCACCTGGCTTTGATTGAAGATGATGTTGGCGGCCGGATCGAGCCCGGCGGCGATCAGCCCGGCGGTCACTTCGCGGGTGCTGGCGCTTAAGGTTTTGGGGTCCTGCCAGACGGTGACGGCGTGCAGATCGACGACGCAATAGAGACAGTCGTAATCATGCTGCAGCCGCACCCAATTGCGCAGCGCCCCCAGATAATTGCCGAGGTGCAGATCGCCGGACGGCTGAACGCCGGAAAAAATTCTGTCCATACTTATTCCCTACCCTTCGAAGGGCGGTGTTATGGCGGGCCGGGCTATGGAGGTCAAGCCGCGCGCCGCCGCAAAATCCGCTGCAAATCTTCGCGCCGGGCGGCGCCGCACAAAAGCGCCGCCAATCCATAAACTGCTAAGCCGCCGGCCACCAGAAGCGCCAGGGCGATGATGCGGAGGCTCAAGCCCGCCTCTAACCACGCGGCCAGCGCCGGGGCGGAAAACCACAGCCCGAGCGCCATCACCCCGGTGGCGGCGAGCATGCGCGGCCACGCCCGCATCAGGCGCGCATCGATGCGCAAATGGCCGCGCCGGATGAGAACCCAGGCCAACAGGCCAGCGTTCAGCCAGGCCGATATGGCCGACGCCATGGCCAGCCCCACATGCAGGAACGGTCCCATCAACAACAAATTGAGGATGATGTTCACGGCCATGGCCGCCAGCCCGATGAGGATCGGCGTCTTGGTGTCTTCACGCGCAAAATAGGCCGCCGCCAGGATCTTGATCATCACAAAGGCTGGAATGCCCCAGGCATAGGCGGCCAGCGCCCGGGCGGTGGCGTCAACGGCGTTTGCGTCGAACGCGCCGCGCCCGAAAAAAACCAGCACGATGGGCTGAGCTATGATCGCCAGGGCAGCCGCCGCCGGCAAGGTCAGGAACAATGAAATTTCCAGCGCCCGGTTCTGGCTGTTCATCGCCGCCGCCACATCGCCGCTACGCAATTGCCGCGATAACATAGGCAACAGCGCCGTGCCGACGGCGACGCCGATGACGCCCAAGGGCAACTGGTTCACCCGGTCGGCGAAAAACAGATAAGAGATCGAGCCCGACGGCAGCAACGAGGCGATGATCATGTCTATGACCAGATTGATCTGATAGACGCCGGCGCCGATGGCCACCGGCGCCATGCGCAGCAGCAGCAATTTGATGTCTTCGGTGAGGCGCGGCCATTGGATCGGTAAACGAATGCCGGCCCGGCGCACATGCACCCACATCCAGACAAACTGAACAACACCGGCGGCGAACACGCCCCAGGCCAAGGCGTGCCCCGGCGACGGCAAGTGGGGCGCGGCGCCTAAAATCGCGCCGATCAGGCAGATATTTAGGAGGATCGGCGTCGCCGCCGCCTGCCAGAATTTTTCCATGGAGTTCAGAATCCCGGCATAGAGCGACACCAGGGAGATGAACATCAAATAGGGAAAGGTAATGCGCGTGAAGATCACGGCGAGCTGAAATTTTTCCGGGCTTTCGGTAAAGCCCGGCGCCAGGACGCGCATGATCCAGGGCATGCCGATCTCGGCGGCGATGACGAAGATACTCAACGACCAGAACAGAACCGCCAGGGCGCGCCCCGCGAAAGCTTCCGCGTGGCCCTGGCCATCGCCTTCCAATTTGCGCGCGAACAAAGGCACGAAGGCGGCCGAGAAGGCGCCCTCGGCGAACAGGCGGCGGAACAGGTTGGGCAGCTTGAAGGCGACGAAAAAGGCATCCGCCACCGGCCCGGCGCCGAGCATGGCGGCCACCAAAATATCGCGGACAAAGCCGAGTATCCGGCTGCCCATGGTATAGCTTCCAATGGTCGAAATCGCGCCAAGCAGGGCCATGGGAAATCTATTCCGCCGCCGCCGTGTCTTCGCTAACGCCGGCGTCCGGCGCCGGTTCGGCCAGGGCGTCCGGCGCCGTTTCGGCTAGGGCATCCAACAGCCGCGCCTGGATAATCTTTTCCTTATCCGCGTGCGCCAGTTTAAGGCCGAACACGTCTTTCACATAGAAGCTGTCAACCACCCGCTCGCCATAGGTGGTGACATGGGCGCTGGAAATCTTGAGGCCCAGCTCGTACAGCGCGGCGGTGACGTCATACAAAAAGCCGACGCGGTCGCGGCCATTGACCTCGATGACCGTGTCGGTGTTGCTGGCCTGATTGTCGATCAGCACCCTTGGCTGCACCCGGAAGGCCTGTTCCCGGGACGGGGTGCGATTGCGCCCCGCCTTGGCCAGCTCGGCATCGATATGCAGCTTGCCGGCGATCACATCTTCGATGCGCGTCCAGAGCCGCTCCAAGCGCAGCGGGCTGGCATAGGCCTTGTCGGTGGCATCCAGGAACGAGAAGCTATCGAGGGCCATGCCGTCGGAAAAGGTGACGATCTTGGCATCCATGATATTGGCGCCCGACAGAGCCATGGCGCCGGCGATCTTGGAAAACAGGCCCGGATGGTCGGGGGTGTAGACCGTCACTTCGGTATATTCAAACTCGCCGTCGTGACGGGTATCGATATAAAGGTCTTTGTTCTGGCGCTTGGCCTCGGCGACGATCTCCGCATGGCGGGCGTGGGTGCCGGTATCGTAGGCCAGCCAGTAGCCGGGATAGCCGGTGCCGATATGGGCGTCCAGCTGGTCTTCGGGCCAATCGGGCAACGCAGCGCGCAAATCATCCTTGGCGGCTTCGACGCGCGCTCCCCGGTTGTCCATGACCCGGTCGCCGGACAAAATTTCCAGGGCGCGCTGATAGAGGCCGCGCAACAGACCCGATTTCCAGTTGTTCCAGGTGTTGGGGCCGACGGCGCGGATATCGACCACGGTGAGACAGCCCAACAGGCGCAGCCGTTCCACCGATTGCACCACATTGACAAAATCCTGGATCGTCTTGCCGTCGTCGATATCGCGCTTGAAGGCGGTGTTGCTCATCATCAGATGGTGCTCGACCAGCCAGCAGACGGTCTCGGTCTCTTCCGGCGTCAGACCCAGACGCGGGCACAAATCGAGCGCCACCTGGGCGCCCAATTGGGAATGATCGCCGCCCCTTCCCTTGGCGATATCGTGGGTCAGCACCGCCACATAGAGCGCCCGGCGCGACCCGATCTCGGACACCGCCTGGGACATGGTGGGCATGTCGGCGGCCAGCTGACCGGCTTCCAGCCGGGCCAGGATGCCGATGGCGCGGATGGTATGCTCGTCCACCGTATAGGTGTGGTACATGTCGTACTGCATCTGCGCGACGATGCGCCCGAAATCGGGAATGAAGCGGCCGAAGACACCGGATTCGTTTAATCGCCTGAGGGAGATTTCCGGGTCCTTCGCCGCCGCCAGGATATCCATGAATATGGCGTTGGCTTCGGGGCTTTCGCGCAAGTCTTTGTTGATCAGGTTCAGATTCTGGCTGATCAGGCGGAGCGCGCCGGGATGAATATCGAGATCGTGTTCGTGGGCTTCTTTGAAGATGCGCAAAATCTTGATCGGATCATCGGCGAAGGCGTCATCGTTTTCGACCATGATGCGCCCGCCGTCGGTCTGGAACCCTTCGATGCGCACCCGGCGGAGATGCAATCCCGGCAGGCGGAAGATGGTGCGTTTTTTCTGCTGCTCTTCGAGCACCGCGCACAGCACCCGGGTCAGATCCCCGACATCCTTGGCGATCAGGAAATAATGCTTCATGAAGCGCTCGACGCCGGAGATGCCGGCCCGGTCTGCGGCATAGCCCATGGCCTCGCCGATGGTTGTCTGCACATCGAACGTCAGCCGTTCCTCGGGGCGCCCCGCCTGGTAATGCAGGCGGCAGCGCACCGTCCAAAGGAAATCCATTGCCTTCGAATAGCGCGAGATATCCTGCTCGGTGAACACCTCGTGCTCGGCCAGCTCGGCGATATGGGAGACCCCATAAAGATGGCGCACCAGCCAAAAAAGGGTCTGCAGATCGCGCAAGCCCCCCTTGCCTTCCTTGATATTGGGCTCGACCACATAGCGGCTGTCGCCCATGCGCTCGTGGCGCGCATCGCGCTCGGCCATCTTGGCTTCAACGAAGGCCGGGCCGCCGCGCTCGATCAGGTCGGATTTGAAGCGCGCCTGAAACTCGGCAAACAATTCCTGATCGCCCCACAGCCAGCGGGCGTCCAACAGGCTGGTGAGGATGGTGACATCGGACTTGGCAAGGCGGATGCATTCCGCCACCGAGCGCGTCGCATGGCCGACTTTAAGCCCCATGTCCCACATCATATAGAGCATGAACTCGACCACCTGCTCGATATAGGGCGTCTCCTTGTAGGGCATGAGAAACAACAGATCGACGTCGGAAAACGGCGCCAGGGTCGAGCGGCCATAACCGCCGACGGCGATAACGCTCATTTTCTCGGCCTTCGACAGGTTGGGCGCCAGATACACCCGCTGGGTCGCCATGTCGAAGAGAATGCGCACCATCTGATCGACCAGGAAGCTGTTCTCGGCGATGCACTTGCGGCCATCGCCGGAGGCTTCAAATCGGGCGCGCACCTCATCGAAGCCGTCCTGCCAGGCGGCCTTCATGACGGCGACCAGCTCGCTCCGAATTTCCGGCTTGTAGCCGTCGGCCTCCAGGATCGCGCGCAACCGCTCGGCGACGGCCAACCGGTCGATAATCTTGCGCTGCTTGTGGATCATGTTCATGGGCAGTTACTTAACGGATTTTCCGGCGTTGTGATAGGGAGGCGGCAAAGTTGGCGCCTTCAAAGTCATTTCCTAAAGAAAAAATGCGACATATTTTGGGCAAAAATCGGGTATGGATTGGTAGGGTTTGGTATGGATTGATATGGTTTTTGGCGTGCAAAATCGTGGCGCTCCTAGGGTGCGGTCCTTAAATTTAAGTCAGAGATAGCCTTGTAGATATAGTCCAAAGACGCCCCGGATCAAGTGCCGGCGCTTTTGTTCAGTACAAGACACCGGGCAGCCAGAGGGCGACGCCGGGGACGATCATTAATATGGCGATCATCGCCGCGTGCGCCCATAAGAATGGCAGGATGCCTCGATAGACAGTGCCGAGGGCGACGTCCGGCAACTGGCCGCGAATAACGAATATATTGAGCCCGACGGGCGGCGTGATCAGCCCGACCTCGGTTACCAGCAGCACCAGAATGCCAAACCAGATGCCGTCATAGCCGGCGGCAACCGCCACCGGAAGGAAGATCGGCACGGTGATCAGGATCATCGAAATGGCGTCGAGAAAAAAGCCCAGAACAATATAAAAAGCGATGATGATCAGCATCATCACCCAGGGCGCCGCACCCATGGCCTCCATGCCGTCACGGATGGCGTTGGGAAGCTGGGTCAGGGCCATGAAATAGGCGAACAGGAACGCGCCGATGACGATGAAAAAC
>Ga0114996_10010012_pt1 | contig 10326 bp, 7 predicted proteins | sample ArcticOcean_MG_C_4_FD_87039 | JGI IMG/M metagenome (GOLD analysis project Ga0114996, IMG submission 87039) | Marine microbial communities from western Arctic Ocean - ArcticOcean_MG_CB4_134 | ecosystem: Environmental > Aquatic > Marine > Oceanic | place: Arctic Ocean: Canada Basin | collected...
CGTGGACTTCCGTCCACGCCTCTCTGTTGTTTCTCGTCGTGCTCAACGTACTGTTCGAGTACGCCTCCGCTCGTCAAGCGGCGCGCCTGGTACTGACATGCCTCTCATGCACTTTGCCTCGCCATCTGGTGAGAAATGCGGGTTAGGTCGAACTCCTGCCCTGATGTGCATGGACGCTACCTGTTGGGCAATCCATGCCCCCAGCGATCCAAGACACCCCTGAGCGTGTCGAGCTTCATCGGCTTACTGGCGTAATCATCCATGCCGGCGGCGAGGCATTTTTCACGGTCGCCCTTCATGGCATTGGCGGTTAGCGCGATGATGGGCAGGTGGCGTCCCGAGCCCTCGCTTCGGCGGATTTCGGCCGTTGCTTGGTAGCCATCCATCTCCGGCATTTGGCAGTCCATCAGGATTAAATGGTGCCCGCCCCGCGCCGATATCTCGACTGCCTTTTGTCCGTCGCCGGCTACATCTACCTGGCAGCCTAGTTTTTCGAGCATGCCAACGGCCACTTTTTGATTCACCAGGTTGTCTTCCGCCAGCAGCACTCGCAGGCCGGCGTATGGCGCGTCCTCTGCGGCGGAATTATTGTTTTTCCGTCCGCCGGTGGTCGCTTGTTGTAAGTTCGACAATTGCTCCGGTAGATGCCGCCGGCGAGCCGCCCAGGCCACCGAGAGTGAATCCATCAGCGCCGATGCCCGAACCGGTTTAGTCAAGGAGGCCGCGAATCCGGCAGCCTTGATTTCTTCTCCCGACTCCTTGTTTGAGACAGAGCTGAGCAGCACCGTTACGATGGAGTCAGATAATGCTTGATCACTCTGGATAGAGCGTCCCAGCTCCAAGCCCGTCATTTCCGGCATGTGGTGGTCCACCACGGCCAGATTGTAGGGCGCCCCTTTCTGACAGGCGCCGTGCAACTCGTCGAGAGCCTCCTGGCCGGAGGGCACGCAACATATTGTTAGTCCCATTTGCGAGAGCTGTCCATCCAAGACGCGCAGGTTGACGCGATTGTCGTCCACTACGAGGACGCGGAGACCCGAGAGTGCCGCTGGAGCCGGGGGCGGGGGTGGCGCCGTTTCGCTGATGGGCGCCCGAAACGTGAACCAGAAAGTCGAGCCTTCGCCGACCTGGCTCGATACTCCCACTTCGCCATTCATTAGTTCAACCAGCTGCTTGCTGATCGCCAATCCGAGCCCTGTTCCGCCATGCTTACGCGTCGTCGAGGCGTCCGCCTGCGTGAACTTGCCGAAGATGTCGGCGAGGCTTTTCTCCGCAATGCCCATGCCTGTGTCTTCGATTGACACGCGGATGAGCGCTTCGTCGCCCTCTGTTCCGATGAGCGAAACATCAATGAGTATGTGCCCCTGATCGGTAAACTTTACCGCATTCCCGACCAGGTTTGTCAGCACTTGCCGAACTCTGCCCGAGTCGCCGACGAGATGACTGGGAGTCTCGGGCGCAAACCGCACGATTAGCTCCAAGCCCTTCTCCTCGGCGCGCGGCGAGAGCAGCTCCGCCACGGCCTCAACAGCCGAGCGCAGGTCGAACGGCGCCGCTTCAATCGTCATCCGTCCCGCTTCGATCTTGGAGAAGTCAAGAATGTCGTTGATGATCGTTAGCAGGGATTCGGCGGAAAACGAGATTATCTCGGCGAAGTCGCGCTGCTCGGCCGATTGTTCAGTATCGAGAAGGAGCCCGGTCATGCCGATGATGCCGTTCATCGGAGTGCGGATTTCATGGCTCATGTTCGCCAGAAACTCGGACTTGAGGCGGGATGATTCCAGCGCTTTGTCACGCGCTTCCGCGAGTTCTCGCTCGGCTGTTTTGCGGTCCGTGATATCCCGCACGAAGGCACTGAAGCACATTCGACCGTTCACGTCAAGAGCGGAGACGGTCAACTCAGCCGGGAACTCGGTCTCGTCCCTGCGCATGGCGGTTATCTCAATCCTCTTGTTGAGGATGAGGCTCTTTTCGGTTGTCAGGTAGCGGTGCAGATCATTTTCATGCGCTTTGCGGAACCGCGAGGGGATGATCGTAGCAGGCAGGTCGCGAGACAAAGCCTCCGATCGCGGCCACCCAAAAATGGCTTCGGCCTGAGGATTCCAGTCGGTAATACGCCCCTCGGCGTCGGTATTGACGACGGCGTCCAGGGCGGTGTCGATGATCAACCGCATGAGCTGTTCGCTTTCGCTCAGCGCGGCTTTTGATTCTTCGTGCTGTTCGATTTCGGAGCAGACTTTTTCGAGCACCGCGTTGTATTGACCGGCAATCTGCCCGGCCTCGGTGTGCGGCTCGACCCGCACTTGTGCCGTGAAGTCGCCCGAGCGAGCCTGCCGGTCCATATCTTGCAGCAGGTCCAGGATTTCCGTGGTGGCGCCATGTTCGGCAATGTTGAGGCCGAGGCGCTCGTCTTCCGCGCTGACTCGAAGCCGAAAGCGGCGGTCGATGAGCCACAGAAAGACGATTCCACCGCCGAATGCCCACAAGAAAGCGGCGGCCGCCCCAGTGGCTTGGACGAGAAGTTGCTCCCAGCGGCCCAGGCCCGTGCCGAATTGAGCCGGGTCGGCGAACAAAGCTACCGCTAGCGTGCCCCAAACGCCCGCACTGCAATGCACGGGTACGACCCCGATCACGTCATCGATCTGGAGCTTTTCGAGCAGCCGCGTGGCTAGCAAGCAGATTGCCCCCGCTATGGCGCCGATCAGTACCGCTGCTAGAGGCGTGACGATGTTGCACGAGGCTGTGATGCCGACCAGCCCAGCCAAAATGCCGTTCATAGTTTGCGGGACATCGGGCAAACCGTTCTTACGCCAAACCAGCACCAGTGCGGATATGCCGCCCGCCGCGCCGGCCAGCATGGTGTTCGCCAAAACTAACGGGACTGATTCCGTGAGTGCAAACGCACTCCCACCGTTGAATCCAAGCCAGCCGACCCACAGCAGCACGGTTCCCAGGGTGGCCATGGGAAGGTTGTGCCCGTGGATGGGGCCGCCGTCCTTTCCAAACCGTCCCAGCCGCGGACCCAGCACGATAACAGCGGCCAGCGCCACCCAGCCGCCCACTGAATGCACGACCGTGGAACCGGCGAAGTCAATGAAACCGAGATCTTTCAGCCATCCCGCGGCGGAACCGCCATCGGTGCTCGCCCAGGCCCAGTGGCCAAAGACCGGGTAAAGCAGTAGCGAAACGAGCGCCGCGACGAGAACATACCCGCGAAAACCGATCCGCTCCGCCACCGCGCCCGAGACGATGGTTGTGGCCGTGCCGCAGAAGACGAGCTGAAATATAAAGAATGTGAGTTCGTTGGGAGCCGGCGAAGCGTTAAAGAAGAAGCCGGAGGCGCCGGCCAGTCCGTGAAAACTGGCTCCGAACATGATGGCGAAGCCCGCGATCCAAAAAAGCATCGCGGACAAGCTGAAATCAACCAAGTTCTTGAGGGCGACATTGATGCTGTTTTTCGAGCGGACCAAGCCGCTTTCCAGGCAGCAGAAGCCCGCCTGCACCAGCAACACAAGGGCTGCGCAGGTGAGGACCCAAGCGATGTCTTGGAGGCTGGCCGTGGGGGGCATGGGCGCGTTGTGCGAGTCGAGCTTCGAAGCCGGGTTGGGGCGGCACCCAAACTCGGCGAGGGAGCCTCGTCAGTGCTCATATCGACAGGGCACGCGCCGGCCTGCGTGATAAAGGGTTCTCGCGGGAAGGCGCCGCGGACCGGACGCGGCAATGCGAGCGCCGGACCTGATTGATACAATGGACGGTCGCCGCGCTTCCAAGGCGAGTGCGTTGAGCGACTCGTTTGGCTATTTGTTCCGCAACCCAGGGCTGCTCGATCTGCATCCGTATTCATCCATGAACCGCACAAATTTTGCTGTTGGCATTTGCTTCGCCGCTCTGGGCGGATTCCTGATCACCTCGGCTTCAGGACTGCCTGGCGGCTTGGGCGGGCTGCCGGGCCCCGGATTTTTCCCTCAGGTGATCGGTGTCGTTGTGTTGCTGCTGGGTGGAGCGCTGCTGTTCCAGGCGGTACGCCCCAGCGGGGCCGATTCCAGCGAGGGAGCGACCGAGTTTCTGATCGAAAACCGTGGAGCGATCGTCGGCGCGATCGGACTGACCGCCGTCTATCTCGCGCTTTGGGGCACGGGGCTGTTCGCCCTGCGGACAGGCGTATTTCTGGCACTGTTTTTGAAATTTCTGGGCCAGAACTGGAAAGCAAGCATCGCCGTCGCTCTTGTGCTGACCGTCATCGTCACCGTGGCCTTTCAGGTGGGCCTGCGCGTGTCCTTTGACTAGCAGGCATGACGGAATGCACGCGGGGCGAAGGGCCCACCGGAGCGGGCGAATGAGAGTACCGGGAGCATCGCAATAGTGCCAAGGAAGAAACCGATAACGAGCATGGAAAGCAGGCGACATGGGTGCTGATCTGATCGAGGGGCTGTTGGCGGTCCTGCAGTGGAAGGTCCTGGGGTTTCTCGCGATCGGCGTGACACTGGGAGCCATCTTCGGCGCGCTTCCCGGATTGACCGCGACGATGGGCGTGGCGGTGCTGACGCCGCTGACGTTTTGGCTCTCGGCTGAAGAGGGGCTGGCGATGCTGCTGGGGATTTACGGCGGCGCGATTCCGGGAGGCGGCATCCCGGCGATTCTGATCAATGTCCCAGGCACGCCCGCCTCGATTGCCACTTCATGGGACGGTTATCCCATGTCGAAAAAGGGGCAGGCCGGCCTGGCGCTCGGTATCAACGCGCTGCTTTCGGCCATGGGACAGCTCACGAGTATTTTCTTCCTTGCCGTTGCCGCCTTCCCGATCGCGGCGTTTGCGCTGCGCTTCGGACCGGCCGAATATTTCGGGCTGGCTCTATTCGGCATCAGTTTGATGGCGGGTGTTTCCGGCAAGCAGGTCATCAAAGGCATGCTGGCCGGGATGCTGGGACTGGCGCTGGCTGTTGTTGGGCTCGACCCGAGGACGGCCTATCCGCGCTACAACTATGGCTACTCTGAATTCCTGGACGGCATTTCGTTCGTTCCGGTGATGATCGGACTTTTCGGGTTGGCCGAGGTCTTGACTCAAATCTCGGAGCGCCATTTGCAGCTGGACAAGCCGCCTTCCGCGCTGGGACGTATCTGGCCCAAAGCCGCCGAATGGAAAAAGATGCTGCCGGGGATGCTGACCGGCGCTGGAGTGGGGACATTGGTCGGAGCGGTGCCGGCCGCCGGTGGCGACATCGGCTCGGTGATTGCCTGGGAGCAGGCGCGGCGAATGTCACCGAACAAGAAGCAGTTCGGCAAGGGCGCGATCGAAGGTCTGGCGGCGAGTTGCTCGGCCTGCAACGCTGCCATCGGCGGAGCCATGACGACCATGCTAACGCTGGGCATTCCAGGGGACGCGCCGTCGGCGGTCTTGATCGGCGCGCTGCTGATTCATGGAATCCAGCCCGGCCCTCTGCTGTTTCGTGATGATCGCGTGTTTGTGTTCAGCATTGTGTGCCTGATGGTTTTCGCGGCGCTCGGGATTATGGTGATTGGGTTGCTGGGAGCGCGGCCTCTTGCCCGGGCGCTGCGGCTGCCGAATGCCTGGTTGTGGGCCGCGATCGTGCTCTTTGGGACGGTCGGCTCCTATGCCTTGAACAACGCCGTGATCGACGTCTGGGTCATGTTCGTGGCGGGCGTGATCGGGTTCCTGTTTCGCAAAGCGCAGATTCCCCTGGGGCCATTGGTGCTGGGTATGATTCTCGGTCCCATGATGGAGTCCAACTTGCGGCGTGCGCTGATCTTGAGCCGCGGTGACTGGTTCGGGACATTAACGCGCCCAATTGTGCTGTTTTTCTTGGTCGCGACACTGCTGTCGTTGCTGCTGCCACTGCTGCGCGCCAGGAAGAAAGAGCCGTCGCCGTAGGCGCCTCAATTATTAAAAAGTGCGGAATGCTGCAACAGAGGCGTGGACGGAAGTCCACGCTTGGCCTCGGCGGAAGCCTGGACCTCAAGCCCGCCAATCCTAATATCTTTCATCTTTTAAGAGTGCGGAATCCATTCCGTTCGTCTTCGGGTTAGCAGCATTTCCACTGCTTGACTGTCGAAGCACGCGACAGGCCACGGGGACCCCTCGATGCCGTGGCGACTTTCGTGACGGTGCAAGGTCGTGGTGGTGCAAAGTCGTTGCATTCAGACGGAGATGGGGAATATCATGTTCGCGTCGGAATTCCAAATTGCAAGTTTTGGATCACGCCGGTCAACCTTCAGAACCTGGGAGCGGGCAATGTCGAGGACTCCATGGAAACGCACTGTCGCTAAATGGCATCCACTCGTTTGCCTGATGCTGCTGGCAAGTTTCACCGGCCTGCGCGCCGAGCCGGTTGTCTTCCTTCGGGCGGTTCTCAATGCCGCGAGCTTCATGCCGCCCGGCGTACCGGCCGCGGCATCGGTCCCGCGGCTCCATCTTCACGGTTTTCGGCCGCGGCATCGGTCCCGCGGCTCCGGACAAGGTGTCCGCCTTCCGAAACGTTTCCATCGAGATCATTCAGGGGAGTACCACGGTCAGCGCCATCCCGGTCTTCGTTTCCTCCGGACAGTTGAACGCGATCATGCCCTCGGACGCGCCGCTGGGGCGGGTCAGCTTGCGGGTGACTTTCAACGGGGAACAGAGCAACCCCGAGACAGTGACGGTCGTGGAAAACAGCGTGGGCATCTTCACCGCAACCGGGGCCGGGATTGGGCCGGGAATCGTTCAGAATGTCATCTCCCAGACGGAGCAGCCGATCAACACCACGACAAGAACGGCCAAACCGGGGCAGGTGGTGACGATGTGGGCCACCGGCCTGGGTCCGATCAGCGCGCCCGACAACAGCGCGCCGCCGCCCTTGCGCGAGTTCACCGGCTGCCAGGAAGCTGGTCAAGTGGCCTTTACCGCCGACGGCGAGCGGGGCCTGTTTTCGTGCAAAGACACCCTCTGGGTGTACGATATCCTTTCCGATTCCGTGGCGCAAAAGATCACGGGATTTGGCGCTGTCGGCTCACTGACGGTCACCCTTGACGGCAGGCGCGCCTAAGTTGCCGCCATCAAAGACGACAAAGAACTGGTGGTTATCGTCAGTCTGGAGACCTACGACATTGTGAAAACGATCGAGCTGGATGCTTTTCCGATGGAGGTCTTTTTGGGAAGTGACGAACAGCGTGTCTACGTGGTCGGGGGGCGCCAGCTGACCATATTCGATCCGGAGGGAAACGTCGAAAGCGTCGTGCCCACTCCCGGCTTTGCGATTGGCGGCTTGGCCGTCAACGTGGGATCGTCGTAGGAAGCTGCTGGCCAACACGCCGATGGTCATACGGGCGAGACCCCGCGGCCTAGACCCCGCGGCATATAGCCACCATCGAATCAGTTCGATATAATTCGACGGTATCGGATGGTCTTCTCGAACCATCGGAGTATCCGCGCGCGAGTATATCTTCTCGGGCTGAGTCTCAGTCTGCCCTGTGCCTCGCAGACCCTGGCGCCATCATCGTTTGGGGGCAGCCAGCACCACGTTCTCAACACCGATATGGCGGTGCTGCGATCCGGCGAGACCAGGGACGATTTGGCCTGCCAGGTGGTCCCGCTACCACCCAAGCTGGGCTTTGATCTGCAGTTCCTGGCGGGTTACCGCGTGTCGATTCCGCTCAAGGCGCTGGCAGGCTCTGGTGACAAATTGCGCATGCTGTTTCGGATTCTGCCTCTCGACGAGGGCAACCGCTACACCTATTTTGTTGACCGGCACAGTGTTCCGGCGATCGAGCCGGACGCGGCGGGGCACGCGGTGCTCAGCGGGCAATACGTCCTCGGCCCGGGCCGCTATCGCGTGGAGTGGTTGATGCGAAACCGCGCCGAGCAAGTGTGCGCCAAGAATTGGGAAATCGAAACCAACACTGCCGAGAATCTGGATGCCCTCGCAGCGACGCGTGGCGCCTATACCGTTGCGCCACGAGACCTGGATCTATTCAGCGCCGAGCCGCCCGTGCTGCGCTCAGCGACGGATGATTTGCTACATGTCAAGATTCTCGTCAACTTCACGCCCAGCGATCCGCGGGATTTGCGGCTGCGGCAGTACGACCTGCGCAACATCATTTCCATTGTTCGGGCGATTTCTCGCGAGCCCAACGTCGGCACGTTCAGCGTCGTTGCATTCAACATGCAACAGGAGCGGATAATCTTCGAGCAAGATAGTGTGTCGAGAATCGATTTTCCTGGCCTAGGGGAAGCGATCGAGTCGATCGAGGAAGGGATGATCGATGTCGCGCTGCTTGGGGACGAAGAGAGCGGGTCTCGTTTCTTGACTGAGGTTCTTCAGCAGCACCTTGGTGAACAAGAGCCCGCGCCGGACGCGATCGTTATTCTGGGTCCCAAGCTGCTGCTCGATAAGAAGGTTTCCGTCGAAAGATTGGTGGAAGTGGGCCAGACGCGCTCTCCCATTTTCTACTTCATTTACGACACCATGCCAAGCGCTTACCCCTGGCGTGATGCCATCAGTAATGTCTTACGGCTTTACAAGGGCCTCGAATACACCATCACCTTACCGAAGGACCTGGGCAAGGCAATGCATAGTTTCCTGTCAAGGTCGGCTCCGAACAGCGAGAAGGTCACCAGCCGGCAATCGGAAAATGAAGCCGCCGGTCAGGAATAGCCCAAGCCTCTCGTGGCTGCGCGGTTGCTGAATGCCAGGCCGCGTCGCGCGCTTCGGCCTTCACGTAGTGAGAAATGCAAGCTCGTGGCCCGCTCGTCCCAATCAGCCGAAACCGAATTTCCCGGCGGTCCGTCTATCGAGTGATACCAACTACTCGACAGTGCAAGCGATGCCTGAGTCCTGAAACCGAGTTCGGTGGACGGAATAACGAAGACGGAGCTTGCCATTCCTATCTCCTCTGCTCGTCGAGACCGGCTTTAGGTTTTTGGGGCCTGAAGCCGGTCTTTTTGTCTCCAGTCCACTTTTCTGACAGCGTGCTTCCCCGTCAGGAGGTGAGAAATGCGGACCAGGTGTCTGGTGAGAGCACGGGTTTCTCCTTCTATTTTGTGTTTTCTTTCAGCCGCTGGCCGTCTCAAGCCTGCCCGCATCGCCGTGCTTGGTAGACTGGAGTTGTTCGGGGATGGTGTAAGCACAGTTGATGCCGGGGTTGGTTGGACGTCAAGGCTCGTTTTTTGCGTGCCGGTCCTTATTTGGATACTCGTTTGGATACTCGCGAAGCGTTTAGACTTTCAAGCAGCGTTCAAATTCTTGTCAAGCTGTGAACCCGCCCATGCCCTGGTGTTCGCGCCAAGCGCTGGTGTTCGCGCCAATGCCCTCGTGTTTGTAAATGATGCGTGTAGTTGAAATCAGAACCGCTCTGTTGGTCTTTGCCCTCGGCGCGCTGCTTGGCGCGTCCGCGGCCCCGCCGCTGCGCGCTCAAGCCGGCCGCTGGGATCAAGCGATCTCCGCCGGGGAGCAAGCGCTCGATGCGCGGGACTACGACCAGGCGGAAGCGCAGTTCCAGGCGGCGCTTGATCAGACCGCTGGGTTCGGCTCAACTGACCCCCGAAGAGCCAAGACGCTGGTACTCACGGCGCGACTCTACCGTGCACAAGGTGATTTCGCCAAGCCCGAGACAATCTACCGCGACGCACTCGACGCCGCCGAGGCGGCCCACGGCCTCGAGTCTTCCGAGTATGCCAGCTACTTGCACGAAGTCGGCGGCTATTACCATGCCCGCCGTAAATATGATTTTGCCGAGGAATACTACAAGAGGGCTTTTGCGCTGCGCGTGAAAACCCTTGGCCGTGAACACGTCGATGTGGCCCAAAGCATCAACGATCTTGGTGTTCTCTACGAGAACCAGGCCCGCTTGGAAAAATCGGCGGTCTATTTCCCCCACGCCTTGGCCATCCGCGAAAAGTTACTGGGGGCCGATCACCTTGACACGATTGCCACCGCCGAGAACTTCGCGCGTTTGCTGAACAAGTTGCAGCAAGGCGAAAAGGCTCGAGGGCTGCTGACTCGAGCCAAGAAGGTCCGCCAGGCAAGGGTGAGCCGCTACAGTTCGCCCGAAGGGCAGCTATCAGAAGTTTACACCTCACACGAGGTTCGACGGCAGTTGGAGCTGACAAACCGGGTTGAACCTGAGTACACCGACGAGGCGCGTATCGCGCGGCATGAGGGTATGGTTTTGCTGCAAGTCGCCATCGATAGCGAAGGGCGGGCCCGGAGTTTTCGGCTGCTGACCAGCCTCGGCTTGGGATTGGACGAGAAGGCCGTGGAAGCGATCCGTCAGTGGACCTTTCGGCCAGCCCGAAAAGATGGCCGGCGCGTGGCGGTATTGACCAACATTGAG
>Ga0114996_10010013_pt1 | contig 10325 bp, 7 predicted proteins | sample ArcticOcean_MG_C_4_FD_87039 | JGI IMG/M metagenome (GOLD analysis project Ga0114996, IMG submission 87039) | Marine microbial communities from western Arctic Ocean - ArcticOcean_MG_CB4_134 | ecosystem: Environmental > Aquatic > Marine > Oceanic | place: Arctic Ocean: Canada Basin | collected...
CCATCGACGACGATCGCCTGGGAGTAGGGGCCTATGGCGCGGGGGCTGCCCTCTGAGTGGACGGGGGTCAGTCGGCTCATTTGAGTCCTCCGGTCGGTGGGTCAGTCGGGCCAGGCTTGCAGGTGCGCGGTGATCTCATCGGGCGCCACGGTCTGGACCCCGGGCCGCCCGACTTCGACCGCGGCTGCATGGTTCGCGAGGACGGCCGCCTCGGTCACCGTGGCACCGGCAGCCATCGCCACCGCCAGGGTCGCGCTCACCGTATCCCCCGCTCCGGAGACGTCATAGACCCCCTGAGCCGCGGTCGCCAGTCGGACCAGATGTCCCGCATCGGTCTGCAGAGCCATGCCACGGTCTCCCAGCGTGACGAGGAGGTGACTGCACGCGAGGCGTCGCCTCGTTGCCTCCATCCACGCTTCGTCGTCGGGATGGACGAGCCCGCCCAGCGCGTCCTCCAACTCCCTCTCGTTGGGCTTGAAGACGGTTGCGCCGGCGTACTCGAAGAAGCCTCGCCGCTTCGGGTCGACGATGACCGGGATGCCCGAACGCTCCGCGGTGGCCCGTACGGCTTCCACGACCTCACGCGTCAGCACACCCTTATTATAGTCCTGCACCACCAAGGCATCGCTCTCCGCGGCGAGGTCTGAGATCGACCCGATGAGCACGGCCGCGATGTCAGCCTCTACGTCGTGCGCCACCTCGCGGTCAAACCGAACGATCTGCTGATGTTTCGCGTGCACGCGGGTCTTCACAGTCGTCGGTCGCTCTGCCGTGGTCACCACGCCGGACGATCCGACTCTGCGCGCTTCGAGCTCTGCCAGGAGCCGTTCGCCCTCGGCGTCGTCCCCGACGCAACCGACGACTTCGCAGGTAGCGCCGAGAGCCGTGACGTTCGCCGCCACGTTCCCCGCACCGCCTATCGCAGCCCGCTCCTCTTCGACCAGAACGACCGGGACGGGAGCCTCAGGAGACACGCGGTCCACGCGACCGGATACATACCTGTCGAGCATGAGGTCACCGACCACCAGGACGCGACGGGTCGCGGCCCGCTCAAGCAGCTCCTCGACGCGAGCCGCGTCGAGGTGACTCAAGAGTCGACGTGACTCAAGAAAGGAGCTCTTCGAGCGCTCCCAGGAAGTTTGCGTCGCCCTCGAGGATCGGCCCGTAGCGGATCCAACGGAGGATGCCCTCGCGATCGATCAGGAACGTCGCAGGGAGACCCGGCACGTTATAGAGGTCCATGCCCCGCATCTGAGGATCGTGGAGAATCGTGTAGGTCACTCCGTACTCTTCCGTGAACATCGCGACCTGATCGGACGCGTCGCCGGTGTCGAGCGAGATGCCGACGACCCGAAAGCCTCGGTCTTTGTATTCCTCGAACAGCTCGACGAAGTAGGGCGTCTCGGCACGGCAGGGCACGCACCATGTCGCCCACAGGTTCAATAACACGACCTCGCCGTGGAGCGACGCCAACGTCACCGTGTCCCCAGCGAGTGTGGCCGCTGGGTACTCGATAGCCAGCTCCCCCACGCGGGGAATGAGCCGTGCGTCCGACGGTATGCACGCCGACACGACCACGAGCGAAATAAGCACGGCCCACTTCGACGTTTTCATGACTCCTCCACCACGATTCGGGTCACGCGGACCCGAGGCGTCAGCTCGGCCCCGTCAGTCCAGGCCAGGATTATGGCGCCATCGCCCGCCCGAGCCAAACGCGGAAAGCCCGTTGCGCGCTCCGAGAATGGCCGGGTCGCCGAAGCAGTCTCGAGCAGTTGGCCGCGGGGGCCCACCCGCCGTACACGCACCTCCGCCCCCTCGCCCCCGGTCCGTTCAAGCCAGCTCACCAGGGCGGAGCCGTCCCGCAGGAGCACGACATCTACCCGGCCGGCGGGGTTGCCGTCGTCGACCCGTGTCGGGGCGCCGAAGGTCCGGGCGGCATCGTCCGAAAAGGCGACGTTCACGACTTGCTCTCCTCCCGCGGCCGTGAACCAGACGACCGCGACTCGTTCATCACGAGCGGCGACAGCGGGCCCATTGATGGGGCAGGCACCGGTCTCCCATCCGTCTTCATGCACGAGGCGGCCTTCAGTCCACGAGCCGTCCTCGTACCACGTGACGCGGATGTCCCGTATCTCCTCCGGACTGCGGTCCCTATACACGAGGACGGGTCCTCTCGATGTGACCGAGACGTCCGTCTGGCAGCAGTCGCACACCCGGACGTCGAGTTGCGTCTCCGGGCCGGTCCCTCCGCTCGCATCGGCTGTGCGGAAGTAGAGAGCGGTCTCCATGGTGGAAGATGAACCGTCCGCCTGGGCCGCGAAGGCGCGGCCGTCGAGCCAGACGAAGCCCATGCCCCCGGCCGTCGGAACGGCGGATAGGAAGCCGTGCTCAGTCGACGTCCCATCCTCGTGCGGCGTAAAAGGCTCGGCCCATGTGGCCCCGCCATCTTCGGAGTGGGTGACGCGGATGCCGTACCCAGGGCCGCCGGCGTCCCGCTCGAGCCAATGAGCCCATAGAGTTCCACCGGGTCCCGGCACAACAGACGGGAAGTCTGCGACGTTGACGAGCATACGCTCTCGCTCGGTAACGACGGCCGGCTCCCCCCAGGCCGAATCGACGTACCGGGCGAAGCTCATTTGCCGGACCCCAGACGCTGAGCGGCCGAGCCAACTCATGAACACCGTGTCACCCGAGAAGGACAGGAACGGCTGTCCGCTGTCTGCTCCCGATGGCGTTCGGATTTCTTGCACCGACAGCGCCACGGGCGGCGGCGGCGGCTCCGCGCAGGCGGCCAGGAGAGTCCCAACGGTCAGGACCAGCGTGACGATCCGTTTCATTTCGAGGTACGTCTCACCAGGGCTATGCCCCCAGGCGTGGGCGCGGCAAGAATCTTGCGGACGGGTTAGGTTCTGTCGATTCGAAGCAATGTCGGCGCGGCGACAGGTGCCGGTCAACGCGACCGGGGAACCCTCCCCGTGCGCCGGGACTTTTCGGACCAGAGGTGGCGGGTCAGGGTAACGACCGTGTGAGTCAGAAAATCGGTCATGTGTCGATTCTCGGGCCATGTTCGTCTTAAGTCTGAGAGGCAGGACCAGAAGCAGGCCATTCCCTCGAGGTGGTGATGACGATGCGCTCCGTGAATCCGAAGACCCGACTCCTGACAACAGCCTTAGGCGCCGCGCTCGTTTGGCTCCTTCTCCCGAGTCAGGCGGAGGCGCAGTTCGGCCGCAACAAGGTCCAGTTCGACGAATTCGACTTCCAAATCCTCGAGACCGAACACTTTGACTGGCACTTCTATCCGGTTGAGGCGGAGGCGGTCGAGGACGCCGCGCGCATGGGCGAGCGTTGGTACGAGCGGTTCGCGCGTTCCTTCCAGCATGAATTCGAGCAATCCAAGCCAATCATCCTCTACGCGGACCACCCCGACTTCCAGCAGACGAACACGCTCTCGGGCTCCCTCGGAGAGGGGACCGGGGGTGTAACGGAGTCTCTGAAGAACCGCGTGATCATGCCGCTAGCCGGCACCTACTGGGACACCGACCACGTGCTCGGCCACGAGCTCGTGCACGCATTCCAGTTCAACATCGCCCAGGCCGGCCAAGGCAGGGGACTCCAGGGGATGAGCACGCTCCCCCTATGGCTGATGGAGGGCATGGCGGAGTACCTGTCCGTCGGGCGAGACGATCCACTGACTGCGATGTGGATTCGGGATGCGATCCGTCGCGACGACCTCCCGACCATCCGACAGTTGACTCGCGACTCCCGCTTCTTCCCGTACCGATTCGGTCAGGCGCTGTGGGCTTATGTCGGAGGAACCCACGGGGACGATGCGGTAATCGAGATCTATCGCCGCTCCCTACGCGTCGGTTTCGAAGGGGCCATCGTGCAGGTGCTCGGCATGGACACCGATACACTCTCGGCCCGGTGGAAGGACAAAGTCGCGAGCGAATACTTGCCATTGCTCGAGGGCCGCACGGCGCCGGCCGACGTCGGCAACCTGATCCTCGCGCCGAGCACGGGCGCGGGCACAACGAACATTGTGCCTTCATTGAGTCCTGACGGACGCTACGTCGCGTTCCTCTCCGACGAAGACCTCTTCACCAACGATCTCTACATGGCCGACGCTCAGAGCGGAGAGGTCATCCGCAAGCTCGCGAGCGCGAACTCCGACCCCCACGCAGACGCTCTGCGTTACCTCGACTCCTCAGGGACATGGTCCCCGGACTCGCGCTTCTTCGCCTACGTGGTCGTAGCCGAGGGTGACAACCAGATCGTGGTCGTGGACAGCGACAACGGAGCGGTGACCCAAAGAATCTCGTTCGAGCAGTGGAACATCGGCGCGGTTACCAATCCGTCTTGGTCCCCGGATGGGCGCTACATCGCCTTCTCGGGCACGGTCGGTGGCATCACAGACCTGTATCTGTACGACCTGGAGTCGGATGAGGTCCGGCAGCTGACGGACGACAAATACGCAGACCTGCAGCCCGCCTGGTCACCGGACGGCGGCACGCTTGGCTTCACGTCCGACCGCGGGCCCCAGACCAATTTCGAGAACCTCACCTATAGCAGGTTGCAGCTCGCGCTCATCGATGTGGCGACTCGTGACGTCGAAGTGCTTCCAATCTTCGGGAACGTGAAGCACATCAGCCCGCACTTCTCGGCGGACGGAGGGCGCCTCTACTTCGTCTCCGATCAGGATGGCTTCAGTGACATCTACGAGATCCGGCTCGACAACCGAGAGGTTCGTCGAATCACTAAGCTCGCAACGGGTGTCAGCGGCCACACTTATGTGGCCCCTGCCCTGTCGGTCTCTGCGTCGGGCCTGGCCGCGTTCTCGGTGTTCGACGAGCTCCAGTTCCACATCTACACGCTGAACCTGGAGGGTCCCGCGGAGACGATGACCGTCACCGGGGATGCGGAGCTGCAGGAGGGGCGAAGGCTGTCTCCGATTAACCCCGACGGCTTCAGCAGGGTGGAAACGTACCTGTTAGATGCTCAGACAGGACTCCTGGCCAGCGGCACCTTCACGTCTGAGGACGCAGAGGAGTACTCGACGGGCCTCTCCCTGGACTACCTCAGCCAGCCCTCGATCGGGGTCGGAACGGACAGCTTCGGTGGCTACGTGGGCGGCGGCATGGCGGCCTACTTCAGCGACATGCTCGGCGACAAGGCCCTGGCCCTCTCGCTCCAGGCGCAGGGGTCGTTCAAGGACATCGGTGGAACCGCCTTCTACCAGGACCTTTCGAGTCGATGGAACTGGGGGGTCGGGGGAGGCCGCATTCCGTATCTGATCCCATTCGTCACGTCCGGTGACGACAATCCGGGTGGAACTGGCGGAGACTATCTGGGCCTCGTCAGCCAGCGCATCTTCCTCACGACTGCCGTCGGACAACTAGCGTATCCGTTTTCGACTACGCAGCGCGTCGAGTTCGGGCTGAACTATACCCACTACAGCTACGATACCGAGGTCCAAAAGTTCTTCGGTTACTACACCGGTGGTGTCTACGACATCCGGAGAGAGAGCCTCGATTCCCCGGGCGCCGACAACCTCGTTGAAGGCTCAGTGGCTATTGTGGGGGACAATGCGTTCTTCGGATTCGTGTCCCCCATTCGCGGGGGTCGCTACCGGTTCGAGGTCGCTCGCACCCAAGGGACGGTGGACTTCACCACGGTCATCGCCGACGTCCGGAAATATTACTCGCCGGCCCTCAACCTCACGGTCGGCGTGAGGGCCCTGCACTACGGTCGCTACGGTCTCGACAGCACAGGGGGAGGGCCCGGGTTCGGTCCTCTGAACCCGCTCTTCCTTGGGTATGAGACGTTCATCAGGGGCTACGCCTTTGAAAGCTTCGACGTGAACGAGTGCGGACAGGTGACGCTGGAGTGCCCCGCCATCGACCGGCTCCTCGGCACCCGGCTTGCGGTCACCTCGCTCGAGCTCCGGATCCCTTTCCTGGGCGTCGAACAATACGGGATCATCAACTTCCCTTACCTGCCCACCGAGCTCGTCCTCTTCACCGATGCCGGCCTGGCCTGGAACTCCGGCGACAACGTCAACCTAGAGTGGAGTCGGTCCAGTGTAGAGCGGGTTCCGCTGGTGTCCAGCGGCGTGTCCGCGAGGTTCAATGTGCTGGGCTTCCTGATCCTCGAGGCTTACTACGCCAAGCCGTGGCAGCGGCCGCTCAAGGACTGGCACTGGGGATTCAATATCGCACCGGGATGGTAGGGGTAAGCGCACAGTAAGACGCGAAGCGCTCTTGGTCCTTCGTGCTACGCCCCGGCGACGACACTCGCTCTCCGGGGCGCTGGCTGTCGTCGCTTCTACGGGTAGGTAGGTCCGGCGCTTTAGAAGCTCCTCCCGATGCGCCCTCCGAGCGGGTGCCGTCGCCGGGGCGCTTCAGCGGGCCTTGGCTGCGGATCGCGGCTTGAGCGCCTCTGGGGCACGACGGGCCACCGGGGGGAGATGAATGAAGGCCGTTGAGCGTCTCTCGCTCGTGGTGACCCCTGCGTCAGGTGCGGAAGTCGCGGACGATCTGTTTGGTCGAGCGCCGGCGGCGGCACCCCTCCGAGGGCGCGTCGGGAGGAGCACCTAACAGGCGTAACCAACCCGCCTGTTAGCGGCGACGACAGCCAGCGCCCGGAAAGGTGGTGCTGCGGACGGGCGCGGCGCGAAAGGGAAAGCGCTCCCCGCCTGACTCAGAAAATAGAAACGTTGATGTACTTACCGGGGTCCGCCTGAAGGTCCTCGAGGAGGGACGTTAGGCTCGTGGTGGCGGCGTTGAGGTTCTTGTACAACTCGGCGTCGTCGGTCGTGAGCCGGCCGAGCGAGCCCTCCCCCGCCTCGATCCTGGCGAGTACGGTGCTGAGGGAACTCATCGCGGCGTCGATGTTGGTGCTGGTTGCCATGAGCACGCTCATGGTGGAGTCAGCCCTTGCGACGGCCCTAGCGATGTCGGGTCCCACGGCAGCCGTCGCCTCTATGCCCCTCGCGGACTCGGCCAGGCTTTCGGTCAGTTCCCCCAGCGGGCCGCGTAGCTCGCTGGTGAGGGTGGAGAACTCTGATACGAGCTGCCTCGCGTCGAGGGCCGTCCCGCGAAGGGCCTCCACGGTCTCCGGGCTGAGTAGCTCCTGAATGCTCGTCAGGACATCCACGGCCTGCGTGCTCAGCTCGTCGACCGACCCGAGCAGGCCACCACTGCTCGCACCGATGCCCGGGATCGTGTCGCCATCGACGTAGAATTCGCTCGACTCGCCCATGAGGATCTCGACGGTACGCCCGCCGAACAGTCCCGCCTCCCCGAAGGTCACGGTCGAGCCGCGGGGGATGTCCCATTCCCCCTCGATCTCAAGGGTGATGTCGATCTGTCCTGGTCCGAGCATCCGAAAGCCGTTGACCCGGCCGAGGTTGATGCCCTGCATCTGGACGGGATCCCCCGGACGCACGCCCCCAGCGTTGTCCACTCTGGTGACGAACATGTCCCTGCCGCGCAGTGTAGCCGGATCCGTCATCCAGAATAGCACGATCACGAAGGAGATGAGCCCCAAGAGTACGAAGAGGCCGACCTGGGCTCCCCCGCCCCCCGTGCCGCTCGGGACCGCACGAAGCAGCTCCTCGTCAGTGAGGCGGCGTGGTGCTCCGGATTCTTGCATATCAGTCATCGGGCCCCCGACATCATGTCCAAGGCGGCCTCGGCCGCGGCGCGATCTATGAAGGCCTGGACCACCGGGTCCGGGCTGTTTCTGAACTCTTCGGGCGTCCCGCAAAAGCGCAAGAACCCGCCTTCGAGCATGCCCACTCGATCACACATTTCGAGCCCTCCCTCAATGTCGTGCGTAACGAGGAGCGAGGTGACCTCGAGCTCCTCCGAGAGGCGATGGATCAGCCTTTCGATTGCCGTCGTGTTGATCGGGTCGAGGCCCGTGGTTGGCTCGTCCCACAACAAGATCTCCGGGCGTCCCACGATCGCGCGGGCGATGCCCACGCGTTTCTTCATCCCACCCGACAGCTCCGCCGGAATCTTCACCAGTACCTCGTTAGGCTCGAGATTCACGATCTCGATGGCGTCCCATACCCTTCGGGCCACGTCCCGCTTCGACAACCGTGCGAGCTCGGCCTCCGGCAACCCCATCACCACGTTCTCATACACGTTCAGAGAATCGAAGAGGGCGGCGTATTGGAAGACATAACCGGTCTTGCGCCGTACCTCCTCGAGAGCCCCACGCCTTCCGTGGAACACAGACATCCCGTCGATCTCCACATCGCCGCGATCGGGAGTCATCAAACCGAGCGTCGTCTTGAGCAGTACGCTTTTGCCGGTCCCGGATGGTCCGAATAGCGCGAACATCTCGCCGGTCTCGACCCGCAGGTCGATGCCCCTCAAGACCGGAATGTCGAAGGCTTTGTAGATGCCGCGGTACTCGATCATATCAAGCGGCTCACTGCAGCATCAGCGGCGGGAACACCGCGTCCAGGATCAAGATCGTGAGGATCATGAACATCACGGCCCGCGTGGTGGTCAGTCCGACGCCCGCCGCGCCGCCGGTCGTCCGGAGTCCCATGTGCACGGAGATGAGCGGGATGATGAACCCGAAGACGACGGCCTTGGTGAAGCCGTAGAAGAGATCCCAGCTGTGCCAGAACAGGCGCGCTCCGTAGAGGAATTCCCCACGGCCCAGGTCGGCGGATATTTCGGCTGAGATCATTCCTGTCCAGACGCCAATGACATCGGCAAAGCCCACGAGCAGGGGCATCGTAATGACGCCGGCGATCACCCGCGGTGCAGCCAGGATGGCGACTGGATCGCGACCGAGCGACTTGAAGGCGTCGATCTGCTCGGAGACGACCATGGTGCCTAACTCGGCCGTGATGCGCGCCCCGATGCGCCCGACCAAGACGATTGCCGTAAGCAGCGGACCAAGCTCCAGGACCACGCTCTGGACCACCAAGGTGCCCAGCAAGTACCGCGGCGACGCCGATGCGATCTGGTAGCCGCCCTGCTGGCTCGTGACGATGCCGGCGAGTGACGCGGTGACGAACACAATGGGCAGGCTCTGAACGCCCATGATGTACGCCTGCTCCATAACATCGCGGTAGCGGACGCGGAGACGCACGATCGACCCGAGGACTTGCCAGGTGAGCGCCCCGAGACCCCCGGCGTGATCGGCAGTGACGAGCGCCACGCGGCCAAAGCCCGAAAACCAGCGGCTGATCATCGAGGGAATAGGAAGGGCCACGTGGGCTTGCCGCTTCACCATGCTTGAGGTTCCGGCTATGCGTTCCCACGCCAGGTGGGTGCAGCCGGGGGTGGGAAAAGCCCTCAACCATCGGGCAAAGCTCGTCGAAAATCAACCGCTAAATCAGTGTTGGAGCGGGCCGGTCGGTCACCCCCTCCGGCAACCGTTCCTCAGTGCTCGGAGCGTCGGATCGTGGCGGTGACCCGTGCCAGGAAGAGGCGAGAATCGAGCGGCTTGCGGATGTAGTCGGAGGCGCCCTCCTCGATGAGCTTGGTCTCCAGAATCTCATCGGTCTCGCCCGTGACGACGATCACCGGGACGCGGGCCCAACCCTCAACGGCCCGCATCTCCCAAATGAGCTCGAGGCCGTCCATGCTAGGCATGTTGAGATCGGCGACCACTAGCGAAACGGGCGCAGTCGTCCTGAGGACCTCCAGCGCCTCCAACCCATCTCCGGCTTCCTCGATGTCGTATCCGCCTTTCTCAAGCACGACCCTCGCCAAAAGACGAGCGGCGGGCTCGTCGTCCACGATGAGGACGCGCTCCGCTACGCCCTCTCCGTAGGAGACACGCTTGGTCGTGAGGGGAGGGCTCACTGTCGCCGGTGTCGCCACCGCGTCGAGAGCGGCAGCCACCGCTCGACCAAGAGCTCCCGGTGCGGCCACGACGAAGCACGGCGTGCGACCGGTCAGGCGGTAGAGTTGCATCTCCATGTCGAGGGAGGTGGGATCGGCCGTCGCGACCGTGATCGTCTCGGAGTCCTCACTCAAGGGGAGCACGCGTTCGTCGCGAATGAGCGCTTCGGGCACGAGCCGGAGCGCGCCCCGGCTGGGGATCGACAGATCCGCCGATCGAAGGCCAAAAAGTGCGGCCACCCGCCGTGCCAGATCCTCTTGGTCGAGACCGTGCTCTTCGGAGACCCGCTGCCACGCGGTGTCCACGTCTGCGAAGCCTTCACCTTCTCCCTCGCCTCCGGCCGCGAGCACGAGCCACTCTGCCCCGAGTGAGTCGCCGGCTCCCTCACCGGAAGCGAGGTGGCGCACATGCTCGATCAGGCCCTCGGTCCTGCGCAGCACTGCGGAGTCGGGAGC
>Ga0114996_10010016_pt1 | contig 10324 bp, 8 predicted proteins | sample ArcticOcean_MG_C_4_FD_87039 | JGI IMG/M metagenome (GOLD analysis project Ga0114996, IMG submission 87039) | Marine microbial communities from western Arctic Ocean - ArcticOcean_MG_CB4_134 | ecosystem: Environmental > Aquatic > Marine > Oceanic | place: Arctic Ocean: Canada Basin | collected...
CGAATGCCGGCGTCATCGACCCAGGAGCGCAGCTTCTCGATGGAGCCGGTATCGATGTCGAAGGCCCGGGCGATCGGTGCGACCGCCAGCAGGTCCATGATCGCCGGGGCATCGAAACGCGCCTGCGGCAGACGCAACAGTTGCAGGAAGGCGTTCACCACCAGGCTCTCCCCGGTCGCGGTACGGTCGGCGATCGAATAGGGGATGTACGAATCCGCACCCTTTGCCTTGCGGTCGAAGACCGACTCGATATACGGCAGGTACCGGCTGATATCGGGTGCCATGACCAGCACCTGGCGCGGCTTGAGGCGGCTGACCTCGCGCGGTTGGCCGTCGGCATCCGCGGCGGTTTCATGAGCCGCGTCAAAAAAGCGCAGCAGCCAGTCGCGCAGCACCTCCACCTCGCGCTGTTCACTGTGACAGGAATTGATTACGATGCTGTCGTCGTCATCGGCAATCCGGCTCCAGTCCTCTGTCAGCGGCGGCGCTTCCTCGGAGTCCGGCGGCTGGTCGGCGGCGCGACGGTAATAGATGTCGCGCTGTATCGCCATGAGCAGCCCCGGCCCGGCCGGTGGCGTCATCCACGTCTGGTCGTCGAGATTGACGTGTCCCGCACCGCCCACTTCGTCGTTGATCCGGCGGAGGAATTCCTGGCCCACTACACCGAGTGAGGTCAGCAAGGGGTTGCCCGTCTCGATGAACGGTGACGGGTCGGCAATGCCCTTGTCGCGAAGGTCCTGCGCCTCGCGCTCGGCCTGACGCGGGCGGCGGTCTTCGAACCAGTAGGTCGAGCACGGCGCCAGCACGAAGAGATGGACGGGCACAGCACGTGACAACGCCTCGATGAACTGCAGCTGCAGCGGCGGCAAGGCGCCCACGCAGAAAAGAAACAGCCGATGGATGCCTCTGTCACGGAGGTTGGCAGAATTCGCCGTGAACGACGCGAGCTGCTCGTGCCGCGGCCGGGCCTCGCCTGCTCCATCGCGGACGCGTTGCCACAGCGCCGCCTGCCACTGCTGCTCATCACCCAGCTCCGGCGGCGGCCCGCCCGGCAGGCACAGCCCCGGGCATCTGCCGTCCCACGCCGCCAGCCAGCTCGGACGGTACAACTGGTAGCGGTCATAAAGGTTCGCCAGCTGCTCGGCCAGCTGGTATCGCTTGAGCTCGCCGAGCCCGTCGTCCGGGGAGAAATAGTTTAGCAGCGGCTTGAACTCTTCGTCGGCACCGGCCGAGTCGATGGATCCCAGGAGATCGAAAATTCGCCAGTGCAGCAGCTCCCGAGAAAATTGATCGGTCTCCGCTTCATCGAGCTCCTGCCAGCGGGGCGGCCGGCCGTCGGTGTGCAGCAGGACGAAATCGAGCAACGCATTAATGAAAGGAAAGCGCAGGTTGGCGACTATCGGCATGTGCGCCGTCAGCTGCTGCTGCAGCCACGCGCCCATTCCCAGGCTGCCGGCGACAACGATGTCCGGCTGCAACGGTGCCGGGCCGTCGACCGGCCGCACCGACAACTGCTGCGCCAGGGCCTCGGAGAGTTTCTCCAGGCGATTACCGGTGTATAAATGGAAGCTCATGATATCACGTCTGTCTCCGGGCCACGGTTGGGCGAGGCCTGCCGCATCTCACAATCTTCAAACACGCATGCCCTCCGGCCGTTTTCAGAAGGTGCCACACCAGCAGCGTGTCGTCAAGTTCTGGACGAGTTACCGGCACATTTAATGATCACGCAATCGGTCAATTTCCTACTTTTTTTGACTGGTCAGGAACGTATAAACAAGCAGTCCGTAAACATATAGAAAGCAAATGACCAGCAACAACCATAGGTACAGTAGCATTTTCATTCCCCATCCTTTTTCCGGTTCACATTGTCCCTTCCACAAGGGCTGGTCAAAGCGTGCACGCTCAGGGCACGTCGTCCTTGCCCTCGTCGTCGTCGTGCTTGCCCTCGTCGTCGTCGTCCTTGCCCTCGTCGTCGTCGTCCCGCAGGATCTCGAGTCTTCCTGCATGTCCCGAATGGCCGGCAACGGCCCCGAGCATCAATGCCTTCGCCTTCAGCCGTTGTTCTTCCGGCAAATCCGCCAGGCGCGGCCGGTTCCAGGGTAGCATTCGTATAAGCCGCTTGAACATCTGTGTTCTCCGGTTTTGGGGTGTTCGCAATCCTGGCAGTTACACTACCAGGCGCCGCTTCAGGCGCATCGACCTGGCGTCGGAGACCGTGTCGGCTTCCGCGTCGTCCGGCAATTCCAGCGCCTGGTTGAAGATCGATTCTTTCAGCGCCACCTCATCGAGTTCGTCCAGGGTTCTGCCGACCTCACACTCAACGAGTGGCCGGAGAACCCCTGAGTCGCGACGAAAAGCGCTGCGCACCGTCAGCCCCTCGGCGGGGTCTCTTCCGGCTGCAATCTCGATCAGTCGCGCCACATTCGAGGTCTCGCACGCCAGATTTTCGTTGAGCCGCGACATCACCAGCAGGGTGAATGCCACCTGCAGCGGTTCCGCTCCCGGAATGCCGATGGCCGCGGCGCCCATGGGCGGATCCTCACGCGTCTCGATTTCATGGAGGTGCCGGCAGGATTGACGGATTTTCTCCGTGTCTTTTGCGACGCGCTGCAGCGCTTCCTCCCGGCCGTCGTCGCGCCCGTAACGGGAGCAGGTGTCGTCCAGGGCACCCTGCCGATCAACGGCAGCCAGCGTCAGTTTTTTCGCTTCTGCGAGCCACTCGGAACGACGGTCGCTTGTCTTTGTTGCTTTCATCTTGGATTTCTCCTTTGCCTGTTTTTTTGAGTTAAAAATTCGAAGAACTTTCTCACTGCATTTGCCCGGCACGCCTCCTTCGTCATGATTTTGAATTGCCTCTTCTACCAATTCATTGCGCTTGCTCGGCGGATTCCCGGAAAAATGCGCCCTTTCCTGAAAAAAGTTTCGCGGACGGGCAGGATTGCGTCTCACACCATATCATCGACAGGCCCGACGCAGATTCCCGGAAAAATGCGCATTTTTCCTGAAAAAAGTTTCGCGGGCGGGCAGGATTGCGTCTACATCGTATTATTGCCGGGCCCGACGCGGATCCCGGAATTCTGTACTATTATTGCGAAGAAGTTTCGCGGTAGGCTGTCCGGGGCCGTTCAGGCCGGGCCGGTTCCCCGTTCACGCCGGGGCTGCGTTCGCGACACCTTGGGCTGAATCTCACACGACGGGTGCGGGACGGGGCGATTCAGCTCTGCAACGGCTTAGCCCCTGCATGAAGCGTTGCCAAACGCTTCCGGTGTTCGGCACGCGCCGCTTCGTCCGGTTGCGCCCGGGATGAGCAATAACCGATCGACAGTTGGCGGCGGCAGCGCGTCGTGAGATTTGCGTCGCTGCGGTGGACCGTGGCGACATGATGTACTGCAACATCGCCGGGTTGCAGACAAAGCGCGGCCTCGGGGTGGGACGCCAGGTCCGGCGGTTCGATCAATGCCATGCTGAACCCCATCACACCGGACGGCTGATGCGGCAGCACACCGAGACGATGCGAGCCTTGCTGGCAGATCAACGCGCCATTATCGACCGTCGATTCGTCGATCGCAATGGTTACGGTCAACACGTCGGGGGGCGCCCAGTATTGAAAGGCATTGTCCTGATGGGCCGGCACCACCGACCCGTCGCCCGCGGGCTTGCCGAAAAAAGCGACATTCGAGCAGGTGATGTTGGTATCGGCGAGGAGAGCGGTGGCGAGGTCCCGGAGTCGCAAGTCATCGGCGAGCTGCTGAAAGTACGGGGCGTGCCGGTTCATTCGAAAAATACTCTTGACCGGCCGGCTCGGAGTGTCTTCGAAATAGACGTCACCAGGCTCGAGTGTGGGTACAACATCGCGGATGAAGTCATCCACATGCTGGTCGAGGGCCGCGATTTCGTCAGTCGAAATGAGTTGCCGAACGATTACGAAACCGTCTTCATTGTATTGTTGCACAATGTGCTTAGTTGCCATCCACACTTGCCTCAGGGATCACGCAACATATTGAGAAATCCGCGACTTTTCCAGCGTTCGAAACAGTTCTACAGATGTATTTTCTTCGATGGAACCGAACGCCGGGTCGAGGCGCTCGTACGACTTATTCCTTGCCAGTTGCCACGTTATAACCTATAGTATTGGCTTACGCGATTCTTACCGGGGGCGAAACTGGTTTCGACTGGTCAGGTAACGCGTTGGTTGCACGTCGAGGATGATCGTTGGCCTCGTTAAACATCGATCAAAAAACATAATTGCCAACACGCAGTTAGAACTTGCTGCCTAATTAGAGCAGCACGTCTTCACCCTGACGCCTGATGAGGGATGAAGACGACTAAATCAGGCTGGCGTCGATCCGTGTTGACGGGGACCGTCGCGAGACTCATACCGACAACTAGTCCGGAAGCTGGCCCCGTCCGCTGGCAGGTGGAAGGACGATAAACACTGAAGGCAGACTAAACGTGTAGATGCTCTCGTAGTGCTTGGTTAGGACGGGGGTTCGACTCCCCCCGCCTCCACCAATTTATGTAATTATCTAAAACGCAGTGGCTTATAAAACCGACAGACCCGCGTGTGACCACAGTGTGACAGAACCTCAAGAAAATTCGGTTCCACAGCAGGAAAAAAATGGACATAGCAAGAGTAGTAAGAGATGAAATCGGTAGACTCGTCGCATCTACCGCGTACGAAACCCATCGTGAAGATCATTTCACAGTAACACTCTTTGCCAAGCTTTGGCCGGTATTACAGGAACGATTGCTATATTCGACGGGACTCGGTCTCGATCCGCTTCTGTCTAAGATAAAGGATTCAGAAACTGACCATTTACGCCAAACACGCCTGCCTAAGACGAAGGACTTTTATCCGGATCTAATCATCACCGCACCGCTAAATGGGGTGTGCAGAAAATCAACTATAGGGATCGACCATTTTATTGACCAGTTCAATGTTACGCATCTCTACGAATTCAAGTACCTGACAGCGTTCACTACACTGTCTCGAGGGACTGCCCGAAAAGACACCTACAAGCTAAAGATTCTCGGGGAGTACGTACGAGTTGCAACTGGACAACTTCCGCACTTGGAGCAATTCATCGTGATGACAAATCGGCCTGCCAAGCGAACCCATACGATAGAGAGTCTGCGGAGCTGGTTCAATGATGAACAAATCAAGATAGAAACAGAGGGCGTGCAGGTTAGCATCGTGGATACTGCGGGAGGGATTCACACTGGCAAAGTGTAACCGCAGTGTATTTTTTTGCCCAGCGGCGCCTAACGCGCTGCGGCCGATACTTCAGGGCAACTGGACTTCAATCTCCGCTTGCTCTGTAGCGTAGACCCAATACCCCTTGTGCGGGTGCATCTCGGTGGTTGTTTGAAACCGTCCGTCGCGCCACGTCCACACCGCGCCGCTATGTGCATCGCCGAATATACCTGTGACGCTATGCTCCTGCGGCTGCGTTCCAAGTGATACGAGATTCCACCCGGCGTCAAGATGGATGACGTACCGTTCCGGATCGCTGTTGCTGCGGAACTCCTCAATGTTCAGCATTCCATCGTTGTCAGCATCAGCAACGCCATCACTCGGGTCGAGCGGGTCAAGCCCGTGCAATACTTCCCAGCCATCGGGGATGTTGTCTCCGTCGCTGTCGGCAAGCGTCGGGTCGGTGCCGGACAGAAACTCGGCGGCGTTATCGAGGCCATCACCATCACCGTCGCCCGTACTGCTCTGAGCCAGGAGATCTTCATGTTTCTTCGACGGCCCGCACCGGATCTTATACCTCCCATTGCTCCCAGAGTTTATGGAGGCCATAATCTTTGCGCCAATCCTTGCAACCTGACCCGCTTGGTGTTATTCTCGCGCTTCCTTCAGATCCCGGATTGAGACATGGCCAGGAGTGCATTCATTCATGTTCACCTTTGCATTCATCACCGACCCCCAGATCGGCATGAAGAGCCCGCATGGACTGCATGCCGACGACTCCGATCGCGTGCGCCTGGACAGATCAGTCGATTTTATAAATTCCGCCGATGTCGACCTTGTCGTTTTTGGGGGCGACCACATAGATGAGGTCGATTCTGAGGAACAGCGCGATCTCTTTCTGGCTGGTGCCGGGCGCTTGAATGTCCCGTGGTACGGCGTCCGGGGGAATCACGACCAGGACCCGGTCTACGCGACGCACGAGGCGACGCCGAACAGATTTGTATTAAACCACAAGGGCTGTTTCTTCGTCGGATTCAACGCCTGTGCGCTGCGCGGCAATTTCGGCCCGGAGTCGCAGGCGGCGGAATGGGCGTATCTGCGTGACGCGATCGGTACTGCGCCCGCCGATGCGACCCATCGCTTCGTGATCATGCACTGGCCGTTGTTCATCCTGCATCCCGACGAGGAAGACAGTATGTACAACATGCCGAACCGGCATGAACTGGCGCAGTTCTTTACGGATAGCAAGATCACCTGCGTCTTCTCCGGCCACATCCATCAGGACATCGATATCGTCTGGGAAGGCGTGCGCCTGATCACCAGCATCGGAACATCCAACTGGCACCATTACCCCGAGGAGACCGCGTTCAAACTCGTCACCGTTTTCGACGGCGGCTTCTCCGTGCGTCGCGCGTCCGCCGAGGGCACAACCCGCCGGGGACCAGTGTGAAAGAGGGTAGATTGCAGGTGTCAGGTGTCAGGTGTCAGTAATCTCGAGGCGCGCCCAAAGTAGCACGGATCTCCGCGTCCGTGCGTTCAATCGAACGGACACAGAGGTCCGTTCTACTGTGTTGCGGCTCTGCCGCTTTATTAGAAAAGAGAACAAAAAAGTGTCAACTTTTCGTTAGGACCTGAAACCTGAAACCTTCCCTACACCCCCCGCACGGACGAGCAGCATGAACTTTGTCATCATCTTAACGGACACGCAGTGCAAGTGGATGGTGGGCGCTTACGGCCAGCCGGTGTGTGACACGCCGAACCTCGATCGGCTGGCGGGGGAGGGCGTCCGCTTCGAACGTGCGTACACGGCCTCACCGATCTGCGGCCCGGCTCGCGGCGCGCTGTTCAGCGGCCAGTACCCGCAGTGCAACGGCGCCTGGGCCAACCACATGGCCCCGCATCGGCGCGTACCACTCATGGGCGATATTTTCCGGAAGCTGGGTTATCGGGCGGCGCTCACTGGCAAATGGCATCTGGACGGCACTGACTACGCCGGCTCCGGTGTACCCGGTGGCGGGTTCGAGCCGGACTGGTGGTACGAGCAGGCAAACTGTCTGGCCGAGCTGCCCGACGACATCCGCGCCCTGTACAACCAGCAAACAACGCCCGCCGATCTGCGGCAAGCCGGCTTTGGCATCGAGCACGTCTACGGCCACCGAGTGACCGATCGCGCGCTCGACTTCCTGGGACGTGTAGACGACGACCCGTCGGGTAAACGGTCGGCCGCTTCGACCACTTCGGCAAGCTCAGGGCAGGCAGGCTCAGGACAGGCTACTGGCGAGCCTTCACCCTGCGAGCCTTCAAACCCGTTTGTGCTGGTGGTGTCGTACGATGAACCACACGATCCGTGGATGGCACCGGTCGAGTACTGGGAGAAGTTCCAACCCGGAGATATCCCGGGACGTCCCAACTACTGCCCGCCGATGGACGGCAAATCTGATCTGCAGCAGATGCAGGCCCAGGAGACAGCCGCCTACCACGACAACCCTACCTGGGAGCAACTGGTGGCGAAACGTCTGAAGTTCTTCGGCTGCAACAGCTATATCGACAGCGAGATCGGGCGTGTGACAGCAGCCGTGGACGCGCTGCATGGCGACGACACAATGATCATTTACACTTCGGACCACGGCGATCAACTCGGCTCCCACGGGCTGCACGACAAGGGGCCGCAGATGTACGAGGAATCCACCAACATCCCGTTTATCGTGCGCGGTCCCGGCGTACCCGGCGGGGCGGTGAGTCAGGCGCTGTTGTCACACCTCGACATCCTGCCGACCATGCTGGACCTGGCGGGCGAGGAAATCCCGGAATCGCTGCACGGCGTCAGCCAGGCGCCGGTGCTGGCTGATCCGACAGCCGCGGTGCGCGAGCACGTGTTCGTAAGCTACAACCTCAATGAACCCGGCGAGCAGGAACGAGGCGGATTGTACCCCATCCGATGTGTCAGCAACGAGCGTTACAAGCTGGCTGTCAATCTGTTCGATCGCGACGAGTTTTACGACCTGGAAGCCGACCCATACGAGTTGACCAATCTGATCGACAGCCCAGAAACCGCTGAGGCGCGCGACCGGATGCATGATGCGTTGCTGGAAGAAATGGCGCGCACTCGCGATCCCATGTGGAATGTCCACTGGGAAGATCGGCCGTGGCGACCTGCGAAGCACTTCTTTTTCGCGGGCGGTTAGCGCCAAGGAATCTGAACCGTTAATTAACGTTAGTTAACGGTTCGAATCTAAGGCTACCCGGCCTGCTGCTCCATTTGCTTCATGTGACTGATGCCCTGCTGCACTACGGTCTTCCAGTCCGGCTTGGCGGGCACACTGTCCATGGAAAGGTAGCCGGTGAAGTTCATTTCCTTGAGCGTCCTCACAATACCGGCAAAGTCCAGGTGTCCAGAGCCGAGCAGGTACCGGTTGCTTTCGGCGAGATGAATATGCAGCAGTTTGCCTTCGCTGTCAGTTCAGCGTCCGTTGCCGTGTCGGAGCAGGTGAAGAGGGGATCGCTCTTGTCGGAATTTGGCATGGACCACAATCGCCACTACTCTGGCCCCATTCGGGATAGTCCTTCGGTTGCAAGCACCAGTATTCCGCCTGCTTCTTGCCGGGATAGGTTGTCCGAGAAGGCGAAATCGAGGTTCGTGTACACGCTCTTCGATGTGTCCAGGACATCTGTATCGAACGTGATGAGAATGGCCCCCAAGTCGCGCTCTTCAAAGGCTTTGACAATTTGCTCGGACGTCGCCTGGGAGAGCCGGCAATCATCTTCCTCGATCTCGCGCAGAATGTCTTTCCTTATCCTCTCGTATGCTTCGCCCTCTCGCCTCCCAAGGGCTTCTACATACTCACGGTGTTCGGCATCACGTTTCTCCTGGGTTGCAGTGATCAGGTCGCTCATCTCCCCCCTGCCGATGTCCGCCGAATACTCAACGCCAAGGGATGCCGCATATTCCTTCTGTCGTTCTGTTGCCGGTTCACCGTCCTTCGTTGCCCCAAAATCCTCCTCCGGCCCTCCTTGCCTGCCCGCTCCAGCCTCGTCCGCAAATGGAGTTGGCGTTACCACAGGATCATTACAGCCCGGACACGGGAATGTACGCCCGATCAGGTCCTTGGTGGCTTCCAGTCGTTGACCGCAGTGCGGGCAGTCGAACTTAAACGCCATGCTGTTCGTAACAGGTGGGACTTCCAGAGACGTCGCGCATGAAGGACAGTCAATCGTTCGCCCGACGAGTGCTTCATCGGCCTCCAGGCGTCGATCGCAATGCGGGCACTGAAACTTGAACGCCATGCAACGACTCCCGGCCACCTCGACTGGACTGTCGTTTCCATTTGGATGCAGAGTGCGATCTCCACATGATGTCGGTTGGTTTGGTCCTGCCAGCCGCTCGTCTCCGTCGGTACGGCACTCGTTGCGCCCGCCCTCTGCCGTTGCCAGGGTTGCCGATTCCGTATCTGTTCGAAAATTCCCTGCGCCATCGTCTATCTCCAAACTCCGGAGTAACAATTCCATCTCCCTCTGTTCCGCCTCGGCGATCACCCCGTCCTCGAGGATTCGCTCGATGGCCTCAGCGATTTCGGATGCCGGCCACTGGTCAATGCGGCCGGCGTTCTGCAGCCAATCGCTGAGACACATAATCTCCTCGGCCGTCACGATATCGTCTGCCATGATGCCTTTGCACAATCCCATCAGTTCCGTCATCTTCTTTGACAGGGTGCGTTTCTTTGGCTTCGCGGTCTTCTTTGCCGGCTTCTTCTTTGCCAACTTCATGAATTCGTCGACGTCTGTTGAGACTGTCCAATCCGACATCCCGTCCCGCCAGATATAGCAAGCCTCGCCTTTGATCAGCTCATGAAGCTTCGCCGCCTTGTGCGGACCGTGGGTCTGATCATCCGCAGTCAGCACGTACCAGGCATCTTTGGCCCGTTTCTTCGGCGTCTTCTCAGGTGACCTGCAACCGGTCTGGACTTCGCTCAGACATTTCGCGACTGGCGTCTTCTTCGAAAACTTGCGAAGGTCCTCGATACTGTCGAAATTCAGGGACTCCAGTCTGGGCCCGAGCACGCGGCCGAAGAGTTGCACAACGGCGTCAACGTCATTTGCTGCGTGGTGACTTCGTCCTGTCTTCAGTTGGAA
>Ga0114996_10010017_pt1 | contig 10324 bp, 8 predicted proteins | sample ArcticOcean_MG_C_4_FD_87039 | JGI IMG/M metagenome (GOLD analysis project Ga0114996, IMG submission 87039) | Marine microbial communities from western Arctic Ocean - ArcticOcean_MG_CB4_134 | ecosystem: Environmental > Aquatic > Marine > Oceanic | place: Arctic Ocean: Canada Basin | collected...
GCGCGTCAAACCAGAGGGGCTCGACTCCGTGGGCGCTGCCCGGAATCAGGGCGCTGAAGAGGAGGGCGGAGAGCACCCGTTGAAATGAACGAGCCATGGGTCCAGGCCTTTTCTATCTAGTACACGACGCGCGGACCGTTCTGGATGTTCTCCAACATCACTCGAGCGAGTCCTTCATTGTGGAGAGCCTTCCCGGTCTGCCTTCGTGCGAGATAGCTGGCGAGATAATAGGATGCGCTCTCCTTGTTCTGGGCCTGCACGTAGCTGCTGCCGAGGGCGAAGAGGAGCTCTGGGTTCTCAGGCGCGAGCTGGCTGGCAGCGAGGAAGACCTCGATCGCCTCCTGATGATCATCGCGGGCGAGAAGGATGGCGCCGAGGAGCGAACGGTTGTCGACGTCCATGGAGTTCATCCGGATGGCCTCTCGATGGACGCGCACCGCCTCTTCCACTGCGCCGACCCGGAGATAGAGCTCGCCGAGCGCCGCAAAGGCGCGCCCGTCCCGAGGGTCGTTTTCAGCAGCTCTTCGGTAATGGGTGTTCGCCAGCTCCAGCTCGTCTGCGTCGTCCGCGATTCGCCCCAGGAAGTAGTCCGCGCTCGCGTGGTGAGGAGCTCGCGCCAAGGCTTCTTGAAAGTGCGCCCTGGCCTCGCGCAGGGCCCCCGCTTCGTATCGGAGTCGCCCGAGTTGGTGGCGGGGCTCGGCGTTGTTGGGCATCAACTCGGAGGAGCGGTGAAAGCTCCCCCGGGCAGCGTCTGTTTCATTGCGCTCAAAGGCCTCGACCAGGCCCAGGTGATAATGAGCGTATCCGTTGTTTGGATCGACCTGGATCGCGTCACGCAGGCAATGGTATGCGGTCTCGGCGTCCCCTCGATCGAGCGCACGCACCCCGTCGTTGGTCAGGGCGATCCCCTCCTTCTTGGCAAACTCATTGCACCCGGAGACGGCGAAGAGGAGGAGGAGAAGCATGGAAATGCGCGTCATGGGGCACTCTCGCTTCATGAACATTGTTAGCGGTTCGACTTGAACAGAAATGGATAGGACACGCGAACGATTCCACCATCCGGGGGTTCCGGGAACCGCCATCGCCGAGACTTTCGGGCAATGCACTCCCCCACCGCGTTCGTCGGCATGGTGTTCGCTTTCACGTTTTCCTTGGCGACGGATCCGTTCGCGGTGATGACGAAGGCGAGGACGATCTTCCCCGCGAGATTCGGGTTTCGCTGCAGCTCTTGCTGATAGCACCATTTGATGGCGCCCTTGTTCTGCCGGATCACCCGCCGCACGGCCTCGCGGTCGTATCCGGCTGAGACCTGGGGGGCGTCGAAGCGGACCCTGACCCTGCGGTCTTTCAGCTTGTTCGCCTGGAGGTTGGCGTCCTTCGCCATGTCGGATTTCGACAGGCCGCGGACGTGGTCCCGATTGCTGCCCCCGCCGAGAGTCGTCGGGACGAATGTGTCGCTGCCTCCGCCCCCGTCGGGGCCCCCTGACAGTCCAGCGAAGGGCTTGAAGCCTGCGATCATGGGAGCGTTGGGATCCGTGGACGAGAGGAGGCCGCCCCCCAGTGCTCCTGCAGCGAGCAGGTCGTCCATCGGGGAATCGTTCAAGATGTCTTGAAGGGAACTGTCATTGAGCAGCTTCACGAGGCCGGAGTCCTTCACTTTCGCGAGGTCTCGCGCCTTCTTCTCCTCATCGGTGAGGGCGCGCTTGTCTTTCAGGGTCTTTGGGGCGATGCGGGCCAGCTTCTTGGAGGGAGAGGGGCGCTCTTTCTCCACCTTGTCGGTCTTCGTCGCCTTCTCCGCGACGTCGTCTTCCTTCTCCTCTTCGTGTTTCTCCAGCTCGGCGACCTGGATGGCCTTGAAGATCCCCGATTTGGAGTTGTAGGGGTCGTGGCGGGAGAGGAGCTGCTCTTCAGGGATCAGCGCTAGCATCAACAGAAAGCCCAGATGCGCGAAGAGGGAGAGGGCGAGAAACGCGGTCTCCGCAAGATCGAAGTGGGCAAAGACGGTCGTCTTCGGCCGCGCCTCGACCTCCTCCCATCCGACGAGGAACGTCTGATTACCGAACACGTACTCGGCGCGCGTGGTCTCATCCAGGGGAATGCGTCCTCCCGGGAACCGCTCTATCGCCTCGGCCATGGAGAACTGCTCGTCGGCGATCTGAATCCGACCCTTCCACCGCGGGTCGAGATGGGTCTGCCAGAGCCTGCTGTCCAGGGAGGAGACCAGCACGGCCTCCTTTTCCTCGCCGAGGTGTTCACTCGGGACGGGATAGGTCGCCGTGGCCAGCTCACCGATGGTCACATCCGCCGACGTGTCGTGATATTCCACGCATCGTACCGTCGTTCCCCAGAGCACGGCGAGGCTCAGGACGTACTGTTCCGTCCCCGTCTGTCGGGCGGGCTGAGTCAGCCAGCCGTCCGGAGTGATGACGGGCCCGACGTGCTTCGAGTCTCCGCTGAGGTGGCGTTTCGCCTGAACCCGTCTGGGCGCACGCGGCCGGGTGATTTCCACGACGATGCGGGTGTTGCCGAGGAGAACCTGATCGTTGTGCTTCAGCTCCTGCCGATCGAGCTTCTCCCCGTTGAGGAAGGTCCCGTTTGTGCTCCCGAGATCGGCGATTTCGATGGTTCCGTCGCGGGTGACCTCGATGACCGTGTGGGTGCGGGAGATGTTCTCGTCGTCGAGCCGGAGGTCGGATCTCGGGAGCTTGCCGATGTGAATCGTCGCGCGTTCAAAGCGGTGTTTCCCGATCTGGGTGTCGCCTTCGTAGGTCGTGAGGGTGATGATCGGAATCGCTTGCGCCACAGAATTTCCTCGATGCCCGAGCGACATCCATCCGGGGGTCAGATGTCCTCGGCCGACTTCACGAGCTCTGGAATGAAGTCCTTGCGTACTTTCAACAGGGAGGATCCCTCCTTTCGGAGCTCTCCTTCAATCAGCGACGCGTCGGGCTTGAGGAAGGAGGTTTCGATCACGTCCCCCTCAAAATCCAGCACACGGTCCGAAGACCCCGCGGGGGGAGTCTGGGCTGAGGCGCCTGCAGCGCTGAAGAGCATCCCCATCAACGCGGCCATTGTGAGCATCACTCGCATGGTCCGTCCTCTTGCGTGTGTTCCTGTCCCAGTGCAGGGCCCGCAGTATACGCCACGGATGGTCCTCTGCCAACCAGGTAAACGCTGCGAGACGCTTCATTCATCCGAGGCCTCGGGGGGGCTCTCAGGCGCCCCCTCGTTCCTGGGCTGATCGGGGCTGGTTTCTGTCTCCAGCATCAGGGCGATCCCTTCGAGTCGATTGCTCACTTCCATTTTTCGCGAATGGTCGGCGGGAAGGAGCCTGTCGAGGCGTCTGCACTCGTTGAGTGCCGCCCGGAAATCCTCCACGTGCTCTTGCAGCAGGATGCAGAGATTGTAGTGCGCGCCCTCGTTGTCCGGATGGAGAGCGATCACTGCGTTGTAGGCGTCGCGGGCCTCCTGTACGCGGCCCAGTCCCCGCAGGGCGACGCCACGGCTGATCTGCGTCATCACGTGATCGGGCGTGATGACGAGGGCCCGATCGAATCGCTCCAGCGCGTTGTTGAAGTCGTTCACGTTCAGCGCGATGGCCCCTGCATTGATCAACGCATCCGCAGAGTTCGGATCGTGCTCGATCGCCTTGTTGAATTCGCGCAACGCTCCGCGGACGTCGTCCTCTTTCAATCGAATCAACCCCAGCATGTTGTAGAGCGGAGCAGAAGTGGGATCCACCTGAAGTCCGTTGTTGCACACGAGCTTCGCGAGCTCATGGAGGCCCATTTCGAAGTAGGCCACGGAGAGATTCAGATAGGCGTTCATGCTTCCTGGGTTGTCAACGAGAGCGCGGCGCACATGCGGGATGGCGCCTTTCCAGTCTCGTTGGGCGATCGCCGCAGCGCTCTTGCGATTGCGAGCGATGGCGTTCATGGCATCGATCTCGAGGGCCTTCTCGAAGAGGGAAGATGCCAGCGATCGCTCTCCGCGGGCCTCGCGTACGACGCCCTGGAGCGCGTATCCATCCGCGAATTGTGGGTTCTTCTGGAGCGCCTGGTCGAGGAGCTGCAGCGCTTCGTCGGAGCGCGCTGTGCGCACGAGCAGAATGGCGAGGTTGGACCAGGCATCGACCAGCAGCGGGTCTTTGGTGATCGCTGCCCTCAAGTGGCTCTCGAGGATCTCGCTGACGGCGGCGAGAGAGTCCGCGTTCGCGAGGGTGTTGAGCGCTGCCTCCAAGTCTCCCTGTCCAGGAGAGATGCTCTGCTCCAGGTCTACCGGGGGGGCCTGCGCCGTCGCCCCGGGCGCCCCGATCAGCAGGGCGGCCAAGAGGGCCCCGATACGGAGCAGGGGCCCAGACAAGGGGAGGCGTCTCGACATCATGGCGTCTCCTCAGTCGCGTCCTTGTTCACGCCGCCGGCCGCGTTCGCCTGGATCCCCTGGCGCGTTCCGATGAACGACGTTGGGTTCGCGTTGGCGGTCCAATGCGTCGGTCGTGCCCGGTACTCCTTGACGAACTTGAAGCTGTAGTCGAGCCGGGAGAGCTCTCGCGCCGCTTCGTCCGAGAACTCGTTGAACCACTGATAGCTCGCTGCGCGTGCGAGGCATTGACTGAAGGCCTGGATGGCTCTCTTCTTCATGGGCTGGACGGCTTTGTCGAGTTCATCTCGGTACAGTTCTTTCTGGTCTTCGTTCAGCTTCGTGGGGATCGGGGCGTTCTCCAGCGTATTGGCCAGATCCGCGTACGCGAGGCCCAAGCGGTTGAATCCGGCGATGATCCAGCGCGGCTGATCCAAGCTGATGACCTGGACGAACGCTGCCTCCGCGGCCGCCATGGCCTCCTGTTTCGATTTGAGGGCGCGCGTGAGGGTTCGAGCGGTGAACTTCACCTTCCTGGATTTGGCGAGCAGTTCCTCGCCCAGCATGAACTGCGCTTCTGCCACGTAGCTGATTCCGAGCGGGGTCAGCTTCTCCCGGTGTTCCGGTGAAAGATCCTGGTAGGTGCTGAGCACCTTCTTGAATCGCTTCACGGCGCTCTTGATTTTCTTCCGATTCCACAACGCTACTCCGGACTTCAATTGAGCGCCCAGGGCCAGATCGACGTTTTGTGTTCCGTATTTCTTCAGGTGCTTTTCGAAGTGCTTTTGCATCTTCGTCCAGTTCTCCAGCTTCTCGTGAATCTGGCCCGCGTCGAAGTGAACCCCTGCTGCGTCATCGCTCTTCGGGAAGAGGCGCAGATAGAGCGCGTAGTTCTTGAGCGCTGCGTCGTATTCGCCGAGGGCCTTGCGGAACATCGAGGCGAATTGAAGTGCCTTCTCCGCTCGCTTGTGCTTTCGGTGGTTTTGAACGAAGAGCTCGTATTGAGAGCTGGCCTCGGAATAGACCGCCAGGTTGCGGTAGAGCTCCGCGATCGCGAAGAGCGCCTTCGGAGCGAGCGTGGAGTTGGGGCGGTCGTTGTAGAGCTTCGCGAAGGTCTGGATGGACTGCTGAATCTCCTTGGCCAGGTTGAAGTTCACGGCGGCGTTGAACAGGGAGCGAGCGTAGAGCTCGCCTTTCGCGAACGAGGTCGCGTACGAGAGGAAGCAGCCCGCTGCCTGGAGATGCGCTTTCTCGATCTCGAACTTGAAGCATTTGTTGAACTCCGCCTGGTCACGAATCCGGTCGACCATCTCCTGAATGTCCCCGGTGTAGAGAGGCGTGCCGGCGAGTCGGACTGCCCAGGACTCGAGGGCGTCGAAATCATGCTTCAGGTTCAGGCTGCTGAGCAGGAGCTTCGTCGCCCCAGGCGCGTTCGCGTGATCTGCGAATTTCTCCACGATCCCCTCGAAGAGCCCGATGGCTTGATCGTAGTGGTTGTATTCGTAGTAGAGCTTGCCTGCTGCGAAGCTCGCCTCGGGCACGTTCTCGCCCGCGGCGCCGGCGAGTCCGAGATAGCGCTCACACGCTGTGATCATCCGCGAGACGTTCTCTGGAAGCGGCTGCGGGCCGAGCCCCTCTGCCTCGTCCTCGGTCTTCACGCCGCCGCTCTCGAGATCCACGTGCATGTAGTAGTTGTACATGGCGTGAAAGGCTGCATCCGCGGCGTACTTCCCGTTGGGCTGCATCGCGAGGACCCGTTCGAACTGATGACCTGCCTCGTCGTACTTCTTGAGTGTCTTGAGCAGCAGGGCGTAGTTCATCGTGATGGCGTAGACATGATCTCCGCTCGGAAAGAGCTCGAGATAGCTCCTGTACATGTTGGCCGCGAGGCCGAGGAGCTTCTTGTTGCCTGTCTTCTCGGCGACCTGGTGCCAGGTGCTTCCGATGACCCGGAGCTCCTCTTCGACGGCCTGCCGCTCCTCGTTGAGCCAGGCATCGGGAGCCGTGGCGGCGAGGTGGCGATAGAGCCTCAGCATTCGGTCGACTTCCGTGATGGTCTCTTTACGAAGCTGGGATCGATAGACAGAGCTGACGATCTTACGTTGATAGCGCAGGACTTCATGGCTCTCGGGGGCGCGCTCGATGAGCTTGCGGAGCATGCGGACAGACCGATCGTATTGACTGCGGGCGCCGTAATGGTCCGCGAGTCGTTGGCCGAGCTCCATCGTCATGTCGGACGCGATGCGATCGAAGAACTTGAGGGCCTTGTCAGGATTGCCGATCAGGCTGTAGGCGCGGACGAGATCCTTCTGCGCTTCCCGTCGGAGCGCCATGCGGTTGCGTGCGCCGGTGCCTTCTTCGCTGTCGCTGTATTTGATCACGTGCAGGAAACTGTTCAGGGCGCGGTGGTACTCTCCGATGTTGAAGTAGCACCAACCCGCCTTGTAGAGCGCAAATCCGTAGCCGATGGAGTTGGGATAGCCCGAGACGACCTTGTCGTAGAATTGCAACGCGTCGTCGAACTGGTTCATTTCGAAGAAGTACTCTCCGATCTTCACGAGGGCATCAGGGACGTAGGGGCTTCCCCGGTGGTTTTGCAAGAGCTGGATGAAGGTATCATAGCCCTCTTCGAGCTGACCGTTGAGGGATTGGTGTAGCCCGAGGTGGAAGAGGACCTCATCGATCCGAGGGTGGTTCGGGAAGCGCTGGACGATCGTGTGGTAGGTCTCGATCGCGCGTTTGCGCCACTGATTTTGGCTGTCCAGAAGCGCCCGTTGTCTGGCGAGGAGTTCCTCTGCCTTCGCCTTGTCTCCGGCCTTCTCTGCTTCGAACAGGGCGTTCTCCAACGACTCGTCGTAGGCCGCCTGGAAGAAGGTCTCGGCCTTCTCCCAATAATGGTCCGCAAGGTTGACGTAGAAGTTGGGCTTGTCCGGATCGGAGTCGTCGGTGGTGGCGATCAGGAGCTTCAGATCGCCGATGATCTCGTCGAGTTTCTCGTCGGCCTGGCGTGAGAGCTCCCGGAAGCGAAGCTCCTCCGCCTTCAGAGTCGGTCCTTCGCTCTCTTCCGGGTCGGTCGCGGAGTCCTTGAAGACCGTGATGACTGTCTTGCGCTCCTCGATCGCGTGTCCCGCGGAAGGGAGCGAAGCTCCGATCATCAGCGCCAGCGCTCCAGCGAAGAGGCGGGCGTAATGGATGGGTTGGCGCACGGTTCGGATCATGGGTGGACTTCAGCCTTGGCTTCGCGCAATCCGCAGGTCATCGTTTCAAGCAGCGGTTCGGGACCAGGAACGTGTACGCACCCAGCTCATCTCTCCAATACTCGCCGTCAAAGGGCCAATACATATGCTCTGCGTCTGTTCCCGGCTCCGGGAGCGCGGCGTTTCGTCTGGCGCTGACATCTGCAGCGCTCATGTTCTTCTCGAGGGCGAACTCCTTGCGTTGACCGCGCAGGACCTCGACCTTGATGCGGAGTCCCTGGGAGAGCAGGCCCCGCAGCTCCGTGTACACGCGCTCCAGCCGATCACGCGCCGCCTGTCCGGCGTCGGCGACCAGCATGTCCCGATAGGAGATCAGGATGGTGAGCGTGCTCGTCACCAGCTCCCGTGCGGGGCCGGCGCTGGCCTTCTTGAGCAGCTTCTCAAGCTCAAGCGTCTCGTTGTCGAGATGGACGACGTGACGCAGGAGACGCCGGAGTCGGGCGTCTTGAAGCGCTGCGTTGAATACGCGCTTGAGCCGAAGGGAGAGTCCGGAGCGTTCGCTCTGGCTGAGGTGCGCGAGGTAGGCGTAAAACGCATTGGGATCCGTGGTCTGGCGCAGCTGGGTCTCCAGCTCCTCCTTCAGCGGTTTGTAGGAGTCGACGAATTGACGAACGGTGCCGAGCGCCTTGGAGTAATGACAGTTGCTGTAAAGAATCACCGCTTGGAGAATCAGCGCCTCCGGGTGATAGGCGTCCGCGAAATAGGGGGAGTTCAGCGTGTGGAGGTTTCCGAGCGCACGCGAGTGGTTTCCCACCTGATAGTACGTCCATGAGACTTCAAAGAGGCTCTCCAGCCACCCGGGGTGTTGGTCGTCGATGCGATCGTAGTAGCGGGTGGCCGTGTCGAACTGGCCCGCGGTGTAAAAAAGGCGCCCCAGCGCGAGGACGGCCTTTTCGGCGATGCGCCTCACGGCGTCGTTGTTTTGGACATCACGCTGGTAGCGCAGGATGTCCTTGAAGGCCTCGAGGGCAGGCTGGGCTGTGTTCTCCCGGGTGTAGATCACTCCCAGGAGGAAGCGCGCCTTCAAATAGGGAATGCCCGCCTCTTGTTGGATGTACTCGAGGCTCTCCTTCGCGGCGTCCAGATCGTCGTTGCCGTAGAAGTGGCGTCCGACCATGAAGCGAATTTCGTCGGCGTCGTCGGGCGGATAGAGCATCGGGTCGTATTCGGCCAGGCGTCCGAGCGACTCGTCATCTCCGGGCACTTGTCGCTGGATGTTGAGGAACCAGTCGACCGTTTCGAAGTAATGGGGATGCTCCTCGCCGACGGAGGCGATGTCTCCGAAGACGTAGCTGGCCGAGAGGGGCAAGTTCAGCGCGAAGAGCGTCTGCCCCAGGAGGAACTGGGCTCCTTGATAGACAGGGGAGCCTTCATCATAGGAGCCGAGGATCACAGCCAGTTGGGAAAATGCATCTGCGGGCCGATCGTTCGCGAGAAGCTTCGTGGGCGATGCCAGCATCTCTGCAGCCGGGTTGGGTTCGTCGACGAGCTCCGGGGCGGACGCTTCTGCGCTGGCAGAGGGTTCGGGGCTCACGGGTTCCGCGGGTTCAGCGGGTTCAGCGCTCGCGTCCTCGGGAGGGGCGGCGGCGCTCCATGCTGTGGTGCCGAGGAGCGGCAGGCCCAACAGCACGATGGCAACGGTGAATCTGCGCGTCATGATCCTCCCCCGTGAGGCAAAAACCGTAGCCTGTCCCGGTCCGGAGGGTCAAGGAAACCTGGTCCCGGAGGGTCCATCGTTGACGGGGGACTGAAGGGCGGTAGAATGGTCGCCACCCCCGCTATCCCATGTTTTGGGGTCGAGGATGAAATCATGAGCCGCACATCCCGCATGTTTTTCCTGCTCGCGTTCTTGCCTGCGCTCAGTTTCTCGGCTGCGTTCGGTTGTCAGGGTGAGGTCGAGGATTTTGCGCCGTGCGTTCTGGACGAGAAGGTGAAGGAGCTTGGGTTGTGCGCGGTGGTGGGAGGTCCGAACACGGCCGAGACGTGCATCGCCCCCGAGCACCCCTGGTGTCCCTACGGCGCCTGTCTTTCCTGGGCCGGCGGGGATCCCTACTGCACGATCTCCTGTGGCGTCGACGCGGAATGCCTCGAAGGGAGCGTATGCCGCTACTTCGGTGGCTCCACGAGCACAGGGGATTGTTATTGCGTCCAGGATGACGGCTCGGGTTCTGTGCTGGTCGCCGAGAGCAATTGCCCGGTGCCCTAGGCTTCGCTTGGAGTCTCCCGCTCATCTTCTGCTTCGCTCACGAAGGGTTCCATGCTGGCTCCTCGTCGTGTGATCGTCTCGTACGGCATTCTGAATCCACACCACTTGGGGAAGCAGCCGATCTCTTCGGAGACGCACGCCGATGACGTCGATGGACACCTCCTGAGCCGGAATGCGTGCGTTCTGATGCAGGTATTCCAGCGCCACTCGTCGAATCTGGTCCTGTTTCCGGGGACCGGCCGCGAGGGTGGCGCATTCGAGGTAGCGAGAGCTGGTCGTTCGCACTTCGACCAGCCGGAGATGGTTTCCGCGCTGCACGATCAAGTCGATTTCGCCGGTACGAAGGCGGAGATTTTTTCCCACGAGCTTCCAGCCGCGCAGGCGCAGGTGAATGCGGGCGATCCACTCACCCAGTCGGCCCACTTGGGGGCGATGGCGGGGGACGAACATGGTGGAGTCCTCCTTCGTTCAACCGTCCTGATGGACAGGGTTGACGTTCGGA
>Ga0114996_10010018_pt1 | contig 10323 bp, 6 predicted proteins | sample ArcticOcean_MG_C_4_FD_87039 | JGI IMG/M metagenome (GOLD analysis project Ga0114996, IMG submission 87039) | Marine microbial communities from western Arctic Ocean - ArcticOcean_MG_CB4_134 | ecosystem: Environmental > Aquatic > Marine > Oceanic | place: Arctic Ocean: Canada Basin | collected...
CTCCGGATGCACGCATGGGATGAAGGCTTGCGACGATGGCAATGCCTGCAACGGCTTGGAGGGATGCAACTCCAGCACCGGGAGCTGTGTGTCGGGCACGCCCATGCAATGTAGCGATGGGGATCCATGCAATGGCACGGAGAGCTGCAATGCGGCCAACGGGACGTGTTTCGATGGGGCGCCGCTCGTGTGCTTGGATGGCAACGGATGCAACGGCCTCGAGACCTGCAACTCACAGGTCGGCTGCGTGGGGGATTCGTTGCTCGGGTGCCCCAAGGCCCCATCCCAATGCGAACAGTCGGGCGGATTGGGAGGCGCAGTGGCGGGCACGCTGATGCCGGTCTACCACAAGGGGTTCAAGCTCATCGATTCCGGAGATTCGTCCGAGTGGGAGGAGATCGTGGATGAAATCGCGGCGATCTCCAGCGTGCAGACCGTGAAGATGACCTCGGTCGCTGTCGATCTGAACCGCACGGGGGATTGGATGGGGAGCTTTTCCAGCGTGGACTGCTACGACGATGGCTTCGAGTGGAACTCGGGAGACAACGATGTCGATTATTGGTGGCCGCAAGGCGTCACGGGGAGCGCAGATGCCTATCACCAGGCATGGGAGAGCGGGACCATCGCGGGGAAGAAGATGCTTCTTGTCGCCTGGTATCACAAGCCAGGAGAGGACTCATCCACTTCCAGCGCCAAGGGTGTTCGCGTCTCTCTTGTGGATGTCACGGGCTCTGGAAAGCCGAAGTATCGTCACATGCTCCTCGCTGAGCCGTCATGGACCGCGGCGGGGACGCCTACGATGGTCCCGCTCGCCTCCTCCAACTCGTCCCTGCACGCAGGTGGGATCGTCTGGTATCGAAACTGGTTGTATGTGGCGGACACCTCGTCGGGTGTGCGGGTGTTCGACCTCGACAACATCTTCAAGGTAGAGACTCCGGGGGAGAAGAACACGCTCGGAATGGACCCGTCCTCGGGCAAGTTTCTGGCGTTTGGATATCGCTACGTTGTTCCCCAGGTGAGGCGCTATGTTCATTGCGAGAGCGCCTGCTGTGCGCGGTTTTCGACCCTGTCGATGGATGCGAGCACCACGCCTCCCTCCTTGACCGCGAGCGAATATCACAAGTCGGATTACACGGCTCGGATCCATCGCTGGCCCTTGAACCCGGACACAGGGCTCCTGGAGGAGCAGGATGGTGCGGTCCACGCCATGGAGGCGATGTACGCGGGGGCGAAGAAGATTCAGGGAGCGCTATGCTACGACGACACCTGCTATCTCTCCAGCAGTGGGCCGAAAGTGGGGTTCTATTTTTCCTCCGGGAGTCTCCATCATGGGGAGATCGGGGGATCTCTCACGCCCCATCAATATCCCTACCTTCCCGAAGATCTGTACCTCGATACCTTCACGTCCGCGCTCTGGACATGCACGGAGGCCCCAGATGGGTTTCTGGACAAGAATCGCTTCTGCTTCCACGTTCCGCTCTATGATGTCCCGGCTTGCAACTAGGACGTGCTGATGCCCCGCGTTCTCCATGTCTTGTCTCAGCGCCCCTCTCTCACCGGGAGCGGAGTCACGATCGAGGCGCTCGTCCGTCACTCGGCGGAGCGTGGCTGGGAACAGCGAGCGATCATCGGCATCCCCGAGGGTTCGGAGCTGCCCCCCGTGGGAGGGCTCGGCGTCCATCGCATCCACCCCCTGCGGTTCGGCGGAGACGCGCTCCCCTTCCCCATTCCGGGCATGAGCGATGTGATGCCCTACGAGTCGACGCGTTTCTCTGAGATGACGCCCGCGATGGTGGACACCTACCGCGAGCGCTGGCGAGCGCATCTCGAGAGCGTCCGGGACGTGTTCAGCCCCGACGTCATCCATGTGCACCACATCTGGCTCCTCGCGAGCCTGGTGCGGGATGTGTTTCCCGACGCGCCCATCGTCAACCACTGTCACGCGACGGGCCTCCGACAGATGCAGCTGGCACCCCATCTCGCTGAGGACGTGGTCCGCGGATGTCGTCGCAATGACCGGTTCGCGGTGCTCCATGGTGCCCATCAGGAGGCCCTCGCCGCTGCGCTGGATGTCCCCCGCTCCCGGATTCACATCGTGGGCGCAGGCTATCGCGAGGAGACCTTTCACCCGCCCGAATCGCCCCGTCCGATGGACAAGCGGCGCATTCTCTATGCCGGGAAGTTGAGCCACGCGAAGGGCCTTCCGTGGCTTCTGGATGCATTTGAGCGCGTCGCAGCCTCCGTGGAGGATGTCGTGCTGGAGATCGCGGGCTCGGGCGGCGGTTCGGAGGCCGCGGCGCTCGCGGAGCGCATCCAATCTCTCGCACCTCGGGTGGTCGGGCTGGGCCATGTGGATCAGGAGACGCTCGCGGATCGGATGCGTGCGGCGGAGATCTTCGTGCTTCCGTCCTTCTATGAGGGGCTTCCTCTCGTGCTCGTGGAGGCCCATGCCTGCGGTGCGCGTGTCATTTCCACGGATCTCGCGGGTGTTCGAGCGGAGCTTGCACCGCCCCTCGGAGACGCCCTGATCTGCGTGGATCTTCCTCGAATCCATGGCCCCGACACACCCGATCCCGCTGATTTGCCCGCGTTTGTCGACCGTCTCGAGGGTGCGTTGATGCAGGCCTTGGCGCTTCCACCCCCGACGGTGGATCCGGCGCGGCTTGCCCCGTTCACCTGGAGAGCGGTCCATGCGCGCGTGGCGCAGATCTGGTCCGAGCTTCTCGGCTAGTTCGCGCTCGCGGGGACGAGAAACGCGGACGTGATCGCGCCCATGGCCCATTCGGTGGGGGCTCCGTCCTCAAACACGCGATGCAGGATCCGCTCGAGGTTGTCGTGGAGGTAGAACGTCGCGAGCGCGAAGGGGTCTGCGGGCATGCATTGGGGCTTCCAGGGATCCCAGAGCGCCGGATCGCATTGCATCGGGTTGAGCATGACGGGCACATCCAGAAGCGGGATGAGCGCTTCGACCATCGCGACCAGACCGTTTGCGGCGAATGGCGTGGCGAGGTCGTCGATCAGGGTCGCGATGATCTCGGGCGGCTCTTCGGGCAGGAAGGCCTCGTAGACGATCGCGTGGACCCAGGCGCCGTTTGCGTCCGGGGTCCATTCGAAGGTTCCATGGACGCGATCTGCGGAGATCGGGAGCTCGACGAGGACGTTGGTCTCCGCGTGAATCCGTCCGTCTGAATCCGGGTCGAGCAGCGGTCCTCCGATCAGCTGAAGCATTCCGCCCGCAGCGCGGGTCACGGTGATGTCGAGGGTCCAGGGTCCCCGATCCGAGGGGAGAGACGCGCCGAGAGGAAAGCTCTCGCCATCCTCGGCGATCGCCTGGAGCAGGACCTGGGCACCGACGGGAGAGCGGCTCACGATCGTGGCGCCGGTCTGAATTCCTGTCAGCAGGTCGGTCCATGTCGCGCTCCCCGCGACCTCTTCGGCGACTTGGATATAGGTCGTCGGCAAGCCGGCTGGGACGATCATATGGCGATCGCTTCCTCCGAGCACGGGGATATGGAGTCCCGCCGTGAGGTGGTTGTACCAGAAGCGCAGCGCCATGTGATTGTGACCGTTGGTTCCCTGAAGGAGCGCGTCTCGGATGAATGGGTTTTCAACGCCTGCACCGGCGATCCCGGCCTCCAGCTCCTCCAGGCTCGAGCCGAGGATGAAGCCGGCCCAGGGGCCATTCCACACTTCGATCGCGTCGATGGTCGGCGTGTCCCAGACCCAGTTGTTGTCGTCGATCGGGTGGTTGACGGAGAACAGGCCTCCGGCGTTGTGGGCTTCTTCGATGGCGTCGAGCTGCCGTTCGTTTTTCGTCTCGTCTCCGATGGGGTCCTGGGAGATGTGCTCGGTGATTCCGAAGATGTTGGCGTGTCCCGAGCTGCCATATTCCTCTCCCGGGATCAGGATCAGGTGATCGTGAACGAACTCCGGATCTTGGAGGCCCTCCGTGGTTCGATGGTCGGTCACGGCGATGAAATCCAGGCCGTTGTCGGCGTATTCGGGATGTGCGTCGACCCACACGGGCTGGCGCCAGGCGTCGGCGATGGCCAGCGCGACCCCGATGTCATCTCCCCCCTGCTCCTTGGCGTCTCCGCTGTAGTTCGTGTGGTAGTGGAGGTCCCCCCGATACCAGCCGTTCGCCGTTCGCAGGAGGTTCGTTGTCCCTTCCTCGGAAAGAAGCTCCTCGGGTGGATCGGCGATGTCAGCCGCGTCCTCGCTGTCCTCGGGCACGTCGAGTGATGTGTCTTGCCCGCTCTCAGAGGGTGTGGATTGGGGGCATCCGCTGCACAGGGACAGCGCGGTGGCGATCGCCAGGATGGATGTTCTGCGCATCTCTTCCTCCTCGTCGCCGCACCCTATCACAGGGGATTCGTCTGTTGGGTTCCCGGTGGGCGATGGACCCGCTATGCTCCTCGCATGCGTTTTCTCTTCACTCTCGCGATGGCCGCTCTCATCCTGGCGTTCTACGCCGCGGTGGGGGTGGACCGGCTCCCCGACACCGGGGCCTTCCCGTCACCGGGCCCGGGATTTGGCGCGGGAGCACTGCACGGCTATTTCTGGCCCTTCAATCTCCGCGCATCGTGTCTTGGAGATTCGGGGGTCTACGAGGATTTTCCGGCGCCCGGCTATCTGGGGGGATTCGTGCTCGGCGTCGGTCTGCTCATTGTCGGAAACGCGACGATTTTCCTCGCCCATGCGAGCGGTCGTGGCTCCGGGGGTTCACCCTCTGAGTGAGGAGCGCCCCGTCTACTCTTCGGGCGATCGCTCTTCGGCTTCGGGCGTGGGAGCAGGAGCGGCCTCGGGAGTTTCGGGAGACTGGGGGAGCGCTCGATGACCGCTCGGCTCCTGCTCTCGCTGCTCATGCAGGAGGCTGAATCGCTCGAGGCTGCGTGCGGCGCTCTGCGGATCGGCGTTCACGGGCGGCAGGGTGTCGTCTGCGCTCTCGGAAGCGCCGGGGGTCTCTTCCGCTTTGGCTTCTTCGCCCTCTGGGATCGCTGCCGGAGCTTCGGGCGATTCGAGCGGGTCCCCTGGCGCGAAGGGAGCGAAGGCCATCGCGCCCACGCCGTTCAAGACTCCGCGCTCGACGAGCGCGACGAGCACCGAGATGATCGCGATGCTGAAGAAGACCATCATCGCAGCGATGGAGGCGATGTCCTCGCCGTGTGGGAGTCCCAGTGTGACCGGGATCGTGGCCAACACCGCGGCGGCGAGTCCGCGGGGGACGAGCACGCTCGAGAGGAGCGCTTCCCGGCGCGTCGTCTCGGAGCTCAGGAGCAGCCGGACGACGGGATATCGGGGGATCAGGGGCACCAGGGCCAGAACCAGCGCGGCCAGCCCCAGCATTCCAATGAACTGATCGGTTTGAAGCTTCGTGCCGAGGTAGAAGAAGAAGAAGGACTTCAGGAGGAAGACGGAACCAGCGTAGACCTGTCGTTCGTTGCCCGTGACCTCATGCACGCTCAACGTGATGGGCTCCTCCTCTCCTTCGTCAGCCTTGCCCAATGAGAGCGACATGCCGCGGGGGAGGTTTGCCATGGTGATTCCGAAGACGAGCGCCGCGATCGCGCCGCTGATGGCGAGGACTTCGGAGAAGCCGTAGACGACCATCGCGAATGCGAGCGTCGCGAACGTCGCGTTGCGCATCCGCGAGGTGACGGAGAGCAGCATCGACCAGGCCACTCCTGCGCCGGCTCCAACGAGCGATGCGAGGAGGAGCGAGAGCAGGGCCGAGCCGAGCAGGACGTCGGTGGCGACGCCGCTCCCCTCCTTCAGACCCGTGGCGATCCCCACGGTTCCGATGATGCAGAGCACGTCGGTGAGCGTGCTCTCGAGCGTGAGCGTCGTCACCGTGTTGGGCGAGGTGTTCAGGCCCCGGACGATGGGGATCACCACCGCTGACGAGGTTCCGCCGAGGATGAATCCTCCCAGCATGCTCGTCCAAAAATCGAATCCCAGCAGCAGGTGGAACGTGCCCGCCAGACATGCCACGGCGGTGATGAAGCTGAGGATGGAGAAGGGAATCGCACGACCCGCGGCCTTCAGAAGGGTCTTCACCGGGAGCGACAGGCCGCTCTCGAAGAGAATCACCAGGAGCGTGACGACGGAGAGCACCTCTCCGACCTGGCCGAAGTCCTCTTCAGGTTGGACGAACCCGAGGATCGGCCCCACGAGCACGCCGAGAAGCATCAGCAGGAGAATGTCTGGAATGCGCGTTTTCTCGAACACGACCTCGAGAAGATGGGCGAGGAAAACAAAGAGACCCGCGAACAGGACAGTGAGTTCCATGGCGCTCCATGCGTTGGGGGATGCGTGGAGTGTGCGCCATTCTCATCGTCTTCACAAGGAGGGCAGCTAGCGGTCGAACTGCTCCCGGAGGTGGGTGAGCGGTTTCTCTCCACCGAGGACGCGCAGCATGTTTTTCATCCGGATGTGCTGGAGGAAGAGGTCATGCTCCTGCGCATGACCGACCGCGACATGGGGGCTCTTGAAGTAGAACGAGAGCCACTCCTGGATGCCGCTCTTGCCCGCCCGCTTGGCGAGGTCGAGGAAGAGCGCCAGATCGAGGACGATCGGAGCGGCGAGGATCGAATCCCGGCAGAGGAAATCGATCTTGATCTGCATCGGGTAGCCCATCCACCCCCTGATGTCGATGTTGTCCCAGCCCTCCTTCGCGTCTCCGCGGGGCGGGTAATAGTTGATTCGGACCTTGTGGTAGAGGTTGCCGTAGAGATTCGGGTAGAGGTCCGGTTGGAGGATCGTGTCCAGCACGCCTGACTTCGTGACCTCCTTGGCCTTGAAGCTGTCCGGATCGTCGAGGATCTCGCCGTCCCGGTTTCCGAGAATATTGGTCGAGAACCAGCCGTCGATGCCCAGCATCCGGGCTTTGAACCCGGGCGCGAGGATGGTCTTCATCAACGTCTGTCCGGTCTTGAAGTCCTTCCCGCAGATCGGCACTCCCCGCTCGATTGCGAGGGCTTCCAGCGCCGGGTTGTCGGCCGAGAGGTTTGGGGCACCATTGGCGTAGGCCACGTCCTCCATGAGGGCTGCGTACGCGTAGAGCTGGCTCGGCGCGATGTTGTCGTCGTTTGCCTTCATGCCCGCCTCGAACGCCTCGATGTCCTTGTGGCAGTCCGCCGGGGTCAGGTAGACCTCCGTGGATCCGCACCAGATCATGACGGCGCGAGTGGCGCCGCTCTCGGAGATCGCCCGTCGGATGTCCTCTCGAAGCGCCTGGGCCAGGTCCCATTTCGAGGACCATGTCTTCACGTTGGGGCCGTCGAGCTTGCGCACGTAGCGCTTGTCGAACGCGGCGGTCATGGGCGTGATGGCACGGAGCGACTCTTCCAAGGGTCGGAGATGCTTGTCATTGAGCACTTCCGCGCGGACGCACGCCTCGTAGACGTTGTCGGATTTCACATCCCACCCCGCGAACGCGAGGTCCTGGAGGGGAGCCAAGGCCAGGAAGTCCTTGATGAGTGGGTTGTTGTTGTCCTTGCGTGCGCCGATTCGAATGGTCTGCAGCTGGGAGACGGAGCCGATGGGCTCGGCGAGCCCGCGCCGTATGGACTCCACTCCTGCGATCAAGCTGGTCGCCACAGCGCCCATTCCGGGCGTGAGGATCAGCAGTTTTCCGTCGTGTGCAGGAATGCCTGTTGTCGCTTCGCTCATGGTCTCCCTCTCCTCGCTCGTTTCATCGGGTCGCACGGTCGATCTCCTGATCGCCCGAAGGGCTTACCATGAGCTATCGCGAGAATTCAAATGGGTTTTGTGTTCAGGGGGTGTGCACGCTATGGGTCAGACCGGGCACATGGTGGCGGATCAGGCTCTCAATGAAGGCGCCTTCGCGGGCTCCGGACTGCGCGTCTCCTCGCACCATCCGTGACGTGCTGCTTCCCACGGAGTGGAGGCTGACGTGCTGGTGGTGATGGTGAAAGTGGTACCAGCCCATTCCCGTGTCCGTCTCCTCGTACGTGAACGCCCAGGCGGACCAGCCGCATCCCTCTGCGGGTATCCAGCCCTGATCGCAGAGCGTGAGGAGGGCGTCTCCCATCAGCGGACCGACCTTGCCATCGACGCCGATCACGCGGAGGCGATCGCTGGTTTGAAGCGCGCCGAGGAAGAGGGCGTTTCTCCAGACGTCGAGGATCGTCGGCTCGCCGACGCAATGATATTGGTCCGCGCCTCCGAGGGTGTGCTCGCAGATGGCTTTCAAGTAGTTGTTGGCGCCCGCGGTGGCATTCATGAAGTAGGCGATGTCCATGTCGGAGCCATTCACGTGGGTGCCCGCGGGATGCCCGGGTTGCCCCACGGAAGTGCCCGGGATGGAGCCGTCGGCTTCGCTCATGTCTCCGAGTCCCAGCGGATGACCGGCTCCTCCGGGCCAGCTGCTGGCCATGCATTGGACGTACGCCGTCGCCCATTTGATCAGCATCATCAGATCTCGGCGGCAGTGACTTCGATACTGGTTCTGCGCGGTCTCGCCGTTCAGCGGGTAGTTGGTGTATCCCGGTCCATCCACGGGCTCGAAGGGGACGATCTCACCGCAGTAGGATTCGGCTCCATCGCAATCTCTGGGGGGGAGCGAGTCGCACGCGGGATGGCCGAAGCCTCCGGGGCCTTCCGTCATGTCCGGGATGCAATCGCCATTGGGGAGGCAGGCCCAGCCGGGTCCGCAGCTGTCGCTCTCGCAGGGTGGGTCCTTGCACTCTCCGCTGGCGCTGCACACCTGGTCCAATCCGCAACTTTCCTCGGTACATGCGGGTACGCAGTGGCCGAACTCTGCATCACAGGAGGTGTGCCATGGGCAGGGATTCGCGTCGTCGCAAGCCGGCAGGCAGAATCCCGGCGGCAGGCAGAGATAGCCTTCATCCACCCGGCACTCGGCGTCCTCGCTGCAGACCGGCAGACAGATCGGCACCGCGTTGGGTTGGAGCTCGTGGCAAAACGATCCCGCAGGGCACACGCCGGTGGCGCATTCCAGGACACAGTATCCCCCGATGAACCCCGTGGGGTTTTCGCCATCCACCGCATTCCAGCAGGTCGATCCGAAGTGATCGCAGTCGGCATCCGTGGTGCACCCCCCACCGACAGGACTCTCCCCTGGGGGGGCAGAGAGACCAGGAATGGGTTCGCATACGCCCGCGCCGCTGCATGTCGTCGCGGCTCCATCGCAGGGCGGATTGTCTCCACAAGCCATCGCGCACAGCGTGGTGTTGGCGGCGGGAACACAGAGAAGCCCGTCGCCGCATTCGCCCGCGCTGCACTCGGCGAGCGAGCAGAATCCATCCTCCCCCGCGGCCGGTGCGAAGCAGAATCCGGAGTCGCATGACGCCTTGTTCGAGCAGGATGCGCCGAGCGGATCCAGCGTGTTTTCTTCGGGCCCGCGGGGAGTCGTCCGATCCGCGGAAGGATCCGTTTGCGTGTTGCTGCTGGCTCCACATCCGACCAGAAGGATGCTTCCGGCGAGCAGCATGATCGGCGTTCTTTCAGGAAAAATCATATGCATTGAAATCTCTCCTCCTGGACATTGGGCGCCCGGAGACTAGCCGCTTCAGTCCAGCATTTCCAGTCGTTTTGGACGATGCGCCGATTGGTTTCTCATGCCGCGGGAGGAGAGTTGATTTCCTGCCTGTCTCTGAGCGCGTTTCGATTCTCCTTGAGATCAGCCCAGTAGATGGGGAGAATCTTTTCTATTCACATTTGAATGTTTCGTGATACACGGCATTTCCTGGCACGCGGCTCCTCGCGTGTGCGAAGTGATGGAACGTGCCCGAATCTCGCGGGCAAAAAGGAATGAAGATGCGCACTGCAACTTGGTCTCTCTCGAAGTTCTGGGTCCTCCTCCTGATGGCGGGTCTGATGGTTGGCGGTTGTACCACGGATGGTGGAACGGATGGCGATACCGGTGGTGATACCGGTGATACCGCTGAGGATACCGGCATCGAAACTGGCGAAGGGACCGGGGAAGCGACGGGTGAGGAAGAGGGCGAAGAAGTCTGCACTGCGGAATGCGATGGCAAGGCCTGTGGTCCGGATGGCTGCGGCGGGACGTGCGGAGATTGCGGCGCCAACGGCGTATGCGACGAGAAGGACGGCACCTGTACCTGTACGCCGGACTGTACCGACAAGATCTGCGGGGACGACGGCTGCGGGAATGCCTGCGGCGAGTGCCCCGAGGGCGAGGTCTGTAGCGACGCGGGCGCATGTGAAGAGGTCGAGGCCGAAGGGACCGGCGCTGAGGAGACCGGCGAGACCGAGACCGAGGAGACCGGCGAGACCGAGACCGAGGAGACCGGCGAGACCGAGACCGAGGAGACCGGC
>Ga0114996_10010022_pt1 | contig 10320 bp, 10 predicted proteins | sample ArcticOcean_MG_C_4_FD_87039 | JGI IMG/M metagenome (GOLD analysis project Ga0114996, IMG submission 87039) | Marine microbial communities from western Arctic Ocean - ArcticOcean_MG_CB4_134 | ecosystem: Environmental > Aquatic > Marine > Oceanic | place: Arctic Ocean: Canada Basin | collected...
TGAGCACGGATCAATGCTTCTTTACTCTTTACTTTATTTGACTGGGTACAAAAGTATATCAATAAAAGATATTCAAAATTTTAGAAAATTAAATTCAGTTTGTGCAGGACATCCTGAGTATGATGAAAACTCTGGTATAGAAACTACGACTGGTCCTTTAGGGCAAGGCTTATCAAACTCAGTGGGCATGGCAATTGCTGAAGAAATAATGAAAAAAAAATTTGGTTCTTCTTTAATTAATCATAAAACTTACGTTGTTGCTAGCGATGGAGATTTTATGGAAGGAATTAGTCATGAAGCAATGAGCCTTGCCGGTCATTTAAAATTAAAAAATCTTATAGTTTTTTTTGATAACAATAAAATATCTATTGATGGTTCAACAGATTTATCTGTTTCTGATAATTATAAAAAAAGATTTGAAAGTTATGGCTGGTCTTTCCAGGAGGTAAATGGACATAATGAAAAAGAAATATCTAAAGCTATTAAAAAAAGCCTAAAATCAAAAAAACCAAATCTAATATCTTGTAAAACTATTATTGGATATGGCTCACCTAACAAAGCAGGAAAATCATCTTCTCATGGTGCTGCGCTTGGTGATGTTGAGGTTGAGTTAGTAAGAAAAAAATTAAAATGGCAACATAAACCTTTTGAAATTCCAAAAGAAATTCTTAATGAATGGAAAGAAATTGGAGAAAAAGGAATATTACAAGAAAAGAAATGGAATCAAATTTATAATAAAAAGAATAAAAAAATAAAAGATGAATTATTAAGAGTAATTAATAACAAACTACCAAAAAATTTTGAAGAAATTATACAAGATCAAAAGAAGAAATTTTTTCATTTAAAACCCAATATAGCATCAAGACAATCTTCTGCTTCTGTGCTGGAAAGGATTACAAGTAGTTTACCTGAATTGGTTGGTGGGTCGGCAGATTTAAGTGGATCAAATAACACAAATACAAAATATTCAATACCAATAAAACACTCAAACTTTAAAGGAAATTATTTACATTATGGCGTAAGAGAACATGCCATGGCAGGTATCATGAACGGAATGGCTCTACATAAAGGTATTATACCTTATGGTGGAACTTTTTTAGTTTTTTTAGATTATTGTAAACCATCTTTAAGAATGTCTGCTTTAATGGGCTTGAAAGTAATTTATATATTTTCTCATGACTCTATTGGATTGGGTGAAGATGGCCCAACACACCAACCTATTGAACATCTAACTCATCTTAGAGCAATACCAAATTTAAATGTCTTTAGACCGGCCGACACAATTGAGACACTTGAGTGTTGGGAATTAGCCTTAAAGAATAATAATACTCCCAGTGTGATAGCTTTATCAAGACAGAAACTTCCATTTGTCACAGAGACACTCACAAAACAAAATATGAGCGGATTTGGAGCTTATGATATCAAAAAAAATGGCTCTAGCCCTGAAGTGACCTTAATTGCTTCTGGCTCTGAAGTTCAGATCGCAATAGAAGCTTTTAATAAATTAAAAAACCATAATATTAATTCAAAGGTAGTTTCAATGCCGTGCCAAGAATTATTTAACAAACAATCTGAAGATTATAAAAATAAAATCCTTGAAAAGAATTCGATAAAAATTTCTATTGAAGCAAGCAGTGTAACTGGTTGGGAAAAATATGTTGGTCAAAAAGGAGCTTCCATAGGAATGGAATCCTTTGGGAAAAGTGCGCCAATTAAAGATTTGTATGAACATTTTAATTTAACTAGTAATAATATAGTTGAGCTCTCAAAAAAAATGTTGGGAAAATAATTATGACTGTAAAAATTGGCATAAATGGATTTGGAAGAATTGGAAGAATGACATTAAGATCGATTATAGAAAATAATAGAAAAGACATTGAGGTAGTTGCTATTAATAATAGAGGCAATGCTGAGATAAGTAGCTTTTTGTTATCACATGATACTATTCATGGATCATTAAAAAATAAAATAAGTCATACCAGCCAAACAATGAGTATTGATGGGGGAAAAATAAATATGATTCAGGAAAATGAAATTTCAAATATAGAATGGGGGAAATTTAAAATAGATGTTGTCTTGGAGTGCACTGGCAAATTTAATTCAATAGAAAAATCAATGCAACATATTAAATCTGGAGCAAAAAAAGTTTTAGTTTCAGCTCCCTGCAAAGGAGCTAAAAACTTTGTTTTTGGAGTAAATCATGAAAGTATTAGTTTAAAAGATGAAGTCATTTCTGCTGCATCATGCACCACAAATTGCCTAGCGCCTGTAGCTAAAGTAGTTAATGACAATTTTGGAATCGAAAGAGGATTTATGACAACAATCCATTCTTACACTAACGACCAAAGACTATTAGACAATTCACATAAAGATTTGAGGCGAGCGAGAGCTGCTGCAAATTCTATGATACCCACTACGACCGGAGCAACTAAATCTTTAGGTGATATAATCCCAGAATTAAAAGGTAAAGTAGAAGGAATTTCTATTCGCGTTCCTACACCTAATGTTTCTTTAGTAGAATTTGTGTTTTCTTCAAACAAAAACCTAACTACTGAAAAAATAAACAATTCATTTATTGAAGCCTCAAAGACAGATTTAAAAAATGTATTAGATGTAAATAACAAACCATTAGTTTCTTCTGACTTTAATCATAACCCACATTCTGCAATAGTAGATTTATCACTAACAAAAGTTGTAGAAAACAAAATGGCTAAAGTTTCTGCGTGGTATGATAATGAATGGGGTTTTTCTAACAGGATGTGCGATCTTGCTAATTATTTTGGGAATCTGAAATAAAATATGGGCAAGCTAAGAGCGCTTGATAAAACTATTGCATTAAATAACACAAGAGTTCTTTTGCGTGTTGATTTAAATGTGCCAATAGAAAATGGTAAAATCGCCGATACAACACGAATAGATAAAATCATTCCAACTATAAATTTTTTATTAAAAAATAATGCAAAAATAATAATATTGTCACACATAGGTAGACCTAAGGGCAAAATGGTAAAAGAGCTTTCTCTTAAACCAGTATGTGAAAATTTGAAAAATAAAATAAATAAAGATGTAAAACTAATTACAAAAAATGTAAAAGAAATTAATTCAACCGATCTGTTTAATAATCCAGACGAAAAAATACTTATGCTTGAAAATCTTAGATTTTATCCAGAAGAAGAAGAAAATGATAAAAAATTTTCAAAGCATTTAGCTAGTCTGGGTAATATTTATGTAAACGATGCATTTTCATGTTCTCATAGAAAGCACGCATCAATTTATGAAATTACTAAATTTTTACCTTCTTATTCTGGTCTTCAATTAAACTTAGAAATTGATGCTTTAACCAAAATCACATCAAAGATTAAAAGACCAATTACATGTATTATTGGAGGCTCAAAAATATCTACCAAAATCAGCATTATTAAAAATTTAATTTTTAAGTTCGATAATATTGTTATTGTTGGGAGTATGGCTAATAATATACTCAAGTATAAAGGCTATACTATAGGAAAATCTATTCAGGAAGAAAATTGTGACCAAATAATTCAAGAAATATTGTCTCTTTCAAAAAAAGAAAAATGTAAAATTATTTTTCCAGAAGATGTAGCTGTTGGAAAAGATTTAAATGGCATGCCAAAAATAAAAGAATTAAATGATATTTCTGAAGATGAATTGATCTTAGATATTGGTCCTAAAACAATAAAAACTATTAGCAATATAATCGATTTCAGTAGTACAGTGCTTTGGAATGGGCCTGCTGGCTATTTTGAAAATCCAGCTTTTGCCAAAGGAAGTGTAGCAATCGCCAAAAAAATTGTTGAAAAAAACAAAGACAATTCAATTTATTCAGTTGCTGGTGGAGGAGATACTGTGGCTTTATTAAATAATATAGGAATGGCTAACTACTTTAATTTTGTTTCAACAGCCGGTGGTGCTTTTTTAGAATATCTTGAAGGTAAAGAACTTCCCGGCATAAAGGTTTTAAATATTCAATTATAGATTTCATTACCTAAACTTATATTTTCAATTTTAAATATTGTTTTTTTTATATTTATATGATTTATAATTTACCTATTCGATTTAACTAAATCAAAAAATTTATGTATAGCAAATTTGGACAATTCATTGATGGCAAATGGCAACAATCTCAAAGTAGAGAAACTTATGATGTTATAAACCCAACTACAGAAGAATTGGTAGGTAAAGCTTCAAAAGCTTCTTCAAAAGATGTGGACAATGCATTGAGGTCTGCTCAAAAAGGTTTTTTAGTTTGGAAAAAATATTCGCCATGGGAAAGATCAAAAATTATTAGAAATATAGCTGACTTAATTAGAAAAAAAAATAATGAACTTGCAAAATGGATGACCTTAGAAACGGGAAAACCCTTAGCGGAAGGACTGGCAGAAGTAAGTGGATCTGCAGATATTTTTGAATGGAATGCTGAAGAAACAAAAAGAATTTACGGTCAAACAGTTCAAAGCAGATTTGAAAATACAAGAGTTATTATTAATTACGAACCTGTTGGTGTCGTTGCGGCATTATCACCGTGGAATTTTCCCTTAGTTTTGGCTGCAAGAAAAATTTCGACAGCTTTAGCGGCTGGCTGTTCTGTTATATGTAAACCTGATGTTATTACTCCAGGTACTGTTATGGAGCTAGTTGATATTATCAATAAATGTGGAGTGCCGCCAGGCGTAGTAAATTTGCTATCAGGAGACCCAGCAAGTATTGCTTCACAACTTATTTCTTCAGACATTATTAAAAAAATTTCTTTAACAGGTTCTACCAGAGTAGGTAAGATAATTTTAAAACAAGCAGCAGAAAAAATTCAAAGAGTTACAATGGAATTGAGTGGTCATGCTCCATTTATAGTGCATGAGGATGCTAATATTGAAAAAGCTACTGATATGGCTATGGCTGCAAAATATAGAAATAACGGGCAAGTTTGTATTTCTCCAAGTCGTTTTTACATTCACGAAAGTAAAAAAGAGCAATTTTCTAAATCTTTTATTAGCAAAACTTTAAAATTAAAAATAGGAAATGGAATGGAAAAAGATGTTCAGCTAGGTCCTATTACAACAAAAAAAAGATTAGAAGAAATTGAAAAATTAGTTGAAGTAACAAAGAAAGAAGGAGCTAAAGTATTGTGTGGAGGGAAAAGACCTTCTGGTTTTAATAAAGGTTATTTTTATGAACCAACAGTATTTGATAATGTAAAAGATAACTTTAAAATTATGACTGAAGAACCTTTTGGTCCATTAACACCTTTGTTGACATTTAAAAGTTTTGACGAAGTTATAGATAGAGCAAATAACCAAGTAGCTGGCCTAGCTAGTTATGTTTGTACAAATTCTATTGAACTTGCAAACAAAACTTCTGAGGCATTGGAAACTGGAATGGTAGCAGTTAATACACCTTTTATTTCAAATGCGGAAACACCATTCGGAGGAATAAAACAAAGTGGATACGGCAGAGAAGGTGGTTCAGTAGGAATAAAAGATTATCTTAATATTAAATATACTCATCTTGGTATTAAAGGTTAATTATTTAAATGAGAAAAAATATTGTGACCAAATAAAAAAAAATATAAAAACAACTAAAGGAAATAATGATATGTCAGAATTAAATAATATTGCTTTAAAAATTTTATCAAATGGAAAAGGAATCCTAGCTGCTGATGAAAGTACTGGAACAATGACAAAAAGACTTGATGCTATAAGTGTTCCATCAACTCCAGAAAATAGACTTTTATTTAGAGAAACACTTTTTTCTTCAGAAAGTATGAAAACCTGTATAGGTGGAGTAATTTTATATGACGAAACAATAAAACAAAATGCAAATTCAAAAAAAAGTATACCAGAATTAATTTCGGCTTCTGGTACTGTTCCTGGAATAAAAGTAGATACTGGTGCAAAAGTTTTAGCAAACTCTTCTGATGAAAAAATTACAGAAGGTCTAGATGGCCTGAGAGAAAGATTAAAAGAATACTATAAGTTAGGAGCAAGATTTACAAAGTGGAGAGGTGTTTATGTAATATCTGATAAATACCCAAGCAAATTATCAATTGTTTCTAACGCCCACTCATTAGCAAGATATGCAGCTCTTGTCCAAGAATGTGGAATGGTTCCAGTAATTGAGCCAGAAGTGTTAATGGATGGAAATCATTCGGCTGAAGTTTGTCTCGAAAAAACATCAACTGTAATTAAAAAGTGTTATGAAGAATTAACCCTAAATAAAGTTGACTTAACAGGAACTATATTAAAACCTAACATGATTTTGCCCGGATCTAATTCTGATAAAAAAATTACAGGTGAGGAAGTGGCTAAACTAACATTAAAATGTCTTAAAGAAGTTGTACCAAAAGAAGTTCCTGGGATAGCTTTTTTATCTGGCGGTCAAACAGAAGTACAAGCAACTGAGAATCTTAATTTGATCAATAAACATAATGATTCAAATTTTATTATGAGCTATTCTTTCGGAAGAGCTTTGCAACAAAGTGCTCTTAAATTCTGGTCAAAAGATATTAATAATATTAAAGGCACACAAGATACTTTTAATCATAGAGCCAATATGTGTTCACTTGCAGCTCAAGGGAAATGGTCAAAAGAGCTTGAAACAAAATAAAATAAATAAAAGATTTGTTTATTTAATCTCACCAAATAAAATTAAAGATAATAAATTCTATACAAGTCTTGAACAAGTGCTAAGCTCAAAAAAAGTAAGCTTTTTTCAGCTAAGATTAAAGAACGAAACAAGTAGAAATAAAGTTTTTATTATAAAAAAAATAAAAAAAATTTGTAAAAAATATGGGGTTAAATTTTTAGTGAATGATGAACCATATCTTGCAAAAAAATTAAATGCTGATGGCTGTCATATAGGTCAAAAAGATATGAATATTTTAAAAGCAAAAAAAATATTAAAAATAAAATAATTGGTGTTACCTGTCATAACTCAAAAAAGTTAGCATTAAATGCAAAAAGATTTGGTGCCGATTACATTGCCTTTGGGGGTTTTTTCAAATCTTTAACAAAAAAAACTTCATTTAAAGCCAACTTAGATATATTGCGTTGGGGCAAAAAAAAAATTAATATCCCCATCGTAGCAATAGGTGGGATGAATAGCTCCAATTATAAAAAAATTTTATTAAATGGTGCAAATTTTATTGCTTGCTCTAGTTATATTTGGAATAACAAAAAGTTAGATCCTGTTTCTGCGATAAACAAATTAAAATAAAAAATGAAAATATTAGGAAATGAAATAAAAGCAGGAATGATAATTGAGCATAAAAATGATTTGTGGTCAGTTTTAAAAGCTCAACATGTCAAACCAGGAAAAGGTGGTGCCTTTAATCAAGTAGAACTTAAAAGTATAAAAAAGGGAACTAAACTTAATGAAAGATTTAGATCTAGTGACACTGTTGAAAAAGCTATTCTCGATGATAGAAAATTTAATTTTCTTTATGAGGATGAAAAAAAATGCCATTTTATGGATCAAACAAATTTTGAACAAATTCAAATTGAAAAATTACTCATAGGGAAAAAAAGTAAGTTGCTAAAAGAAAATATGGAAGTTGATGTCCAGTTTTATGATGATCAAGCTTTGTCTGTTGATTTGCCATCAACTGTAGAATTAAAAATTGAAACTACCGATGCTGCTATAAAAGGACAAACAGCCTCCTCTTCTTACAAGCCTGCTACTTTAGAAAATGGAATTAATATTACCGTTCCACCATTTATTGATTCTGGGGACAATATATTATTAGATACAAGAACTCTAGAATATATAAAAAAAATAAATAAATGAAACTAACATCAGCAAATATTAACGTAATGGTAAAATCCTGTAGAAAAGCAGCTAAAGCTTTGATTAGAGATTTTGGTGAAATTGAGAAACTTCAAGTTTCAATAAAAGGGCCTGGGGACTTTGTTTCATTTGCAGACAAAAGAGCAGAAAAAATTTTAATAGATGAATTATTATTTGCGCGACCCAGTTATTCAGTTTTGAGTGAAGAGATTGGTGAAATAAATAACGATAAAGAATTTAAATGGATAATTGATCCTATAGATGGTACCGCAAATTTTTTACACGGCATACCCCATTTTGCAATATCTTTAGGTTTGGAACATAATAATGAAATAATTTGTGGAATTATTTTTGATCCAATAAAAGATGAAATTTTTTTAGCAGAAAAAGGAAATGGTGCATATCTAAATAATCAACGAATAAGAGTTGCCGCAAGATCACAATTAAGCGATTGTATGATTTTTACTGGTGGACCAACATATGATTCAAAAGATTATGATAAATCAATAGATGAATATAAAAAAATTTCAACAAAGACCCATATTCCTATTAGAAAACTAGGGAGCGCTTCGCTTGATATGGCTTATGTGGCTGCTGGAAGGTGTGATGGGTTTTGGCAAAGAAATCTAAATTACTGGGATATTGCTGCTGGGATAATTTTGATTAAAGAAGCAGGTGGTTTTGTTACTGATTTTGATGGAAATAACAAATATATTGAAAATAAAAATATCATAGCCGCAAATAGTAAAATCAGTGAAAAAATGATTGATGTGCTAAAATAGGTAGTTTTTTATTGTTAACTATTTTAAATTGTTATATTAAATTGTTCCTATATGAAAAAAAATATACACCCTAATTATCATAAGATAAAAGTTGTTATGACTGATGGTAGTAATTTTGAAACAATGTCAACATGGGGTAAAGAAGGAGATACCTTGAAGCTTGATATTGATTCAAAATCACATTCAGCTTGGACGGGAGGATCTCAAAAAATCCTGGACAAAGGAAGAGTCAGCAAATTTAATAAAAAATTTAGTAATTTAAGATCAAAAAAATAATGATTGATAAACCTTTTATGCCAAAAGCTACTGCTGTTTGGTTAGTTGAAAATACAAAAATTAGTTTCAAACAAATTGCTAATTTTTGTAACCTACACGAACTAGAAGTAAAAGGAATTGCTGATGGCGATGTAGCCAAAGGAATTAAAGCTTACAATCCTATTCTAGCAGGACAATTGACTAGAGAGGAGATTGAGGCATGCTCATCAGATATTGATAGAGACATAACTTTAAATAAAAAAGAGCTTGATATAAAATCTCAGAAAAAAAGTCCTAAATACATCCCTTTATCAAAAAGACAAGATAGACCAGATGCAATCGTTTGGCTGATTAAAAACTACCCTCAATTGTCTGAAGGACAAATTGGAAAGTTAATTGGTAGTACAAAAAATACTGTGACACTTATTAAAAATAAAAATTATTGGAATACTTCTAATTTATCTCCTAAAGATCCTGTTGTATCAAATCTATGCACGCAAACTGATATCAAGAAAGCTGCAGAAAAAGCAGAGAGAAGAATTATTAGAAAAAAAAAAGAAGCTGAGAAAGAAAAAAGGAAAGCTGAAAATTTAAACCAATAGCTTTGTAATTGTAATGAAAAAGAAATCCCAAAAAAAATTAGTGGGAGTAATAATGGGAAGCAAATCAGATTGGGCAGGCACAATGGAACATTGTAGCCACACTTTAAAACAGTTTGGAGTTGAGCATGATGTAAAGGTAATATCCGCTCACAGAACACCAAAGAGATTACATAAATTTCTTAAAGAAGCAAAAAAAAATAAGATGGAAGTAATCATTGCTGCTGCTGGTATGTCTGCACATTTGGCTGGCGTAACTGCTTCTTTAACGACTTTACCAGTTCTAGGAGTTCCCACCGAAAGTAAGCTAAAAGGTCTAGACAGTTTGCTTTCAACAGTACAAATGCCCAGCGGAATCCCCGTTGGAACACTAGCTATAGGGAAAGCTGGAGCAATCAATTCCGCTTTGCTAGCTATTGCAATTTTATCAACTAGGTATGAAAAAATTTTAAAAAAACTTATTGTATATAGAAATAATTTTGAAAAAAAGGTTCCAAAAAGCCCCTTTTAATCTTAACTGGACAAACTTTTTTATTAATGTTAGGTAATGCATCTTTATAGGAGGTATTTATTAAAATAGACGTAAAAGATAACAATGTTGATCAAGCTTTAAGAGTTCTTAAGAGAAAACTTCAAAGAGAAGGTTTTTTTAAGATTTTAAAGATCAAAAGTAATTACGAAAAACCCTCAGAAAGAAAAAAAAGAGAAAAACAAGAAAATATCAAAAGATCAAAAAAAATTCAAAGAATGCGAAATAACGCCTAGTTTTATTTAGAAAAAAATATAATATCAATCAAAGTATTTATCGCGGGGTGGAGCAGTCTGGTAGCTCGTCAGGCTCATAACCTGAAGGTCAGAGGTTCAAATCCTCTCCCCGCAACCAA
>Ga0114996_10010023_pt1 | contig 10319 bp, 7 predicted proteins | sample ArcticOcean_MG_C_4_FD_87039 | JGI IMG/M metagenome (GOLD analysis project Ga0114996, IMG submission 87039) | Marine microbial communities from western Arctic Ocean - ArcticOcean_MG_CB4_134 | ecosystem: Environmental > Aquatic > Marine > Oceanic | place: Arctic Ocean: Canada Basin | collected...
GCTATTAAAGCAACTGGCACCAACATGAATAAATTAATACCTGAGCTTAATTCTGTTAGAGAGTTTACTGCACCCCCTAATACTAATGGGGTAGTAACGCTTGCTATTTTTGCAAAGATTAAAGCGACAATAGCAAAACTAACCCTTGTTCTTAAATCTCTTCTTTTTTCTGGCCACAAGTAAGGAAGCAATAACTTAAAAGTTTTAATATATTTTCCTTTTATCATAAATTAAATATAGCTGCTTGCTTGCTATTTGATATGAGCAAATTCGACATTATGGTAGATTAATTTTGGTATTCAAAATAGAAAAAATATTTCTTGTCTATCACCCTATGTATATCATGGGATAATTAGTGAAATAGAAGTTATCAATAAAGTTCTAAAAAAACATTTATTTAATAAAAGTGAAAAATTTATACGAGAGATTTTGTGGAGAATATATTTGAAGAAACAAATTTTTCCGCTTCAAGTGCTGCCATACATCCCATGCCCGCAGCTGTGACTGCTTGTCTGAAAATCTTGTCTTTAACATCTCCTGCTGCAAAAACCCCAGGAACATTGGTTACAGTAGAATCTGGTTTAGTGATTAAATATCCTTCTTTATCCATATCTAATTGACCTTTAAATAAAGATGTGGCTGGATCATGCCCAATAGCTATGAAAAGTCCATGAAGCTTCATCTCTGAAGATTTATTAGTTTTGATATTTTTAATTTTAATTCCTGTAACTCCTTTTGGATCTTTATCTCCCACAACTTCTTTTAAAACCGAATCCCAAATAATTTCAATTTTTGGGTTTTCTTTTAATTTTTTTTGCAATAAATTTTCTGCACGCAACTTATCTCTTCTATGAATAAGTTTAACTTTAGTAGCAAACTTAGTTAAGAACATTGCTTCCTCTACGGCAGCATTACCCCCACCAATTACAGCAACCTCTTTATCTTTAAAGAAAAATCCGTCACACGTAGCACACCCCGAAACACCAAAACCTCTAAACTCTTGTTCAGATTTTAAATTTAACCATCTTGCTTGAGCACCAGTCGAAATTATAATTGTGTCACCAGTGTATTCTTGTCCACTATCTCCAATAGCTTTAAAGGGTTTTTCTTTTAAATTAATTTCTTTTATATGATCTTGAATCATTTCTGTCCCAACAGCTTTGGACTGCTCTTTCATTTGATCCATTAACCATGGTCCTTGTATAACATCAGAATATCCTGGATAATTTTGTACATCAGTTGTAGCACTTAATTGACCACCAGGTTCAGATCCATAAACTAGAATTGGTTTTAGCATTGCTCTTGCAGCGTAAATTGCAGCAGTATATCCGGCGGGACCTGATCCCAAAATTAGAACTTTTGTATGTTTTGTTGAACTATTTTTCATATTTATAAAATATATGGGTACTTTTAAAAAAAATTAAAGATTTAATTTTATTCAAACGTATCATTGAATTGTTGGTTAACCCGAATAAAGGTCGTGCATTTGCTTAGTTGTTTAAGAGATGGAGCTCCAACATAAGTACAACTACTTCTAACACCACCCAGTATATTTAAAACAGTATCTTTTATTTTTCCACGATATTTTAATTGAACTTTTTTACCTTCGCTACTTCTGTAATCTGCAAGACCACCATAATGTTTATCAAGAGCTGTATCAGAACTAGATCCATAAAATTCAATAAATTGTGATCCGTTTTTCTTAATTTTTTTTCCTCCACCTTCTTCGTGTCCAGCAAACATTCCACCTAACATTACAAAGTCTGCTCCTGCGCCAAATGCCTTAGCTACATCACCCGGACAAGCACAACCTCCGTCAGCAATAATATGCGCCCCTAAACCATGCGCAGCATCCGCACACTCAATAACAGCACTTAACTGTGGGTAGCCGACACCCGTTTGTATTCTTGTTGTGCACACACTTCCTGGTCCTATTCCAACTTTAACTATGTCAGCACCACTCATTACCAGCTCTTGTGTCATATCTGCCGTAACAACATTGCCTGCTATTATAGTTTTAGTTGGGTATTTTTCTCTTACAGACCTAACAAATTTACTGAAGTGGTCAGAGTAACCGTTAGCAATATCAATGCATATAAATTCAAAAAAACTAAATTCTTTTAGAATTTCGTTAAGTCTTTTATAATCTTTATCACTAGTTCCTGTGCTCAGTGCCAGATGTGAAAAAATTGATTTAATTTTTGAGTTACGTTTTATTATTTTAATATCATGCTGTTTTGTTAGGCATGTCATTATGTCAAATTCAGCTAAACTTTTTGCTACTTCCAATTCACCTACGCCATCCATATTAGCTGCAATTATAGGTGTTCCCGTCCATTGATGATTGCTATATTTAAACTTATAGGTACGTTTAAGTTCTACGTCCTTACGACTTGCCAGAGTGCTTCTTTTAGGTCGAAAAAGCACATCGGCATAATCCAACTTGATATCTTCTTCAATACGCATATTTCCATAGAGGATGTATAAAGGTTTATGATTATAAACAAAACATATTTATTATGCTGTGGATAAATTAAATGTAGAAATATATATATAAGTATTTATGAGAAAGCTCAAAGCCCTACTATTAACCGAAGGAATGCATGGAATGATTAGCCAAGTAGAGGGAATGGCTAAGGCCTTAAACACAGAATACAATCATAAAATAGTAAGATTGAAATTTCCCTGGAATCTGATACCCCCAAAATTTACTCTAATTTCGCAAATAGTTTTAAAAGATAAAATTTATTTAAATGAAGGCGAAATTCCTGATTTAATAATTTCTTGCGGAAGAAAAAGTGTAATTCCATCTATTTTATTGAAAAAAAACAATCCAAATATATTTACTATTCATATACAAAATCCAAAAGTAGATTCTAAAAATTTTGATGCAGTTATCGCTCCTATGCATGATAATTATAATGGATCTAATGTTTTTGAATCTGAGGGCGCAATTCACTACATAACCCACGAAGAGATACTGGCGGCTAAAGATTATTTGGCTAATAAAATAAAAAGTAAAAAAATAGTTTCGGTAATTCTTGGTGGGCCAAATAAATACTATAGTTTTAACAACGACCAATTAACTGAAATTTTTAATAGTATAAAACACAATTTCATTAGCAAAGGTTATGAAGCTATTATTGTACCTTCTTTACGAACTCCTAAATCTATTATTGAATTAGCAAAAAAGGAAATGAGTAAATTTGGGCATGTGGTAGATTTGGTTGACAAGCAAGCTTATTTATCTGCATACGCGCTAGCAACATATATAGTAGTTACATGTGATTCTATATCGATGATTTCTGAAGCTGCAGCTTCTGGAAAGCCAATTTATGTAGCACACATGAAAGAAAAAAAAAATATTTATAGATTTAAAAAATTCTTTGAGTTATTTGAACGTATGGGTATTATTAAAAATCATATTTTGCCACTGGATAAACCTTGGACATATAAAAAACATAATGAAGCAGTAAAAATTGCCAGCAAATTAAAAAGCAAAATAAAAAATTAAATCTATGGAATTTTTAAATTCTTTAAAAAACAGGAGCAAACATTATGCTGATCCATTTAGCCATTGGGAATTAAATCAGCCATTAACAACAAGTGCAATTAGTGAAATTTGTAAAGCAGAAATTTTAGATTTAACTAAAATGAATATCAATTATGACGGCACAAGAGCAGTAGATGGTGGAGAGGGCAACTTTAGAGAAGGTATTTTGGATGGAGGAAAAGCAAAAAAATTTAGATGTTTCGTTGAAAAGAATAATTCTAAAAATTTTCCTAGCTTAACTAATTTAATTGAGGAGCTTAGATCAAAAGATACTCATGGATTTATAAGTGAAATAATAAAAAGAGATTTAGCCAATTCATATGTAAGAATAGAAATTATTTGTGATCGCCAAGGATTTTGGTTAAAACCACATTGTGATATTAAAGAAAAATTAATTTCTGGTCTCATGTTCGCAAATCCATTTAACGAATCCGAAAATTTAGGAACAGACTTTTATGATAAAAAATTAAATAAAGTTAAAACAGTTCCTTATAAAGACAATTATGGATATTTTTTTACAAGTGGACCAAATACATGGCATGGCATGGAAAAAAAGGAAATTAAAAAAGAGAGAAGATGTTTGCAAGTTAATTATGTTACTTTCCCCACAGATTGGAAAGTAAAATAGTCTAAAAAATTAATAAAAATTTTAATATTATTTATTTAATGTCCTGAAGAGAAGTGACTGTTATTTTCTTTGATTTAAGCGATTTAATACCTTCCAAGCAAGCATAAGCAGTTGACATATTAGTGCAATAGGGGACTTTATTAATTAGAGTTGCTCTTCTTAAAGATGTGGAATCTTGAATACGAGAAGAACGTTTTCCACCCCCAGTATTTATTACTAAAGCAATTTTTTTAGCATTAAGAATATCAATGACATGAGGAGAGCCTTCGCTTACTTTATTAATTTTTTTACATTTAATGCCACTTTTCTTAATTATATTTGCTGTTCCTGGAGTTCCGCACAATGAAAAATTTAATTCAATTAGTTTTTTTGCTAGGTGTATACCTTCATTTTTATGTTTATCTTTTAAAGAAATAAAAGCTAATCCTTTTGTAGGCAGTGAATTTCCAGCAGCAATTTGACTTTTACTAAATGCGAGGCCAAAATCCTTATCAAATCCCATTACTTCTCCTGTGGATTTCATTTCAGGTCCTAATAAAACATCAACATTAGGAAATTTATTGAATGGAAAAACAGCTTCTTTGACAGCAAACATATTGTTGTTTTTATTTTTTAAATTGAATTTTGATAGCTTTTCACCAGTCATTACCCTTGAAGCAATTTTTGCTAAAGGAATTCCTTTGGCTTTTGAAACAAACGGAACAGTCCTGCTTGCTCTTGGGTTTACTTCAATTATATAAATTTCATCATTTTTAATTGCATATTGAACATTCATAAAACCTTTTATTTTTAATGATAGAGCTAATTTTATTGTCTGATTTTTAATTTCAGTTATTAATTGTTCTTTAATTGAAATCGGAGGAAGACAACATGCTGAGTCACCCGAGTGAATACCCGCTTCTTCAATGTGTTGCATTATCCCAGCAACAAACACTTCGTTTCCATCTGAAATTGCATCTACATCAACTTCCATGGCATCATTAATAAATTTATCAATTAATATTGGGTTATTTTCTGAAGCTTTAAAAGCCTCCTCTACAAATTTTTTTAATTGGGATTTTTCATGGACTATTTCCATTGCCCTACCTCCCAAAACATAGGATGGCCTAACAACTAATGGCAAACCAATTTTATTAGAAATTTTAATAGCTTCGCTATAAGATTTTGCAATTCCACTATTTGCTTGTTTTAGTTTTAATTTAATTAAAAGCTTTCTAAATCTGTCTCTATCTTCAGCAAGATCAATAGAAGAATATTGAGTTCCTAAAATAGGTAATGAATTTTCATTAAGAAATTTTGATAGCTTAATAGGGGTTTGCCCTCCAAATTGGGCAATTACACCCAGCAAGTTACCCTTAGATTTTTCTTTTGATATTATGTTGTATACATATTCTTCAACCAAAGGTTCAAAATATAATCTGTCACTAGTATCGTAATCAGTTGAAACTGTTTCAGGATTACAATTTATCATTATTGTTTCGTATCCAGCCTCCCTAAGAGAAAAACTTGCCTGACAACAGCAATAATCAAACTCTATGCCTTGACCAATTCTATTAGGTCCACCACCTAAAATAATTATTTTCTTTTTAGAAGATGGATCCGACTCACATTCTGTTTTCAACATAAAATTTCTTTGATATGTTGAATACATATAAGGCGTAAATGATTTAAATTCAGCTGCGCAAGTATCTATTTTTTTGAAAACTGGAAAAATATTTAAAGCCAATCTTTTTCTTCTAACAATTTTTTCTTGCAAACTAGACAATTGAGATAATCTTTTATCTGAAAATCCCATTGATTTAATTTTATTAAATCCATTAAAGTTTTTAGGTAAACCACTTTTTAAAATATCATTCTCAATATTTACAATTTCTTCAATCTGCTCCAAGAACCAAGGATCTATTTTTGATAATTTATGTATTTTACTAATTTTAATCTTTTTACGTATTGCTTCAGCAATTAGCAATATTTTATTTGGAACATTTGTTTTTAATTTTTTTTCAATTTCTCTCTTACTTAAATGAAAAATCCTATCTAATCCTGAAAACCCCACCTCTAAAGAAACCAAGGCCTTTTGAAGAGACTCTTTAAAATTTCTTCCAATAGCCATAGCTTCTCCAACTGACTTCATTGAAGTTCCTAATATTGCTGGAGTAGTAGGAAATTTTTCAAAAGTAAATCTTGGAATTTTAGTAACTACATAGTCTATTGTTGGCTCAAATGATGCTGGCGTTACTTTTGTAATTTCATTTTTTAATTCATCAAGTGTGTAACCTACAGCTAATCTTGTTGCTACTTTTGCTATAGGAAAGCCAGTCGCCTTAGAAGCAAGCGCTGATGACCTAGAAACTCTAGGGTTCATTTCTATTACTACCATTCTTCCATTTCTTGGATTTACGGCAAACTGAACATTAGATCCACCAGTCTCAACTCCAATCTTTCTGAGACATGCTATCGAAGCATTTCTCATAACTTGATACTCTTTATCTGTTAATGTTAAAGCAGGTGCTACTGTAATAGAATCTCCTGTATGAATTCCCATAGGATCTATATTTTCTATTGAACATACAATTATACAGTTGTCATTTTTGTCCCTTACAACTTCCATTTCAAATTCTTTCCAACCTTCTAAGCATTCTTCGACTAAAACTTGAGTTACAGGCGATGCTTCCAAACCTTCTTTTACAATTTTAAAAAATTCTTTTTTGCTTTTAGCAATACCACTTCCAAGGCCTCCAAGCGTAAAAGCTGGCCTAATGATTGCTGGTAACCCTATTTTTTTTAAACATCTTTTTGACTGTTTTAAGTTATAAACTACATCTGATTTTGGAAGGTCTAAACCAATATCAGACATATTTTTCCTAAACTTTTTTCTATCTTCTGCGTTTGAAATTGCCTTAGAATTTGCTCCTATTAATTCAATTTTATATTTTTTTAAAAGTCCACTTTTCTCAGCTTCCATAGCTAAATTTAGTGCAGTCTGACCCCCCATGGTTGGTAAAATTGCATCGGGCTTTTCTTTTATTAGTATTTTCTCTAAAATTTCCTTTGTGATTGGCTCAATGTAAGTTTTATCCGCAACTTCTGGATCCGTCATTATAGTTGCGGGGTTTGAATTTATTAAAATTACTTTATAGCCTTCGTCTTTCAATGCTTTACATGCTTGAGTGCCAGAGTAGTCAAACTCACATGCTTGACCAATAATTATTGGACCAGCCCCTATTACTAAAATTTTTTTAAGATCTTTTCTTTTTGGCATTTTTTTTCATATTATTAATAAACTCTTGAAAAAGATAAACACTATCTTGTGGTCCAGGGTTTGACTCTGGGTGATATTGAACTGAAAAAACAGGTTTGTTTTTTAATCTAATGCCTTCAATACAATTATCAAATAATGACCTATGAGTGATTTCGATACTTTTTGGTAAGTTCTCCTGGATGATTTCAAAACCATGATTCTGAGATGTGATTTCTACACTATTTTTAATTAAATTTTTTATAGGATGATTTGCTCCTCTATGTCCTAGTTTCATTTTTTTTGTTTTAGCACCAAGTGCTAGGGCAAGTATTTGGTGTCCAAGGCAAATACCAAAAATAGGTGTTCCTTTTTTAATTAAAATTTTAATAATTCCAATTGCATATTTTCCCGTAGCAGCCGGGTCACCAGGCCCGTTTGATAAAAACACCCCATCAGGTTTCATTTTTAGTATTTTTTCAGCACTTGTTTTACAAGAAACAATATTAACCTCACATTTAAAATCTGAAAAATATCTTAAAATATTTTTTTTAACTCCATAGTCAATGACTACAATTTTAAAGGATTTAGTTTTATTTTTTAAAAACCTACTTTCTTTTTTCCAAGTTTTAAAACCTGACCATTTATAATTTTTTTGTGTTGTAACCTTTTCTGCTAAATCTAAATTTTTTAAGCCACTCCATCGAATAGATAAGTTTTTTAGTTTATTAATATTAAACTTTCTTTTCTTAGAAAAAGAAATTGTTCCTTTTGGCGCCCCTTTATCTCTTATAAAGTTCGTTAAACTTCTAGTATCAAGACCAGTAATACCTACTATTTTATTTTTTTTTAACCAGCTGTCTAAATGTTTTAAGGATCTATAATTCGAAGGGTTAGAAATTTCTGAATTAAAAATTACACCTCTAGTCCAAATTTTATCAGATTCATGATCTTCATTGTTTGTGCCAACATTTCCAATATGAGGAAACGTAAAGTTAATTATTTGCCCAGCATAAGATGGATCAGATATTATTTCTTGATAACCTGTTATAGAGGTATTAAAACAAACCTCACCTGTTGTTGTGCTTTCAAACCCAAATCCGTAGCCTTGAAAGAAAGTGCCATCTTCTAAAACTAAAATTCCTGTAGGATTAATCTTTTTAAGATTATCTTGTGATTTATGTGTTAAATTTGCTTTTACTAACAAATACAACTCATGAGTTAAAGGCTTTTACTACAAAACATGATTTGGCGCAACATATGAAAAAGATTTTATCCCGTCAAGATCAAGATAAAGTTTTTTTCTTTTGAAGAAATTTCAGTAGTGCAGTAAATTAACATTTTTATAAATCATGTCATTACGAGAAAAAATAAACCAACAATTTACTGTTGCTTTAAAAGCTAGAAATAAAAATTTAATTTCTACTTTCAGGTTAATTTTAGCCTCTATTAAAGAAAGAGATATTGCTAATAGAACTAGCGATAATAAAGGAGAAGTAAAAGAACCAGAAATTATAAAAGTTTTGAGAAAAATGAAAAAACAAAGAGAAGATTCAATAAGTTTATATAAAAAAGGAGGGCGACAGGAGCTTCTAGAAGTTGAAGAAGATGAAATAAAAATAATTGATTCGTTTTTACCTAAACTACTTAGTGACCAAGAAACCAAAAAAATTTGTGAACAAGTTATAAAATCAGTAGGAGCTACCAGCATTAAAGATATGGGAAAAATAATGGGATCATTAAAACAAAAGTATTCTGATTCGATTGATTTTTCAAAAGTTAATATAATTGTTAGGGACTTATTAAGCTCATGAAATATCCCAAAGAATATCTTGATGAAATTAAGCTGAGGTTAAAGGTGTCCCAAGTAGTAGGCAAGCATGTAAAATTAAAAAAAAGAGGAAAAGAATTTGTTGGGCTTTCTCCGTTTTCTAACGAAAAGACACCATCTTTTACTGTTAATGATGAAAAAGAATTTTACCACTGTTTTAGTTCAAGTGAACATGGAAATATTTTTGATTTTTTAATGAAAACTAAAAATTATAAATTTGGTGAAGCTGTCAGAATTTTAGCTACAGATGCTGGCATGCAGCCATTTAGATTTACTAAACAGGATGAAGAAAAAGAAAATAGATGGAAAGTTTATAGTTCCATTTTAGAAAAATATACAAATTTTTTTCATGAAGAGCTTATACAGGGAAAATATCCTGAAATATTTGAATATTTAATAAAAAGAAAAATAACTAAAAAAGAAATCATCTTTTTCAAAATTGGATACTCTTCTGACAAAAATAATTTTTATGAAAGATTAAAAAAAGAATTTGATGATAAACAAATTATTTCTTCAGGAATTTATTATTTTGATGAAAACAAAAAAAAATATGTAGACAGGTTTAGAAATAGAATTATTTTTCCCGTAAAAAATTTAAGTAATAAAACTTTTGCTTTTGGTGGAAGGACTATTTTTAAAACATCATTAGCTAAGTATATTAATTCCCCTGAAACAGAATTTTATAAAAAAGGAAACAATTTATACAATATTAGCAGCGCCAGAGAATTTAGAAATAATGAAGATGAGGTTTTTATAGTTGAGGGATATATGGATGTTATAAATTTACATAAGTTTGGAATACAAAATGTTGTTGCTAACTTAGGAACTGCAATGACAGAAAGACAAATTGATTTGATCTGGCGTTTTTTTAAAAATCCAATTATTTGTTTAGACGGTGACGATAGTGGAAAAAAAGCTGCTTTAAGGGCAGCAGAAAGATTATTTCCTTTAATGAAAGCAGAATATAATATTTATTTCTTAACGCTTCCTGAAAATTTGGACCCAGATTCATATATTAATAAAAATGGCAAAGAAGCATTTTTGAAATTTGCAAAAACTAAAATAGAAATAC
>Ga0114996_10010024_pt1 | contig 10319 bp, 8 predicted proteins | sample ArcticOcean_MG_C_4_FD_87039 | JGI IMG/M metagenome (GOLD analysis project Ga0114996, IMG submission 87039) | Marine microbial communities from western Arctic Ocean - ArcticOcean_MG_CB4_134 | ecosystem: Environmental > Aquatic > Marine > Oceanic | place: Arctic Ocean: Canada Basin | collected...
CAATCTTGATGCCAAACTACGGGAACAAATGCGAACTGAACTTGTTCGGCTCCAAAAAGAAGTTGGTATCACATCAATCTATGTGACCCACGATCAAGGCGAAGCGCTTGTGATGAGCGACCGTGTCGTTGTTATGGACAAGGCAGTTATTCAACAAATTGGTGATCCACAAAACATTTATGCGGATCCGGTTAATACTTTCGTCGCCAAGTTCATCGGTTCGACCACCATTTTGGAAGGGACCTCTCTGGGCCGCACAGGCGAATATTGTGATATGGAAGTCCCGCTTGGTGAAGGCATTGCACCACTTAAGCTCCAAGCCACCGGGGGAGCTGGCGCAACATCGGGGCAACCTCTGTATCTAAGCTTGCGTCCAGAAGACATCACACTGCATCTTGAAAAGCCCAGTGGCACGTCGCATGGCAATGTCTTTGAAGGCAATATCATCGACACGATCTATCTTGGCAGCTTCCTTGAGTGTCGAATTGATGTTGGCGGGCACGAAGTCGGCATTCAAATTGATCACTTCGAACAGTTGGATTCGGGACAGAAGGTCTTTCTCTCCTTCCAGCCCGACCATGGTCTTTGCCTGACGGAATAAATACCTCGCTTTAAAACGTCTTTTTACGGCGGAATTTTTTCGGATGATCCACCGGGAAAGTCAGGCCGCTTGCGTCGATGCCTAAGTTGACCATAGCCTTAGCCAATTCGATGGCGCAGCTATAGCCTTCAAGCACGGGAATTTCCCATCCCATTTCATTTAAGCGTTTTTGCAAGAACGGCTGCAGCCAAAACAGAGCAGAACAGCCGAATGTAATAACCTCGGCTCCGTCTTCCTCTATCGCGGCGACGGCTTCAGTCACAGCCGTTTCCACCATGTCAGAATGCTCACCCGCCAAAGCCTTTTTCTTTTCCTTCGAGATCGAGCGGCTATCGTCGTACCCCGGCCGCGGCAAGGGGTAATTAATGTTACGGATGGAGGCACAGCGATGATCCATCCGGTGCTGTATAATGAGATTGTAGTAATACATGTTGTGAGATTCAGCCATGTCGATAACGCTGAATTTATTCCCAAGCATGGCCGCAAAATGCATTTGCGAATGCCCACAAGCAGTCACTGGAATATTAAATTTTCGACCGATCTCACGTGATTCATTAAATCCGGGCTCGCCGCCACCCAGCAGAACAATCGCATTATATTTACCGCTTTCGCAGCCTTTTCTCACCAGCGGAATGCGCGCCGCCGCAGCCAGACCAAATTCTTCTCGGTTCTCCACTGGCCAATCGCCATAGGTTGCGATAGCACCATTGTGTAAATCCCATTCAACATCAGCCAGCAAATGCTTAACGTTGTCATAGTTCATCAACACAACTTCCTTAGGTCCGACTAGAGACCGGTGTGCATAGCGCGAATCTTCTGACAAACCAAAGGCATTAACGAGATAAAAACGATATTTCTTTTCCAATTTAGAACTCCTCATTCTCAAATCAATAGCCCCGCACGGCTGTTACCGTGCGGGGCATGAACGACATAACAGAGGCGATGTAAATCGTCTCCGAAATTTATGTGTCTTAGCTACCCGTCAGACCTTTAACGAGTTTCAGGTACTTCTTGCTCTGTGTTACCCGAGTTTTATCGTATTCGGCGCCCATGACCATGTTACGGTTTTCGCCCAAGCTCTTCATCAGCTTCTTATAGGTCTTATCATTTTGAAGCTTACCAAAGGCAGCCTGTAGCGTTTTAAGGCGATCAGCAGCGATGCCCTTTTGAGCCAAAAGAATCCGCTGCATGATGTTTCCACTACCACCATAACCCATGTCATTAAGGACAGGGACACCCGGTAGAATCTTCATCGGCTTGGTTCCGCCAACGGCAAGAACACGTACTTTGCCGGCTCTGGCTTGACCCATGACCGTACTTGGACGACCGAACGTGAAGTCAGCATCACCCGCAAGCACAGCGCGCTTGGAAGGTCCCCCGCCTTTATACGGCATGAACTTTGCTTGAACGCCAGCTTTGGTAAAGATCATTGCACCGGCTGTGAAAGACGCGCCCCATTTTCCAGAATTGGAGAACTTTAGCTTGCCTGGGTTTGACCGACCATAATCCAACATCTCTTTCAAGGTCTTCCAAGGCTTATCCGCCCTGACCCAAAGAAGAGGGGCCGAGTCATTAAGTTGAATAACGCTAACAAAGTCTTTTAGCGGGTCATAGGATAAGTTTTCCGTATGTGGCTGCAACTGGTCGACGAAGTTATGCGTAAACAGCAGTGTATAACCATCAGGCTTCGCCCTCGACGCATACGCCGTCGCTTTCTGGCCACTGGCACCCGGCATCAGCTTTACGATCATCGCTTGGCCAAGATATTGCGGGATAATACTGGTGAACACACGCGAGTTCATATCGTGCGAACCACCGGCTCCAAACGGAATGATAATCGTAATCGGCTTGTTCGGATAGTTATCAGCTTGAGCACCACCAACAAAAGTTGCGGCCCCCAAAAGCAGCGCGCCCATAAATGACGCAACGCGTTTAGTGCTTACTTTAAACATCTAATTCCTCCTGTTTTTGTCCTGATGGCAAACGACGAAACAGTCCGCCACCTTATTATTACGCCACACGGCGCATCCGTATTCCGGGAATTTCTCAACATTTGACGAGTTCCCCGTAACCTCGTCCATCACGGTTTCCCGTAAAATGATTTACACCGCGAAATCATTTATCATTATTAGGCGATACCCCAATATTATTGTGCAATTTTGCCGACGATGGCATCCCCCATTTCCCGGGTGCCAACAGTACTGCCTAGATCACCTGTTAAATGAGTGGCCTTGGCAATTACATCATCAACCGCTTTATCAATTAAATTAGCGGCCTCAATCGCCTTGGGTTCGTCGTGTTTCCGGCCCAACCAGTCGAGCAGCATTTGCCCGGACATTATCAGCGCGTAAGGATTGGCAATATTCTGCCCAGAGATATCTGGAGCGGAGCCATGTGTGGCTTGTGCCATAGCCTGGGTTTCACCGACACATAGACCTGGTGCCAATCCCAATCCCCCGACCAGTCCAGCACCAAGGTCCGTCAAAATATCGCCAAACTGATTGGTGGTGACGATGACATCATAAATTTGCGGCTCCATTACCAACTTCATCGCAATTGTATCGACATGAATGTCATCAAATTCAACGTCTGGATACTCGGCAGCCAGCTTTTTGCCTTCCTCCAAAAACATGCCGCAGGCAAGTTTATAAACCGCGTCTTTATGGACCACGGTAACTTTCTTGCGTTTCCCCGTGCGGGCTATTTCAAAGGCTTCGCGAATGACCCGCCGGGACCCGGTTCGTGTAATGATCCGGGTTGCAATAGTGATCTCATCGTTGGGACGATATTCACCTATTTCTGCTACAGTCACCGATCTAGATTGCAGACCTTCGGTTACTTCGCGCAGGAACACGATATCGATGCCTTTATGGATTGATGGTAAATTAGGATAGGATTTGACCGGCTTCACACTGGCAAACAGTTGGTGTATTTTTAGCAATGTTGGATTGACCCAAGTTGGGTCATTCTTCGGATACGCCGCATGGCCGATCGGCCCCTGAATGAAACCGTGAACATCCTTTAAGGCATTGAGCAAAAACGCAGGCATGGTGTGCCCGTGGGTCTCGTGTCCCTTAGCCCCAATGGGCAGTTCTTGCCAATCAATTTCAAGCCCAGTCCGCGCAGCAGCGGCCTTCATCACCTTCACACATTCAGGCACGACTTCCAGGCCGATGTCGTTGCCTTCTAAAATTCCAATTGAAAACTTCAAACCCAACTCCTCAAGGTCTTAATTAATTATAATGTAAATCGATCAAGGAATATCTTCACCGACCAAGACGGGATCCTGCCGTTTAGATGACTGGGTTTTGTAATGTTTGTATCCAAAATATCCCATGGTCGCGAACAGCATTAAATAAAGAGCCCCTGCGGAAAGCCTTTCGGTGAACATGTAAACAATTAAGTTTCCGTCCGCCATGTTGACAGTCTGACCGATTGTGTATTCCAAAATAGGCGCCAAAATAAACGCCATCACCATAGGGACGACATCGAAATCTAGCTTCCGTGCGAAGTACCCAAAAACACCGAACAAGACTAAGAACTGCAAATCAACCGGATCGGAACGAAAGACGTACGATCCTGCAAAGGCTGTCAGTACAATGATGGGGACCAAGTAAAACCGCTTCAGCGTCACAATGCGCGCAAAGATGGGAATTGAGATATAGCCAATAACCAAGAACATGACATTGGCGATAATCATCGCGAGCAACAGAGCGAACACCAGGGGTCCATGCTCCGACAATAATTGTGGTCCGGGTCTTAAACCATGGGCAACGAATGCCCCCAATAAGATTGCCGTTACTTTGTCTCCCGGTATACCGAGGGTTAAAAGCGGCACCAATGTCGGCCCATTGACGGCGTTGTTTGCAGCCTCAGCTGCAGCAACACCTTCAAGCTCCCCTTTGCCAAAAGTTTCCGGATGGGAAGATTTTTTCTTTGCTGCAGCATACCCCGCGAAAGCAGCGACGGATTGTCCCGCACCAGGCAAAGCACCAATTACGGTACCAATCGCAGTAGAACGACAAATAGTCCTAAAACATCTTTTAAATTCGTGAAAGTGCAGACGATCCCCTGCCCTAGACAAATCGGCCGGGGCTTTGCCAGATTTATTGGACACCGCGAGCCGTTCCAACACAGCAAGAATTTCTGGAATTGCGAAGACGCCAATCATCATCGGCAATAAAGGAATACCGGATTTTAGTTCCATACTACCGAACGTAAACCGCGTCATGAACCCAAGCGGGTCTTGGCCAATCATCGACAACATGATGCCAAAAAACGCCATGGCTAGCCCTTTGATCAACGCCCCCGTACTCGCTGCCGCAATAATGACCAAGGCGATCAAAATAATTACGGAGAGTTCTGGCGGACCAACCAACAGTGCGATCATTGCAATCGGCGTAATCATAAAGAGCGTAATAATATCGCTAACTAAATCACCGAAAACAGACGCATATAATGCCATTTCAAGGGCTTTCCGTCCCTCCCCCCTTTGGGCCAACTGTGGTCCGTCCATGGTCGTCGCAATTGCAGCCCCCGTTCCTGGGACCGCGATTAAGATTGCGGGAATGCTGCCGCCATAAATACCGCCTTTATACACACCGATCAAAAACGGAATGCCAACCAAGGGATGGAGGAAAAAGGAAATTGGCAAAATAAGCGCCATCGCCATAACCGTCGTGAAGCCCGGCAAGGCACCAACAAACATTCCCAAAAACAGGCCTATGCTAATCACGCCGAAGGTGTCCCAGCGGGCTAACAGATAGAACCCCTCAATTATACTTTCAAACATAGAAGGTTCCCGGTTAGAAAATGATGCCTTCTGGCAACGAAACCAGAAGCAGCTTTGTAAATACAAAATAAATGAAGGACGGCACGCCGAGGCTCAGGATAAGCAGCGTCAAAATATTACGATTGCCTAGGAACAACGATAACGTCAGCGACACTAATATGCCTGAAAGCCAATACCCCAGCGGCTCAAAAGAAATCGCAAAACAATACAGAATGACGATGATGACGCTCAACTGGAAAGCGATGTGGCGGTCCAACCCTTTAAACGGGTTCTTAAGGGGATTACCGAGACTTTGGAGTAAAGCAACACCGCTTAATACAAACATCCCAATTGCGGCCAAGGCTGGAAACAAGGTCGGCTTCATGTCCATGAAAGCCCGACCAAACAACATCTTCGGCTTTTCAATTTGGTACGGAATAAGAAAATAGAAAACCCCTGCCACGACCATCATACCAATGAGGGAATAAGCCTCATAGTTCCCGCGCAGAGTATACTTCTGGTTCCCCCCTTCATTATCCGTCATAGGTAATCGCCCCTGTTTGTTCCGCGTGCTGCATCATAGAGATTAATTTTATCATGCTAAATCATTATTCCTGCGCTCAATAGCCCTCGCTCAAAAGCGGGAAGATGCTGTCGATTCCCCTCCGGCCCAAGGGCGTTGCAGGCTCTATATATTCCCGGTTCAATTCATAAAATGATGTGACCCCCAAAAGCCCCAAGCAATTGCGAATCTCAACTTCCATAATTTCCAGCATGCGGATGATCCCGGCCTGCCCTCCTGCGGCACCGGCCAAACCCTGTAAGCGGCCAACTCCGACCGCGTCAGCACCTAACGCAATCGCCTTAACCACATCCGTTCCACGCATGATGCTGCCATCGACCATGATCGTTGCCCGGCCTTCAACCGCGTCAACAATGCGCGGGAGAAGCTCCACCGAGCCTTTGCCATGATCCAATTGGCGGCCCCCGTGATTGGAGATGTAAATTCCATCAACGCCGTGATCCAGGGCCATCAACGCATCTTGAGTTGTCGCGATTCCCTTTAGAATTAACGGCACGTCAATATTGCTACGAATTCTTTCCACATCAGCCCAGGACAAACTCGCCTGGAAGACTTCATGCGCAGCACCGACCCGCGCCGTGGGATTAAATGTTTTGGCTAAATTCCGGTCCCGCCGTCCGTAGTACGCTCGGTCAACGGTCAAGCAAATTGCTTTGAAACCATTTTCCACGGCACGCGCGATTGTTTCGTCCACCCAATCCGCATCGCCGCGAATATAGAGCTGGAACAATTTAGGATAATCGACGCATGCAGCGACTTTTTCCATGCCCGGCTTGGCAACCGAACTCAACATATGCATGTTGCCAAATTCGGCTGCTGCTTGAGTTGGAACAGTGGCACCTTCGGGAATTAGGTCTTCTAACGAGCCGATCGGTGCCAGCACCACTGGGATGCGGAGATCGAAGCCGAACAGTTTGGTTCGCGTGAAAATTTCACTCACGTCACGCAATACCCGAGGGCAAAATGCGACAGAATCCAACGCCTCACGATTGCGGTTGAAGGTCGTCTCGGTTTCCGAGCCCCCCATCAAGTAATCCCAGGCCCCGTCGGTCACATTGGCCTGAGCCGGAGCAACGAAGTCGTGCATAACCCTGAATTCTTGGTCTTCCGCCATTTTGGAATTTTCCCCGTACTTATATAGCTGGCTTTTTATATTGGCTCATTTAATGGTTCGTCATTTTAAGGTGCGAACCAGATGCCGCAAGGAATATTGCGGCCTTTTCTTATGATGATTGGAAGCACATTATAAGAAAATTATTTTATAGGATGGAGAACCAATTAGATGGTTTTTAAAATGGAATTTATAGATCCGACTGGTGGGACGGAAATATCTCAAAAGCATGCCAACCGGGTCGACAGCCTGAACGGTAAAACCATCGGCTTCCTGAGCAACGACGAATGGCAAGCGTTCCGCATGCTGCCGATGATTAAAGAGGCTCTTGAAAAGAACTTCTCCGACATCAAAGTATTACCGACGGACGCCTTTCCCCTTGGCAATCACAACATCGCAGCAGAGGAAACCACCCAGTTGGTGATCGACGCCGGAGTCGACGTGGTGATCATCGGCAACGCCGCCTGAGGATCTTGCGCCACCGCTAGCGGCCGTGCTGCCGCTCAACTAGAGATACAAGGTATTCCGACCGTCACCCTAACCCGTGACGATTTTATCGGTGTTTTCCAAAACGCCGTTGCCGGTCTTGGCTTCAGTCAGGACATGGCCATGGTGACTTTTCCCATAGATTTATTTCTGCCCGATAGCGACCTGGAACCGCTGCGACGGCGCCTTGGCGAATTTTTTAAGGGCTTAACGGAATGGGCTCCGGCGAACAACGAATTTGGACTTCAATTCCAGCCACCGCACATTGTGGAAGCCGAAACTGGAGACCAGGCCTTCACAAAAGCAAACAACCTGATCCTGATGAACTTATGGGCGGATGGGATGCCCGTCCTACCGCCGACCCGGGAACGGGTTGATTGGATATTACAGGGTTCGGATTTAGCCGCCGATAATGTCCTTGGAAAATTTCTGCCGCGTGGCGGTGTCACCACTGTTGAAACGGTTGCGGTCGCGTTGGCCATGGCGGGCGGACGGCCTGAATACCTGCCTATTTTAATTGCTGCTGCACAGGCAATATTTGATCCCCGAACGTTTCATGACCGCCTACAAGCGGCTTCAGGCAACGCTTTCCCGGTGGTGATCGTCAACGGTCCCATCGCCAAAAAAATCAGACTTAGTGCTGATTACGGATGTCTTGGTCCTGATCCTCAACGCCCTGCGGGGACGAGTATTGGCCGTGCCCTTCGCTTGTTACAGCAAAACGTTGGCGGCGCCTTGCCCGGTGTTGGCAGCGTTGGCGTCTATGGCGGCATGCGAACAACCAATGCCGTATTTGCCGAAGACGAAGAGGGTTTGCCAGAAGGCTGGGCACCCCATGGTGCAGAACGACACGGCTTCGAAGCCGGTCAAAACTCTGTGTCGGTTGTATTTGCCAGTGGCATCGCCAACATAAAGCGCAGGGCGACAGGTGAAATCACCCCCGAAGACGAAGCCCTGGAAAGCCTTCATCGGACCGCCGGGTTCTTGCGCGCGCCCAGCATGCATTATTTAAATGGCTATGATGACGGCACGCCAGGCATCCTGATGATGACCCGAATCGCTGCCCAACAAATTGCCAAGGCCGGGTGGGACAAAGAAAAAATACGGGATTTTTTGTGGGAAAATTCCCGCATCCCAAACGAAGAAATCATTCAATCAGGATGCTTTCGCTGGATCAGAGCCGACCCCAGCAAAACTGTTCGTGACAGCGAAGATTTGGAGATGTGGCCAATTTCCAGCCGACCGGAGAATCTTATTATTTTAGTCGCGGGCGGTGCCCACCCAACCAACAGCTATTGGCTACAAGGATATTGCCCTTACGTTGCTGGCCAAGAGATTTCTGTGCCGGATGACTTTAATCGGCTGCTAAAAGAATCCGAACGAGACATCGGCTGTGGAGCGGAAGTTTGCCTGATTTAGGGTGACAAACTAATAGGCGATCGTCGAGTTCAGACGTTAGATATTCTAACAGACTCCACGTCACCAATGGAAAACGATTTGCCTCATGTTAAGAGCCTGCTTCAATGGCCTTTAAAACCTTAGGCGGTGACAATGGCAGTGAGCTCATTGTTATGCCAATGGCATTTTCAACCGCATTGGCAACCGCTGCTGGCGCTGAAACCAAGGGGGGTTCCCCGACACCGCGCACCCCATAAGGATGGTTCGGGTTGGGGACTTCTATCATCACAGGTTCAATCATCGGCACGTCTGACGCCACAGGCATGCGGTAATCCAAGAACCCGGTGTTTAGTAGATGCCCCTGATCGTCATAGATATATTCTTCATTCAAGGCCCACCCGATGCCTTGAACGGCGGCTCCCTGCATTTGACCTTCCACGTAATCTGGTGAAATGGCGCGTCCGACATCTTGGAAAATTGTGTGGCGTTTAGGCGAGACAAACCCGGTTTCCGGATCGACCTCAACATCCACCAATTGGGCACAGAATGCAGCCCCCGCGCCGGTCGCATTAATCTCTGAATGACCGGCAATAGGTCCGCCCAATTTTGTCGCCATACCAGCCAATTCGCCAAAGCTCAGCGGTTTAACATTTCCCTTATGAGCGTCCGACGGAATGGCCTGGCCGGAATCCCACGTCACGTCTTCCACCGGAATACCCCATTTTTTGGCTGCCAGTTCGCGTAGTTTTTCAATGACTTCGCGGGTCGCATTGACCACGGCCATACCTGTCGCATAAGTGGTGCGACTGCCTGCCGTCAAATAGCTAAAGCCAAGCGATCCTGTATCGGCAACAATGGGTTTGACCAATTCAACATCAATTCCTAATTCTTCCGCAGCCATGACACGCATGGAGGACCTTGATCCACCGATATCGGGATTACCTGTGGCAATGCTTAGGGTGCCGTCGTCGTGAAGATTGGCAGAAGCACTACTGAGCCCGCCACCATGCAACCAGTAACCAACGGCAAATCCACGGCCCTGGTTGGGGCCTAAGTTTGCTTTGTAGTGCGGATGGTTTTTGGCCTCCTCAAGCACCTCAATCAATCCAATCCGACCGTGCTTCGTGCCCATGAGACTCTGGTCGCCGTCCTTGACCGCATTTTCAAGTCGCAGGTCAATTGGGTCGATATCAAGACGCTTGGCGAGTTCATTCAACACACCCTCTGTTGCAGACGCCGCCATGGGAGCGCCGGGTGCGCGGTAAGCTGCTGTTTTGGGCCGGTTGACGCACACGTCGTAGCCGGTCGCCTTCATGTTCTCAATATTGTAGGGCGAGAAAAAGGTATCTACGGCGCGACCAATCGGCGA
>Ga0114996_10010025_pt1 | contig 10317 bp, 10 predicted proteins | sample ArcticOcean_MG_C_4_FD_87039 | JGI IMG/M metagenome (GOLD analysis project Ga0114996, IMG submission 87039) | Marine microbial communities from western Arctic Ocean - ArcticOcean_MG_CB4_134 | ecosystem: Environmental > Aquatic > Marine > Oceanic | place: Arctic Ocean: Canada Basin | collected...
ATGAGTTCCTTGATGCCCTGATGTGCCGTCTCCAGCCCCTCGAGGTTCAGGAGGCCGAGATCCTCGAGGGGCTGGAGACGGCACATCAGGGCATCAAGGAACTCATCGACATCCAGCGTGAACTGCTGGATGGGCACACGGTCCCGGACATGGATTGGTCGCCGATCGAGCCGGATCAGGACCTCGCCGTCAAGGTGACGGAGATGGCCGAGAGCAGGATCGATGAGGCCCTGACTCTGTCGGACAAGGCCGAACGGAACCAGGCCATGGCTGCGGTGGCCGAGGACGTGATCAGCCGCTTGATCGAAGAGGATGAGGCGTACAGCGATCATGAAAAGTCGGTAAAGAATGTCCTACGCACGATAGAGAAGCGTTCCATGCGGCGGCGCATCCTGGATCAAGGCGAGCGGGCCGACGGTCGCGGCCTCGAGGAGGTTCGGGCCATCACGTCGGAGGTCGGCGTGTTGCCCCGAACGCATGGCTCGTCGCTCTTCACGCGTGGCCAGACGCAGGCATTGGTTGCCACGACACTCGGCACGTCTCGAGACGAGCAACGGATCGACACGATCGACAGCGCCGAAGAGGTCACCAAATCGTTCATGCTCCACTACAACTTCCCGCCTTTTTCGGTGGGCGAGGCGCGGCCCTACCGTGGCACGTCGCGGCGGGAGCAGGGGCATGGGGCCCTGGCCGAGCGAGCCATCCGTCCGCTTCTGCCGGCATACGACGACTTCCCGTACACCATTCGGATCGTCTCCGACATCCTCGAATCGAACGGGTCATCGTCGATGGCTTCGGTGTGTGGCGCGTCGCTTGCGCTCATGGATGCCGGGGTTCCGGTGAAGTCGGCATGCGCGGGGATCGCGATGGGGCTGATCAAGGAAGGGGACGAGGTCGCGGTTCTGACAGATATCCTCGGACTCGAGGACGCACTCGGCGACATGGACTTCAAGATCGCGGGGACACGAGAGGGTGTGACCTCCATCCAGATGGATATCAAGATCAAGGGGCTGACGCACGACATCCTGAAGACCGCGCTCGAGCGCGCGCATAAGGGGCGGATGCACATCCTCGACCACATGGATCAGGTGCTCGCGGAGCCGAGGAGCGACCTTTCGCAGTACGCCCCCCGGATCGTGAGCATCCAGATCAATCCCTCGAAGATCGGCGACATCATCGGGCCCAAGGGGAAGACGATCCGTGCCATTCAAGAGGAGTCCGGGGCGAAGATCGACATCGATGACAGCGGTTTGGTGAAGATCGCGGCGGTCTCCGGTGAAGCTGGAGCGCGCGCACGTGAGATGATCGAAGCGATCGTTCAGGAGCCCGAGATTGGAAGGATCTACGAGGGCCCGGTCAAGAACACGACGTCCTTCGGCGCCTTCATCGAGATCGTTCCTGGCGTGGAGGGGCTGTGCCATATCTCCGAGCTCGCGGACGGCCGAGTGGAGAAAACCGAAGACGTGCTGAACCGGGGTGACATCACCCGCGTGAAGCTTCTTTCCATCGATGAGAAGGGCCGTCTCCGTCTCTCGCGTAAAGCCGCGCTCGCGGAGGACGCCGCCGGAGGTTCCGACGACGATGCGGGTGCCGACGAGGGTAAGTCCGAGGAGGCTCAGGGCTGAAGTCCCGCCAGACCGAGATGCGTGAAGCGTTACTTGACAACGGCATACGTGTCGTAACCGAGCGTAGGCCCGACGTGCGATCGGTCGCGGTAGGTGTCTGGATCGACCACGGTTCCGCCCATGAAACGCCCGAGTCGGGTGGCGTGAGCCACCTGATGGAGCACGTCGTGTTTAAGGGTACGGAGCGCCGAACCGCCCATGAGATCGCGCTCTCCCTGGAATCGCTCGGGGGCAGCCTCGACGCCTACACAACTCGTGAACACACGAGCTATCAGGCGCATGTGCTTGACGAGCATTTGCCCGTGGCGCTCGATGTACTTGCGGACCTGGTTCTCCATCCGCGCTTGGATCCCGTCGATCTGGAGCTGGAAAAAGATGTCGTGATCGAGGAAATCGCCGGGGTCGAGGACACGCCTGACGACCTGGTCTTCGATCTCCATGGTGCCAAGTTCTGGAACGGCCATACTTATGGGCGACCGATCCTCGGCACCCGCGAGACCGTCAGAGCGTTGAAGATCGACGAGCTTCGCTCACTCCACTCCGAGCGATACCGAGGACGAAACATCGTCCTGGGATGTGTGGGGAATATCGAACATGATGAGGTGGTAAACCGGCTGACCGAGCTGTTCGGTGGGGTGGATCCGGGGAGTGCGTCACCACTGATCGAGGAACCCATGGGAACGATCTCGGGCCGGAGTTCTGTGGCGAGGGATGCGGCCCAGGCCCACCTCGTGATCAGTCATGCGACGCCGTCCCATACCGATCCGGTCCGGGATGCTCTCTTCTTGATCTCGGGAGCCTTCGGTGGGGGTATGAGTTCCCGGCTATTCCAAAGGATTCGCGAGGAATTGGCTTTGGCGTATGCGGTATTTTCCTTCCAGTCCTTCTACAGCAAGGCCGGAATGGCGGGTGTGTATGTGGGAACCAGGCCGGAGGCGTCCGAGCAAGCGTTGGAGGGGATCTTGTGTGAGTACGCCAAATTGAGTGAGCACGGGATTAGGGGTGAGGAGCTCGAACAGGCCAAGAGCCACGCGAAGGGCCGCTCGATCTTGGCGATGGAGTCTACTGGGGCGAGACTGCTTCGTCTGGCAGGCTTTACACTGCGGGGAGAGCCCTATCGTGACCTAGGCGAGTCTCTCGCTCGGATCGACGCGGTGACTTTGGAGGAAGTGAGCGCCGCCTGTCAGCGTTTTTACAACCCGGAGAACCAGTTTGCCCTGAGCCTGGGACCCGCCTGACCATGCGTCCTCTCAAACACCACACCATCTTCAAGTGATATGCTGATTGGAGTGCCGAGGAAGATCAAGCCGGATGAGTACCGAGTCGCGCTCACGCCTGCCGGTGCGGAGACATTGACGTCGGCCGGCCATCAAGTTTTGGCGGACATGGGCTGGCGGGCCGCTTGCTTACACGATCCGGCGCTTGCCCTCGGGGTGAACATCGTGGATGGACATGTCACCTATCCGGGCGTGGCCGAAGCGTTCGGCCTCGACTATGCTGACGTGCAGGGATTCCTGACGCCCCCGGCCCAGGCATAGGCTCCGGTGACCGAACAGGTCCGTTTCAAGCGGCTTCCTCAAAATCAGGATCTGGCGCTCCCTTCCCGAGCCACACCTCATGCGGCCGGATACGATGTCCGGTCGGCGGAAGAAGACTTCGTCCTCGCACCGCAGGAGATTCGTTTGGTCTCGACGGGTCTCGAGATGGAACTCCCTGAAGGTATGGAGTGTCAGGTACGGCCCCGGTCCGGCCTTGCCCTACGCCATGGGGTCACACTCCCGAACAGTCCCGGGACCATCGACCCGGACTACCGGGGCGAACTCAGAATCATTCTTCAGAACAGCGGCACTGAGCCCGTCACCTTCACCCGGGGTGATCGGATCGCCCAGCTGGTCTTCCAACGCTTTTCTGCGCCTGAGGTGATCGAGTCGTCGGAACTGGGTGTTACCGGGAGGGGTGAAGATGGCTTCGGGAGCACGGGCATTGAGTGAACATATGGCGCGGACCGAGAACTGACTGTTTGAGAATTCCTTGACGTGAAATTTCTTCTAGGCATCTTGAGGCATGGCGGTATGATATGCGCATCATAGCGGTATGATGCCTCCAGGTAGCCATCACACTAAGGATTTTCGAGAATTTTGAACTTCGCCCAGTGGTTGGAAACGGGCCGGCTGATCCCGGTGAACGACATCGCGGTGGATCTCGGGACGGCCAATACCTTGGTGTACGTGAAGGGCGAAGGGATCGTTCTCAACGAGCCCTCGGTGGTCGCGATCGAGAAGAGGACGGGCCGGATCATGGCGATCGGCCTCGAAGCCAAGCGCATGTTGGGGCGCACGCCGGAGGCGATCGAAGCGGTGCGGCCGCTCAAGGATGGTGTTATCGCGGACGTAGATATCACCGAGATGATGCTCCGCCACTTTCTCAAGCAGGTTACGGCGAAGCGGATCTTCCGCATCAAGCCTCGGGTCGTGGTCGGTGTGCCGTCCGGGATCACGGAGTTGGAGCGGCGTGCGGTCCGTTCGAGTGCTATGTCCGCGGGCGCCAAGGCGGTTTTTATGGTCGCGGAGCCCATGGCTGCCGCCATCGGGGTGGGCCTTCCGGTCGAGACTCCTACGGGCAACATGGTGATCGACATTGGCGGTGGAACCACGGAGATCGCGGTCATCGCCCTCGCCGGCATCGTGTCCAACACGTCGATCCGGGTAGGTGGCGACGAGTTCGATGCTGCGATCGTCACCTTCCTTCGCAAGAACTACAACCTCCTGATCGGTGAACCGACGGCGGAGGCCATCAAGATTCAAATCGGCTCCGCGTTCGAAATGGGGGAGGAGCGGGAAATGGACGTGAAGGGTCGGGACCTGGTGAGTGGTATTCCCAAGACCGTCCACGTTCATTCACAGGAGATTCGGGAGTGCATCCAAGAACCGACCCAGGCGATCGTCGAAGCCGTTCGGCGCGCTTTGGAGATCACGCCCCCTGAGCTCGCCAGTGACATCGTGGATCGCGGCATCGTGATGACAGGTGGCGGCGCGCTCATCCGCGGCATGGATCGGCTCCTTCAGCATGAGACGAACTTGCCAATCCATGTGGACGAGGAGCCCCTCAGCTGTGTGGTGCGTGGAGTAGGCCGAATTCTCGATGACCTCCAGAAGTATCGTACGGTGCTGGCCACCTGAGGGGCAGTCAGCACTCCCAGTTGATCTTGCTGGTCGGGGTCAGGGATTATGCCTAGCTACAAGAGTGATATCAGAGGATCCGGAAAGGCCCAAAGTGGTTTCATCGCCTTCGGCTTTTTAGTGCTTTCCGTGATTGCCCTCTACCTCCCCGATCCGTCACAGGATGAGGTAGCCTCGCTTTTGCGTGGCAGCGTGCTTCGACCCTTCATTCTCGCCCAGGAGGGTTTGGTCCGGAGAAGCATCCACGCGGAGGACACTGAAGTCCTTCAGGCGCGCCTGGACTCTCTCGAGGCCGTGATCGCGAACAGCAATACACTTTCCGAAGAGAATGCCAGGCTACGAAGCCTCCTCGATCTGTCGGGCAGGACTCCGGCTCAGTACGTGGCGGCCAGTGTCATCAGGTCCGGTACGCCGGGTTCGGAGAGCATGTTCCTGCTGGACGAGGGGACCCGCAGTGGGGTGACGAAGGACTCTCCGGTGATCATGGGACGGGGGCTTCTGGGCGTGGTGCGCGAGGCTCAGGCCACCAGCGCGACGGCCATGGATTGGACACACCCTCAGTTCTGGGCTAGCGCGATGACCGAGGACGGTTCCATCTATGGATTTGTCGAGGCGTCTCGCGGGCGTTTCCGCGAGGCCGATCGATTGCTCCTGAACGGGATTCCGTTCCAGGAGGAATTGGAAGCGGGGGTCGTTCTGGTCACCAGTGGCTTAGGGGGTGTTTATCCACGTGGGATCCGGATCGGTGTGGTGATCGAGGAGTCGGACGCCCAGGAGGGTTGGCGCAGATCATACTGGTTGCGCCCTTTCGTATCACCCGGGGAGGCCACACACGTACAGGTGCGTGTGTCTCGGGGCACACCCGACACGGAAGTCCGAGCGCCTCGGTGAGATCGCCGCTGCGGATCTGGGGGGTTGTGGGGTTATTGATCCTCCTGCATTTCGGTCTCCATCTGAGCCTTGGTCTCGGCGAGAGCGCGCCGGATCTCCTCGTTGTGGCTCTTCTCATTGCGGCGAGGGAGGTGGACATTGGGTGGGGTGCCGGGCTCGGCTTCTTGCTGGGGCTTCTCGACGATGCTTTTTCCATACTGGCGTTTGGCGCCAATACCTTTGCTTTGACCCTCGTAGGAATGGGCGGCTCGCGGACCAGGGACCTCTTCGTGGGCGATTCCCTTTTTTTCCTGACGTCCTACCTGATGTTGGGGAAATGGGCAAGGGATTTCCTACACTGGGTTGCGGTAGGGGGGGGGTTGAGAGAATCATTTGTTGATACGATGCTGATTCAAGCTCCGATCTCCGCGGTGTATGCGGGTATAGTCGGATTGGTCGTGATCGCGATCAGTGGCCTGGGATGGGAGACGGTCCGATGAGGCTGGTACATGCGCACAACAGACGCCGGCGGGCGACGCGGGCCCTCGGGGTCGTGGCGATCGTCCTCGGGTCTCTGGCCCTCCAGTTCTTCCGCGTCCAGATGCTTCAATCCAACGACTATATGCTCCAGTCGGAGTCGAATCGGCTTCGACCTCTCCCGGTTGCCGCGCCCCGCGGAACGATCTTCGATCGCAACGACCGGGTCATCGCGGACAACGTTCCGGGATACGTCGTCTACGTTCTCCGGGAGTCCCGTGAATCGACTCGACGGACGTTAGAGACGCTTAAGCCCCATCTCGGACTCTCGGACGAGCGGATCGAGATTCTGATGGGGCAGTATCAGCGATGGGAGCCTCTGGTTGTCGAGATCGATGCCGATTTCGAGGCAGTGTCCGTCCTCGAGGAGAGGAGAGAAGATTTCCCCGGTATCGTCATCGAGATGAGGCCGAAGCGGCGCTACATCGGGGGAAGCGCCGTGTCTCACGTCTTGGGGTACGTCAATGAGATCACGGCTGAGGAACTCGCCGAACCTCGCTTTTCGGAGTACGAGCCAGGCCTCTTGATCGGTAAGGTGGGAATCGAACGCCAGTATGAGGAGCGACTCCAGGGGCGCGCGGGCGTGCGATATCTCGAGGTCGATGCTTTGGGCCGCATCGTGGGGTCGCTCGCGGGCATCGAAGAAGACCCTGGTCAGCCGGGCGAGGATATCCGGCTCACACTCGATCTCGAACTGATGGAGTGGATTCACAGTATCTTTCCCGACTCGCTTGCGGGGGCGGTGGTCGCTCTGGATCCGACCGACGGAGGGGTACTGGCGCTGTACTCGGCTCCCACCTTCGACCCGAACGCATTCGTGAGCGGGTTAACCCCCGAGGAGTGGGCCGTACTCGAATCGGATCCCAGGCAGCCGCTGTTCAACCGGACGGTTATGGGACTCTATCCGCCCGGCTCTACCTGGAAGCTGGCGGCTGCGGCGATCGCCCTCGAACTGGGTGTCGTGGGCCCCAAGGAGGAAATGCCCTTGCCGTGTACGGGGGGCTTGGAAATCGACGGCATCTACCGTGGATGTTGGGAAGCGGCCGGACACGGCTATCTGGATCTGGCGGGAGCCATAGCTAACTCGTGCAACGTGTACTTCTACCAACTCGGTCAAAAGATCGGGCTTGACGCGCTGCTCGAGGAGGGTACCCGGATCGGTTTCGCCGAGCAGTGCGGCATTGACCTGCCGGAGGAAAACCGCGGCATCTTTCCGGAGGGGCGGGAATACTGGGAGCGTGCCCCCCAGTTCGGGTATACACCTCAGGAAGGTGAGGTCCTGAGTCTGGCCATCGGGCAGGGCCCCAACTCGCAGACGCCGCTCAAGATGGCACAGTTCTACCTCGCGTTGGCCAGGAACGGCACTGCGCCAACGCCACACTTGATCACAAATCCCGATCCGACAGAGGGTTGGCGCCTCAACGTGTCGACCGAGAGTATCGAGGTGCTTCGGGACGGTATGCGTGGAGTCACATCTCCGGGGGGGACGGCATACTTCGGGACTGCTCTCGAACACTGGGAGGTCCTCGGCAAGACTGGAACCAGCCAGAACGCGCAAGATTCTGTACGCGCGCACGCCTGGTTTGCCGGCATGGCCGGACCCTGGGGCGGTGAGCCGGAAATCGTGGTGGTGGCGCTTGTGGAGTTCGGGGAAAGCGGGTCGGGTGTTGCGGCGCCGCTCGTGTCGAAGACGGCGGACTTTTACTTACGTCGCAAGTATGGGATGCCGCCACCCGACTCGATCCAGACCCTCGGAGAGCACTACAATGCGGGGCGGCCCGCTCCTTGGGCTCGGTGATGAAAAGGGGGCCGGACCGTTTTTCGTGTTCGTGCATGACCGGCCAGGCCTGTCCCGATTAATCGTCGATGATCGGTAACCTCCTCAAGCGCTGGGTGGGCGATCCGGCCCTGTTCCTTGCGGTGCTCCTCATGACGTCCTTCGGCGTCGCCATGGTCTATTCGGCGGGCGTCCTCAACATCCCGAGCCCGATCACGGAAGATGCTTGGATTCTCCAGACTCAATGGGCGGCGATCGCGCTCATTGCGTTTGTGGTCATCCGCCAGATCGGCCCTCGGTGGATCGAGTGGGTCGCGGTGCCCGCCTACGTCGTGGGCGTACTCCTGCTCGTGATGACCCTCATCGTGGGGACCGGCTCAGGAACGGCTGCCGGGGTGAAGAGCTTTCTGGATTTCGGATTCATTCGTTTTCAGCCTTCCGAATTTGCCAAGCTCGCCACGATCCTCGCTTTGGCACGGTACCTGGGGACTCGCCCGGAAGATCCTGCGACACTCCGCGCTCTCGTAAATCCCGTGGCAATCGTGGGCGTACCGCTCGCGCTCGTCATCCTGCAACCCGATCTCGGCACGGCACTGGCCTTCGTCGGAATTCTGTTCGCGGCCTTGTTTTGGGCTGGCACGCCGCTCGGTTTACTGGCGTTGTTACTGAGCCCGGGTATCTCCCTGGTGCTGAGCTTCGATCCTAGAATCTGGGCCGCATCCTTCGTGTTTCTGATCGGCGCCTTATACCTCTACCGGTACCGCCTCTTCCTGGTGGAGTCGCTTTCGGTGATCCTCGTGAACCTGGCAGCCGGCACGATCTCCACCCCGCTCTGGAACTCGTTGGCCGACTATCAGCAGAATCGCATTCTGGTGTTTCTGGACCCGAGTGTCGATCCCCGGGGAGCGGGCTACCACGTTGTGCAGTCGATGGTCGCTATCGGCAGTGGCGGACCGACTGGAAAGGGATTTACGGCGGGGACACAAAAACGTTTCGACTTCCTACCCGAGCAGCACACCGATTTCATTTTTTCCGTTATCGGAGAGGAGCTGGGGTACTTGGGCACCCTCCTCACTCTGTCGTTATTCGCGTTCATCCTCTATCGGCTCGTGAGGATGGCTGAGGGAGAGGCCGATCCGTTTGCGGGCCTCGTGATCTTCGGTATCTTCGGAGCCTGGCTCGTGCACGTCTTCGTCAATGTCGGCATGACGGTCGGGATGGTGCCGGTCACCGGCATCCCCCTACCTTTTGTCAGTTACGGCGGGACTTTCCTCCTGATGTCCTGGGTCGCCGTGGCTGTTGCGGCGAGGCTCGTCGGCGAGGATTAGTGCCCTTCGCGGCTCGCCCTACTTCTTCAGCAGGCCTCTAGATGGCTTGGTTTCGTAAAGACAAACAGCCTCTGAAGTCGCAGGATCGACGGGACCTGCCGCCCGACGTCTTCGACAAGTGCCAGGGCTGCGGCGAAATCTTGTACGCTGAGAAGCTCGCGCAGAATTTCCAGGTTTGCCCGAGCTGCGGGCATCATTTTCGGCTTCCCCCTGAACGGTACGTAGAGATCTTGCTGGACGAGGGCTCCTTCGAGGAGATCGATGAAGGCCTTCATAGTGAGGATCCCCTCGGGTTCAAGGACCTCAAGCCATACGAGGCACGACTGAAGGTGGCCGAAGAAAAAGTGGGCCGGAAGAGCGCGGTCCTCGCGGGTACCGGCACGCTCGAGGGTGTAGGCGTGACCCTCGCGGTGATGGACTTCCGCTTCATTGGTGGGTCCATGGGTTCCGCCGTCGGAGAAAAAATTGCCCGGGCCGGACGCACTGCCATAGAGCGGAAGGAGCCGCTCATCGTCGTGAGCGCCTCCGGTGGCGCGCGTATGCAGGAGGGCATCTACTCGCTGATGCAGTTGGCGAAAACCTCGATCGCACTCGCCCACCTACATGAGGCAGGATTGCCGTACATCTCGCTCATCACGGATCCGACAACAGGCGGAGTCACGGCGTCCCATGCGATGCTTGGAGATGTCAACCTCGCTGAACCCGGCGCCCTGATCGGTTTCGCGGGCCCACGCGTCATCACCGAGACGATCGGCCAGGACCTTCCCGACGGCTTCCAACGTGCCGAGTTTCTGCTCCAGCACGGTATGATCGATCGTGTGGTGGATAGACGGGAACTGAAGGCGACTATTGGAGTGCTTCTCCGCCACATGATCGCCTGATGGTGGGTCCCGACTGGACTCCTGCCGACCCGTTGCCCCATCCATTGACCAAGGTGCCCGGGGACGCGCTGCTCGAAGAGCTTTTCCCACATGTGCCGCACGGCATTCAATGGGGCCTGG